>TARA_R110002124_G_scaffold4007_5_pt1 | contig 14108 bp, 7 predicted proteins | sample TARA_R110002124 | Tara Oceans TARA_R110002124 (sample SAMEA4397445) | marine metagenome | biome: Polar Biome; feature: [SRF] surface water layer (ENVO:00010504); material: water (ENVO:00002006), including particulate matter (ENVO:01000060) such as... | depth 5 m | reverse complement strand
GCGCTCGGGGGAATTAATCGCGACCGGCGAATTTCTCTACGTCAACAATCACAATTATCCCTATCCCCCCTTCTGGGGATTTGTGCATGCGCCGCTGGCCAGCTTCTCAATGCAGACGGCTTATCTGCTGATTTACCCGCTGTTTTTTATCTGTCTGTTTCTGCTGATCTGGGTTTTAAACCGCATGAGCGAGGCGCATTTCCCCCTGCTGCGCAACCAGTTGTTCTGGGTAGTGACCGCGGCGATCTTTCTGGCCAGCCGCTACCTGATCAGAGACATGCTGGAATGCGGCGTGAACCTGGCGTTAGTGGCGCTCTCGTGGCTGGGTGTCTATCTCTGGTCCAGGAAAAAGGAACTGTGGGGCAGCATTCCCCTGGGCTTTGCGATGGCCCTCAAGTGCACGCCCAGTCTGTTCTGGATCTATTTCATTCTGAAGCGTGAATGGAAAATGGCGATCTACACATTTCTGGCAGCGGCGTTTTTCACGCTCTCACCCATGTTCAAACTCGGCTTTACGGAATACCGCCGCACCTTTGAGCACTGGGGAACCATCGTCGCGCGAGGTATGCTGGAGCCCAATCCGATCCACTGGATGGGGGGCGAGATCCCGCTGGCGAATATGTCTTTCAAACCGTCACTGGCCCGCTACCTGATGCATTTTCCAAAAGAACACGAAGCCCGACTGGATACTCCCCTGTATATTGATTTCCTGGATCTGTCGCCGCAAACATCGCTGTGGATCATCAAAGCAGTAACGCTCTGCTTTCTGGTATTTATTGGCTGGAAATTTCGCAGGCATTATGAAGACAGGAACGACGAACGTATTTTGTGGGAGTGTGCGATCATCTCGATCATGATTCTGCTCTATTCGCCGGTCACCTGGGGGCAGCATTGCGTGGGAATTTTTCCGGGTATGTACCTGCTGGTCCGTTGCGCCACCAGTCGTCAGAACTTTACCAGGCCCTTGAAAATCGGCATAGGCCTGTTTGTATTTCTGATTCTGATTCTGAACCGCACCTTTATCGGGAAGTTTTACAGCGAGGTGATGAGCACGTATCACGTCGCTACGTTTGCTTTCATCGGGATCATCTTTTTTCTGTTGAAGCGCCACGAAAATGTAACCCGGGAAGAAGAGTTGAAAGCCGAGCAGATCACCTCGAAGAATTAACCGTCTCGCAGGAACAGCGCGTTGTGAATTGCATGGTTGATCCTGTGTGTGTGTGTGAATTCATATTCATCTGATTTGTGTTTGAAACAAGTTTTTTTCTGAACTTCCCCTGGTGTCTGTATGCAGTCATAGAGTCAGCATCCTGTCAGGGAAAAGTTGCTTTCTCTGATGAGTCCTTTTTCGGTTTCAGTTGAACCTTGAAAGCGCCTTTATCTTTGGCAGGCTCATAGACGAATCTGTGTGGGATGTATTCCTTATTATGGACTCCAAAATACATTCGTTGTTTCTGCCAGTGGGGTATCCAGGCGAAAACAATGATTCCTGTGCCATCTGTCGTCTGTACAAGTTGCCGAGTTGTGTAGAACATGAGCATCAGCGGCATAGGCAAGGGCTGATCTGGTTTAAATAGTGGCGTCAGAGGCTCTATATCGATGCCTGACAGCGGTTTGCCCTCTGCGGACTCAAGTTTGATTTTGACTGGTTGTGCGCCATCAAGAGTCAGTTGCACCGGATGGTCGGGAAATTTTGGGGGTTTGGCATCAGGTTGAATACTCTCTTCCAGTTTCAGTCCGTAAGCTCGATAGTCAGCCCCATAGCCATCACGGAGCGCAATGGCATACTTTAAATCCGTATCATGGGGAACCCGAAATTCAATTTTTCCGGCGCTGTCTGTTCTGCCAATCCCCCAGGTTTTTCCGAGATCCATGATGCCAGCGAGCGCTGCGGGAACCGGTTTTCCGGCGTCATCAAAGACTTCCAGTTCGACGCGTCTTGGAGGCTTCAACTGCAGGCGGAGCTGGTTCAAATCGGGCTGTTTCAGATGCTTCTGCGAGGGGTAGGGAAGAGAGAGCTGTGCCATACGGTTCTGTGAATCTTTGGCCTGCAGTGTCTGCCCCTCAATATGCAGGGGTTCGTCCGTCAGTGTAAAACGCCCCTTTGCATCGGTTGTGGTTTCGAGATTTGGCTTGTCTATTTCAAACCAGTCCCGCGACTCAATAAAGACCCTGGCTCCGACGACGGGCTGGTTGTGTTCATCGACAACAGTGCCTTTGATGGTTTGTTGTTTCTTGTGCCGGGTTTCGTTAGCGAAGCCATTCGAGTGTAACAGCAAGAGAATCGTCAGGAATAAAACGAAAAGCCAAATATCTGAACTGCGGCGATGTTTCCTGAAATGGATCACATCTGGAATAGTTATCGAGTTGGAATGAAGCATGAGATGTGCATTTCGATTCAGAATAAACGATCTTTCTCAGTTTACCTTCGCGGGGTATGCCTGAACCGGGAGTATGCGTCCCGACATGATTTTGAAACTTCACCGGCCTGGTTGATGATATCGGAAAGAATATGGAGGTTCAAATTATTTCTGCTGTTCAAGCTGAGTAATCAGTTGAACGGTGTGCAAAAAAGGAAGCATCGATTTACTTCAAGTACAGAAACTGATCCGGATCGAATGATGAGTCTGAAAATTGCAGAGCTGATTGTGCAGACCGCATAAAAAAACAGAGCCACCCTTTGATCAGAGGTGGCTCTGCCAGATTACCAATCGTTATTACGAAACGATCTTATCGAGGAGTAGACGAATTATTTTTCGTAGGAAGCCTGGTTCAGCTTGGAAGGCGCGGGTGGCACGGCAGGTGCGTCCTGTTGCGGCGCTGGGGCAACTTCCGGCTCTGGAGTAACTGGGCTTCCAGTCGAGTAATAAACGGGGCCACTGAACTGCTGACCGCCACGACAGTGTTTGCAGCCACGCCCGCGACAGGCACTGCAGTCACGTGTGTGATACATGCTTGGATCGGGTGGTGGAGGCAGCATGCCTGCCCGTGGTTGCCAGGTTGGTACGGTCTGGTAGTAGAAACCGAGCTGAGTAGTGTCGGTCGGCATATAAATCTGCGGGTAGTTTGCAGGTCCGACAGGTCCGGGTTGGCCCATGTACTGATTGGAGTAATACCGCTGGTATTGCACGGGAGTGCGTTGAATCATCTGAGCGGAAGGAGGACACCAGCCATGACCGGGTGAAGTGTGACACTTTCTTAAGAAAGCTCTTCCTTCCCGCGAGGTGTAATTCCGGTAGACGCCATCGCCGTCAAAGCGGTTGGAATAACCGGGAGGGCAGTTGTATTCGTAGCCCCCGCCCCGCACGTGATGACCAACCTGCTGGATCTGACCATTACTGGCAGCCGTATTCTCATCTGCGCTGGCGGTCAGAGCAGTGTGAGCCATGACGCCGGTCACTGCGAGAATGGCCAGCATATGCACGTTTAAGATTCTCATATCAATCTTCCTGGACCCGATTGAGGATTTTAGTGTATTAGATTATTGAACGATGCGAGAGACCGGAGTCAAACGGCTTGAAGGTACGCCCCAACCGTAGTTGTAAGTGGAATGCACATTGGGAGCCAGGGGAACCGCGATGGGAACACCATAACCCTGAGCACCATACAGACGACCGTCGCGTCCATCAAAGTAGTAGGGATCGACGGCGTAAGTCATTTTGTAGTGTCCAATGGGAGCACAACCTTTTCCACCACATCCCGTGGGAATGAAGTAACCAAACTTGCAGCGGAAAAATTCCCGCAGCGAGCCTCGTTTTCCGATTCCGGCTGAGGTTCGGTATCCTTTACCAGCACCACCGGCCCGACAATGAGGGCAATCACCGCCGGGATAGGAAGCACCATCGGAGTAAGAGTAAACGTGATTTTGTTTACAGTTACATTTATCGTGGATGTAACCCGCCTGCTGAATCGGGGAGGCTTGTTTCTGATTCAGTTTCAGACTGCCCGGTTCGCCGGCCTGCAGGTGTGAAGCAGACAGGACTGTCATGATCCCGGCAACGACAACGAGCCCTGCTAATCTATAAGTGAAGTTCTGCATTTTAATATTCCTGATCGTTTCTCTGAGTACCTGACTCAGTGTGATAAACGTTTTCGGGTTGAGACTGTTTGTTCCTGGATGACAGCTATCTGATCATCGGCGGAATGAATCGTGGGAAGAAACCGAAGTCTGATTTATATTTTACGTTGACCCGGGTTCCTTCCAGCTTCCAGCGTTCGTGAGACCGCATGCCGAAGGGAGTCCAGATCCAGCCGCCTTTGACGTTGTAGTAGTAAGGCCCATACATGGCGTTGTATTCATGGGCATACAACATTTCCTGAGGAGCCAGTGCCTGGTTGGTGATAATGGTCCGTCCGACATAATCGGGGATACCCGGTTTAGGACTGGGGTACAGGGGTGCCTGCAGTTGTGGATATCCAGGCAGTACATTCATGCCTTCCATCACAGGCAGTGGCTGAGCGGCTTTATATTGTTTGTGATCTTTGAAATGCCCGTGACCATAGCTGATGGGGCGTGCCTGTTGCGCGTTTTCAAAGGGAGCCGGCGTCGAGGTAATAATATTCGGCTGATTGCTGACCTGCTGAATGTAGTACGGAGATGCACTGCGACGTCCCAGTGTCGGCCGTCTGGAAACAGGAGTCTGGCTGCTTCTCACCTGGGCCGTTTCCTCGGTGTGAGCCACTTGTTTCACGTGATTCTGTTTGTCAGCAGAACTGGTAAACTTACGCTTGAACCAGCTGATCGGATTATACTTCGATGATTTCGAAACAGATTCCTGCTGGACAACCGCATTATTGACCGCACCCGGTTCAGCAGCCTGTAATGCCGGCGCCATCAGTAAAAATGCCGGTAACAGTCCGGTAAGCAGGGTTACCTTCAGACTCGCCTGAGCCATAACAATCCCTCCCTGGATTTTTATTGTGGGGTTTCCACCAATGAGACTAGGTCAGAGGCTCGTCCAACCCCCGTCAGTCAATTATAATGATCAATTGTCTTCTTTCAGAACCAGTCGTGGTTCACAAACCAGGCAATGCCACTTCACAAAGACCGAAGTTCAGTTAGAAATTCTGGGAATTTCACTTTTCAGAGTTCCGGCACTTTTTGTATGTTTCAATCGCCCGACAGCGACCCTCTCAAAAAGAAAGCCACTAGTCCAAATTTCGGCTGGCAGGAATCGTCGGAATGAGTCATTTTGTAACCACAGTGACGATTCGTCCTATTTTCCCGAATTATTGTCTATTTAACGGGTTACGAGTGGCCTTATCTGTTCAATAATCGATTCAACAGATACAATCCTCAATGTTTTCACAAACAGAAAATTTGACATATTTTTCTTAAGCTACCAGGCGAATTGACCCGAATTCTGAATAAGGCCCCCCACATTCAGAAGCAGAAAACAGTCAGAGGCCGACTGTTTTTTCGGGGCATTGATCAGATAAATTGGAGAGACCCTTGGCTAAGCGAAAATCGGCCAATAACGGCACAGCAGGCAACGGAACCCCGGGCACCGAATCAGACCGCATCGAATATGTCCCCATCAGTGATGTGACGCGACGTCGCTATCTGAACTATGCCATGTCCGTGATCACATCACGTGCCCTGCCCGATGTGCGGGACGGCTTGAAACCGGTACAACGTCGCATTTTGTATGTGATGTATCACGACTTACGACTGATGGCCAATGCGAAGCCACGTAAGTGTGCGAAAATCTGCGGGGACACCACAGGGAACTATCATCCACACGGGGATGCTTCGGTATATGACGCGCTGGTGCGACTGGCTCAGGATTTCAACCTGAGAAGTCCGTTGATCAATGGTCAGGGAAATTTCGGTTCCATCATGGGCCTGCCTGCAGCAGCCGCCCGTTATACCGAAGCACGTCTGACGGGGATCGCGGAACATCTGATGAACGAACTGCGTTATCAGACCGTGGAAATGCGTCCCAACTATGATGGCACACGCGATGAACCGGTTGTGCTGCCGGCCCGCTTCCCCAACCTGCTGGTCAATGGGGTCCACGGGATTGCAGTAGGGATGGCGACCAATATCCCGCCTCACAACCTGGGTGAGGTCATCAAAGCCTGTGTGCATCTGATCCACCATGACGATGCGACCGTGGCCCAGTTGATGAAACATATCAAAGGCCCTGACTTTCCGATGGGCGGCCGAATTGTGACAGACAAGCGGTCTCTCACCGCGGTTTATAAAGAGGGGCGTGGCCCCGTGAAAGTGCGTGGCGAATGGAAGCCCGAACCAGGCACGCGCACGAAAGGTGTACAACGACTTGTCGTGTATTCGGTCCCCTATGGTGTGGAAACCGGTTCACTGCTGTCGGAGATCGGCGGGATAGTTGAGTCGAGGAAACTGCCTCAACTGGTGGATGTGGCTGATGAAACGGATGACAAGAATGGCCTGAAAATCGTACTGGAAATCAAACCAGATGCGGACCCGGAAACCGTGATGGCCTTTTTGTACAAACACACGAATCTGGAGCAGAATTTCTCGGTCAATATGACCTGCCTGGTACCCGATGAATCGGAAGTACTCGTGCCTCGGCGTTGTGATCTGAAAGAAATGCTGCAGTATTTCCTGGACTTCCGGTTTATCTCGGTTCGGAAACGTTTTGAATACCAGCTGCAACTGCTCGAACGGCGGATTCATATTCTGAAAGGTTTTGCGATCATTTTTAATGATCTGGATAAAGCCCTCAAACTGATCCGCGCCAGCAGTGGAAAACAGGATGCCGCCAAAAAGCTGATGGCCAATTTTCCCCTGGATGAAATCCAGACGATGGCCATCCTCGAATTGCAGCTCTACCGGATTTCGAAGCTGGAAATCAACACGATTCGCGAAGAGCTGGCAGAGAAAGAAGCCGAAGCGGAAAAAATTCGAAAGATTCTGGCGTCTGACAAACGACTCTGGAAAGTGGTGGAAAATGAGCTGAAAGAACTGGCCGACGAATTTCCGGAAAAGCGCCAGACCAAACTGGGTTCCTCGGAAGAGATTACCGAATTCGATCCGCAGGCCTATATTGTTCGCGAAAATACGAACGTGGTCGTCTCGCGGGAAGGCTGGATTAAACGCGTGGGACGCCTGAAGACAAAAGAAGGCACACAGGAGTTGGCCAAAACCCGAACCCGCGAAGGGGACAGTGTGCTGGCAGTCGCACCGGGGAGCACGCTGGACCATGTCGTATTCTTCTCAAGTGATGGTGTGGCTTACACGCTGCCGATTGAACAGGTACCTGTTTCTTCGGGCTATGGTGAACCGCTGTCGAAGCATGCCAGGATGAGCGATGGTGCCGTTCTGGTGGCAGCGGTGACGACAGACAGTCGGTTCACCCCAGAGGACAAAGCGACAAAAAAGCAGCCTCTTCCCACGCCTCACGTTTTGATCGTGACCGAAAAGGGGCAGTTTATGCGAATCTCATTCAGCCTGTTCCGGACAGCGTCGACCAAAGCAGGTCGCAAATACTGCCGCCTGGGTAAGGATGACCGTGTGGTGTATGCGGGGCTGGTCGAAGAAGCAGAAACCATGTTTATCGCCACCCAGGACGCCCGCGTTCTGCACTGTGAAATCGAAGAAGCCGCCCTGCTCTCGAATGCGGGCAAAGGGGTTAAGGGCATCAGGCTGGAAAAAGGAGACCAGGTGATCGGTGTTCTGCAGCTGACCCGTCCGAGCGACTGCCTGCGTGTGATCAATACCGCAGGCAAAAAAATGACCTTCGGGCAAATGAAATATGGAGTCACTTCACGCGGTGGCAAAGGTGTGAAAACCAGTCAGCGAAGCGGGTTTGCAGAGATCCTCTATCCGCCCATTGAAGTGGTCGACTGGGACGAACTGGGAGACGACGAAGCATAAACTGATCGTATCTCGACTTACGATTCCCTGGATCAACACCTATAATCTCGTTTTCGTTCGCGTTTACAATAGAGAAAAATCAGTAAAACTATTATGGCAACTGCAGCAAAAACAACCGGCGCAAAAAAATATTCGGCTGACGACATTGAAGTCCTGGAAGGGCTGGAGGCGGTCCGTCGCCGTCCTTCGATGTATATCGGTGGCGTTGATATTCGCGGACTGCATCACCTGCTCTGGGAAATCGTTGATAACTCGGTCGACGAATATCTGGCCAAAGAAGCTGATACCATCATCGTCACCCTGCATAAAGATGGCGCTTCCTGCAGCGTGAAAGACAACGGCCGTGGCATTCCCGTCGATAAGCATTCCAAAACCAAAAAGTCGGCTCTGGAACTGATTCTCACGACACTGCATGCCGGCGGAAAGTTCTCTGACAAAAACTATGCCCGCAGCGGTGGTCTGCATGGTGTTGGATCCTCCGTGGTGAATGCGTTGTCTACCGAGATGGTGGCGACGGTTGTGCGCGACGGCCATCAGTACGTGCAGCGGTATAAAAAAGGCAAACCGACGACACCCGTTAAAAAGGTAAAGCCATTCCGCGGGCATGGAACCGAAATCTATTTCCGCCCGGATGATGATATTTTCCGTCGCGTGCACTTCAACGCCGACACGATTCGTCAGCACCTGGAAGATGTCGCCTTTATTCATGGCGGTTTGAAAATTACGTTCCGCGATGAAGTTAAAAAAGAGACACATGAACTCTCGCATCCGGAAGGGATTCGTGGCTACCTGGAAAAACTGACACAGGAACAACAGAAAAAGCCTGTTCACGAACAGCTGTTCTTCGCGGAAAAGGAAGATAAAAACATTCGCGTGGAAATGGTTTTAAGATGGACCGACGCCACTGATGAGCAGATTCGCAGTTATGTGAACGGGATCCGCACCCATGCCGGGGGAACACACGAAAGCGGGTTGCGCTCGGGGATCGCCAAAGCGGTCAAAAATTATATGGACGTGCATAACATCAAGCACAAAGGGCTGGCGATTACCACGGACGACATCCGTGAAGGCGTACTCTGCCTGATCTCCGTCTTCCATAATGACCCCATGTTTCAGGGGCAGACCAAAGAGAAGCTGAATAACCCTGAAGTCAGCGGTTTTGTTGAAGGGATCGTCCGACCGCTGCTGGAAACCTGGTTGAACCAGAACCCAAGTATCGCCGATGCGGTTGTGGGCCGAATCGTCCTGGCGGCGCGGGCGCGAATGGCCAGTCGCGATGCTCAGAAAGAAGTGCGGCGGAAATCGGTCACGAACCGCAAATCGACACTGCCGGGCAAACTGCTCGACTGCCGCTCGAATAAGCCGGAAGAATCAGAACTGTTTCTGGTCGAAGGTCTGTCGGCGGGTGGGACGGCAGCAATGGGGCGTGACAGCCGCATTCAGGCGGTACTGCCTCTGCGTGGTAAAGTTCTGAATACCGAATCGTTGGCCATTTCCAAAATCATGGGGAACCAGGAAATCAAAGACCTCGTGGAAACTCTGGGAACCGGGATTGGCCCGAATTTTGAGATTATGAATCTGCGTTACAACCGCATCATCCTGCTGATGGATGCCGACAGCGATGGTTATCATATCAGTACGCTGCTGCTGACGTTCTTCTTCCGGCATATGCGGGAACTGATTCGTCAGGGCAAGCTGTTTCTGGCCCAGCCGCCACTGTATTGCATCAAGGTGGGTAACGAGAAGCACTATGCCCAGGATGATGCCCAGAAGGAAGAGATCGTCGAATCACTGGGAGCGAACCGCAAGTACGAGATTGGTCGCTTTAAAGGTCTGGGGGAAATGACCGCCAGCGAACTCAAAGAGACGACGCTGGACCCCAAGCACCGCGTATTACTGAAAGTAGATATCGACAGCCAGCTGGAAGCGGACGCCACATTCGCACAACTGTTCGGAAAAGATGCCAGCCTGCGTTATGACCTGATCATGCAGGAAGCGATTGAAGCAGACGACATCGATTATTGATCACGACTGTTTTTAACGGCCGCTATAAAAAAAAGAGGCGAATCAATCGATTCGCCTCTTTCATTTTTCAGCTCAGACTTGAGTAGTCTGACTATTTTACGGAAGCAGTTTCTGCCGGTTCGGGTGGCAGAGGCAGCTTGCTTTCATTCTTTTCGACTGTCAGGTCGTTTCCGACGGTGATCGTCAACCAGCCATCGTTGGCTTTGATGCCAGTGATGTCCAGGTAGACGGTCCGGTTTTCCAGCTTGGCTTTGACCTGTGAATCTTCGACACGATCCGGAAATGCCTTTTCCATTTTGCTGCGAACCACGCCGGCCCGAGCGATCTGAGAAGCAATCCGTTCTGGTCGAACGACGGCTGATGATTTTACATCACCACGTGTGATGTAAATTTTGTCACCGTCGACTTTGAACTGCAGAGGTACTGTGATAATCTGAGTTGGCACAGCGGTTTCGCCCTGCTGTTCAAAACCACAACGCAGGATCAGATTCAGCGTATTGTCTGTAATCTGCACCCGAATAGGATCGTGATCGTCGAAGGCCAGGATATTGGGTCCTTTATCTGGATCAACGGGAGGTCGTTCCAGTTTGACTTTACGTCCCAGGACATCTTCGATTGATTTTTCAAATTCGGTGATCAGGTCCTGGTCTGTAATTTTACGGCCTTCCAGATTCATGCGGGAAAGGCTGTTATTCATAACTGATTCATGCAGTTGCACCACAACACTTTCATCGGGAGTGATGGTCAGTGGTGGCGAATTGGCAGCCAGTTCGCCGGTGTCCATCAGCCGGGTGCGAATGTAAAGATGCGTGTCTGTCGAAGCGAAGCTGCGGGCTGTGGGGAACAATCCATTATCCTGCAGACGCTTATTCAACTTTCCGCCGACCTCTTCATTGGCGCGGTCAATGCGTTCGTCAACTTCTTCATCAAAGCGGGGACGAACCCGATCACGCACGCGTTGTGCAGCAATTGCTTCTGCTTCGCCTTTCAGTTCAGCAGTACGACGGTAAGCCATGTTGCGACCAATGCCGGCCAGCAGGGGAATGCCGTCCAGTTTAGTGCTGGCACCGACGGTGGTGTTGTTGGCGGCGACTTCCACCCAGGCAGGCTGAGTTACGAACAGATCACCATCAAAATTGATTTCCTTGGTACCCCAGATCTGATGATGACCCGATGTGTAAATCGTGGCCTGGCTGGTTGTACCGGAAGTTTCACTGTTTGTAACACCATTCAGTGTTAAATCAAATCGCAGTGTAGAATCGCTGGGTTTGAAATCCACGCCGATTTCGGTGGTTGTAGCCTGATTTCCGGTCACGTATGCACCCAGAATGCAGTCTACAACAGGACCGGTTTCGCAGGTGCTGTCATGGATCAGACGGTTGATGAAGTCTTCAGCAACCATGACCCGCAGATTGTAGTTGAAGTAATTGTTTCGCAGTGCAGTCGTAAGGGGCTCCAGTCCACCGGCCAGTTCCTGACGCAGCAGAGCATAAGCCTTACGTGCTTCGAATGCGTTCTTGTTGCTTTGAGTAGCTTCATACTCTTCGAGGTTGCTGACCAGAGTCGTCAGCTGCGTGCGAACTTTACCAGCGTCAATCTTGGTCGCACCTGGTTTGGAATCAGCCAGAAGCGCACGGACTGTTTTTTCCAGATTCTGGAACTGAGGACGGTTGAAGAATTTTCGCTGCTCGGCATCGGTTAATGCGCCCCGCTCTTCAAATTTCTTTTTGAGCGATTTCAGCAGATCCATCAGTTCAACTTCGGAATAGCTGTTTTTCAGTTCTTTCTGCAAATCATTTAACTGCAGGTAATCGACCCAGCTGTTTCCATTATCCATGCTATCCAGGTATTTTTTCAGAGCAGCAGCAGCTTTCGCCACTTTGTTCTGCTGTGATTTCAACTGGGCCGCTTTGACGGCAGCGATATCGACTTCCAGTGTTTTCAAAACCGCATCCGCGATTTCCACACGACGCTGCAGGCGGCCGGTGTAGTCAGCGAGAACAGCCTGACCTTGTGCATCCTTGATCTTTGCCTGCAGTGCTGTCAGTGTCTGCTTCTGTTGTTCCAGAGTCTGGTCTGATTCGTAGAGTTTGGCCAGCAGATCACCAACCTGTTGATCCCAAGTGGCCCACTTGCCTTCCAGTCCTTCCGGAGCTTCCGAAAGATCTTCCGGAACTTCGGGTGGTAAAATGCCCTGCAGACCCACGTCTGCTTTTTCCGGCTTCTTGTCTTCGACAGCCATTGTGGTTGTGACAACCAACGCCAGGCTGGCTAATCCTAAAACTGCCAAGCCGAGTACACCAAAATATTTCTGGTTCTTTCTGGTTCGGTTTGATTCCTTGAGAAGCATATCTGATCTCACTCCGTCGACAAAGGGATTCGAATAACGGTCTCCACCATTCACAAGAACGCGGGACACCAAAGGCCCTCATTAATGGTAGTAGGGGTGGAAACTACCGTTGTAAAATAATTTATCGTCATTTAGCAGCAGGGAATGTGTGTTGAATTCATACATCCCCACAGCCAATTAACTTTTCCAGTATCAAACTCCGCAAAACCATATCTACATACAGGTTTCAAAAATAATATTTTGAGATTGCAGAATTCCTGTTGTTTTTCATGGCGAAAATCAGGACCGGCGATACTGGCCAGACACCCTATTCCTTAAGATCGTCAAAGTCAGCCGGCCATTTTTCAACATACATCATCACAGTATCTCTGCGCAGTCTAGTGGACCCACAAATATTGTGCAATCAACCAAAGCGGCTTGTATTCGCAACATTACCAAAACATGCGAATGTTCACTACTTCTGCTCTCTGAACCTGCTTTTCGTCCTGAAAATGCCTGCGAAAACCCCTTCTTCCTTATACTAAGTGATGCAGATACCAATTCGGGCTGAATAATCAATGGGTTCGATTTGGAATTTGGGAAGCAGGACCGTACATTGGTCATTTCAGATAATAAATCCAGCTCAACGTATAAAAGGACTTTCACTTGGATTTTCAGCAGGTCCTGACGCCGCCTCAATTCGCCGCCGTCTCCCATCACCAGGGACCATTACTGGTACTGGCGGGACCAGGCTCAGGAAAAACCCGTGTTATCACCCACCGGATCGCCTCGCTGATCCATGCGCATGTTCCCGCCCATCAGATTCTGGGAATCACTTTCACCAACAAGGCTGCGGATGAAATGGGCGAACGGGTCAGGCAGCTGATACCCGACTCGCGCGTGGAGATTTCAACCTTTCATAAGTTTTGCGTCAAAATCCTGAGGCGATACGGCAGAGGGGTAGGCCTGGACAGTAACTTCTCGATTTTTGATACGACCGATCAACAGCAGCTCATCCGCTTCGTATTGAATGAATTAGACATCGATACCGTGGCGTATAATCCTTCGACCATCGCTTCGATGATCAGCCGCGCCAAAAATGATCTGATTACCGTAGATCGGTTCGTGGAAATCTATCAGGAATCGGTGGGCGATCATCTGCAGGCTGTCGCAGCTCGCGTATATCCGATGTATCAGAAACTGCTGCTCGAATCGAACGCGGTTGACTTTGACGATTTACTGCTGCACGTCGCCAGTCTGCTCAAAGGCTCCCCCGAATTACGGGCGACACTGGATGAACGTTATCAGTACATTTTAGTTGATGAATACCAGGATACGAACCTGGCGCAGTATCAGATAATCATGGGACTCTCGCTCAACACACGCAATCTGTGTGTCACCGGAGATCCCGACCAGTCAATTTACGGCTGGCGGGGGGCGAAGATTGAAAACATCCTGCAGTTTGAGCGGGATTTCCCCGACTGCAAAACCATTCGACTCGAACAGAATTTCCGCAGTACCAAAGAAATCCTTCGGGTCGCCGACGATCTGATTTCTCACAATCAGCGCCGCAAAGTCAAATCGCTGTTTACAGAAAACGAGGAAGGTTCGCCGGTCGAGCTGCTCTGTTTTCAGGATGAGCGGCACGAAGCCGACGACATTGCCAGGCGCATTCGCAACGCCGTCGATCAGGGAAAGCAGGAATATACGGATTACGCCATCTTTTACCGGGTCAATTCGTTGTCGCGCGAACTGGAGCTGGCGCTGGCCCGGCATAAAATTCCCTACCAGCTGGCAGGCAGTGTGGCCTTCTATGAACGCACGGAAGTCAAAGATCTGCTTTCCTATCTGAAACTGGTCAATAACCCCGACGATCGCGTCGCGTTCTCTCGC
>TARA_R110002124_G_scaffold285907_1_pt1 | contig 14111 bp, 11 predicted proteins | sample TARA_R110002124 | Tara Oceans TARA_R110002124 (sample SAMEA4397445) | marine metagenome | biome: Polar Biome; feature: [SRF] surface water layer (ENVO:00010504); material: water (ENVO:00002006), including particulate matter (ENVO:01000060) such as... | depth 5 m | reverse complement strand
ATTTTAAAGCGATTTCAGCACGTAATAGAATGTCTATTGCATATTACGGGTTTAAGGAAAAATAAAGGAGGAGCACTTGTTAGGTAAGGGATGGTATTGTTTGGGGCTGCTCAAGTTGAATACTATTGTAATAAAAGCTTGTGATCAACCTCTCAGGTCTATTTTAATAGTAGTTACTTTTTAGCGTTTCGGCGAGATTTTACCCAAAAGCCAAAAAATAAAATAGCTTGTTCGGATGTGATCATGCCACAAAGGACAGAAGAAATGGGTATACAAATAGCAAAGCAGTGATTTTTGTGTCTTTTTTATGTAACTTTGTAGCCTTAATTTAATAGAAAAAATGGTACACGTTTGTCGGAAGGAGCATTTTAATGCAGCCCATAAATTATGGAATCCGAAATGGTCTGAAGAAAAAAATAAAGCTGTGTTTGGACCATGTTCCAATGAAAATTGGCATGGGCATAACTTTGAACTGATTGTCACGATCAAAGGGAGGCCAGACGAAGATACGGGCTTTGTGGTGGATTTAAAGCAATTAAGTACCCTTATTCGAAATGAGGTTATTGATAAAGTGGACCATAAAAATCTCAATGTAGATGTCCCTTTCATGACAGGTAAAATGGCTAGTTGTGAAAATTTGGTCATGGAATTCTGGAAAATCCTGCAGCCTAAGGTTGATAAGATTGTAAAGGATGGAGGACTCTATAAATTGACTTTGTATGAAACACCAAGAAATTTTGTTGAATATTACGGAGAATAATTTCTTCTAACTTCTATAAACTACCTGCCATTGAAATACTACATTATTGCTGGAGAGAGATCAGGGGATTTGCATGCATCCAATCTTCTACTTGCTTTGAAAGACAAAGATGATAATGCTCAGTTTCGTGGAATGGGAGGGGAGTATATGGAGGATGCTGGCTGTACACTTTTTGCCCATTATAAAGAGATGGCCCTAATGGGGTTTGTGGAGGTATTGATGCACTTTAGGAGGGTGTTTAGGTATTTAAGCGCCGTCAAACAAGATATGGTTGCTTTTCAGCCAGATGCTTTAATTTTGGTGGATTTTGCAGGTTTCAATATGAAAATGGCCACTTTTGCTACTCAAAAAGGCATTAAAGTTCATTATTACATTTCTCCTAAATTCTGGGCCTGGAACCAAAATCGGGCTTATCGGTTAAAGAAAAACGTGGATAAGCTGTACACCATTCTTCCTTTTGAACCTGAATTCTTTAAGAAGTTTGACTGGGAGGTAGATTATGTGGGTAACCCATTATTAGACGAAATCAATAAATTTAAACCAGATAAGGATTTTTTGAGTCAGCACCAACTTGGAACCAGACCTTTGATTGCACTTCTTCCTGGAAGTAGGAAGCAGGAGGTTAATAAGATGTTACATACCATGATAGGTTTAAAAAGTAGCTTCGATAATGTAGATTGGGTAATAGCTGGTGTACGTAATCTATCTGCGGATGTTTATCAAATGGCCGAAGATGCAGGAATTCAGGTGGTGTACGATAAAACCTATGACATATTGTTACATGCAAAGGCGGCGGTGGTGACTTCTGGAACAGCCACGCTTGAAACAGCATTGTTTAATGTGCCTCAAGTAGTGGTATACAAGACAAGCCAGATATCTTATGCCATAGGCATGCAGTTAATCAAAGTTTCCTTTGCCTCGCTGGTTAACCTTATCGTTAACAGGGAAGTGGTGAAGGAATTGATTCAGGGGGAGTACCAATCCGAGTTCGTAGAGGAAGAACTTAGGGGGATTTTTGAAGAAGGTCCCAAGCGCACAAAAGTATTGGAGGGTTATGGAGAATTGCGAGGCCTTTTGAGCAATAAAAAAGCCTCGCAGGAAACTGCAAGGCTTATTTTTGATAGTTTATCTAATTAAGCTACTTGGAGCTTTTTGAATTTTGATTTCTCGAATTGAGTTCGAGCATATTCTTCATTTATGACTAGTGTATGTTTTCCTTCCTCAGAAGGGAATTCATACATGGCATCAGTGATGATGGCCTCACAAATAGATCTTAGCCCTCTGGCACCCAAATTGAATTCAACCGCTTTGTCCACGATAAAATCAATGCCTGACTCTTCAAACGTTAGGTCAACATTTTCCATTGCCAAGAGTTTGACGTATTGTCTAGTCAATGCATTCTTTGGTTCGGTAAGGATTAGTTTCAAAGAAGCTTTATCCAAAGGATCTAGGTGAGTCAGCACTGGCAATCTACCAATTAGTTCGGGAATAAGGCCAAATGCTTTTAAATCCTGAGCGGTAACATATTGCAATAGATTGGATCGGTCAATCTCATCCGCATTCGTCTTTTTACTGAAGCCCAAAGGCTGCGTATTTAACCTTCCTGCGATATGTCTTGCAATCCCATCAAATGCTCCCCCACAAATGAATAATATATTTTCTGTATTTACAGAGATCATCTTTTGGTCGGGATGCTTTCTTCCTCCCTGAGGTGGAACATTCACTATGGTACCTTCAAGCAATTTAAGCATGGCTTGTTGTACGCCCTCACCACTAACATCCCTAGTGATAGATGGATTGTCTGATTTTCTGGCTATTTTATCAAGTTCATCGATATATACTATACCTCGTTCTGCAGCTTCCACATTATAATCAGCGGCTTGTAGCAATCGTGTAAGAATACTTTCTACATCTTCTCCCACATATCCTGCCTCAGTCAATACTGTAGCATCTGCAATGCAAAAGGGAACCTCCAGTGTTTTAGCTAAGGTTTTAGCCAGGTAAGTTTTTCCTGTTCCGGTGTCACCTACCATGATGATATTGGACTTTTCAATCCTTACATCATCCTCGTCCTGTTTTTGTCCTAGTCTTTTGTAATGATTGTATACAGCTACAGTTAAAACCTTTTTAGCCTCCTGTTGTCCGATTACATATTGATCCAAGTAGGCCGTAAGTTCTTTAGGTTTTTTTAATTTGAACTTAGGTTTTTTACCTTCCTTTTTCGTCTTGTCCTCTTCTCCCAGTATTTGGAAAGCTTGTTCTATACAAAAGTTACAGATATGCGCAGAAATACCGGATACCATAAGGTCTACGTCCTTCTTATTCCTTCCACAAAATGAACATGTTACTTGCGCCATTCAGATTTTATTTTACTTTTTTCGTCAATACTTCATCAATCAAGCCGTATTCTTTGGCTGCTGATGCTCTCATCCAATAATCTCTGTCAGAGTCGATTTCAATTTGCTCTATGCTTTTGCCACTGTGTTCGGCAAGTATTTCATAAAGCTCCTTTCTTAATTCCAGAATTTGTCTTACTGAAATTTCCATGTCCTTGGACTGACCTTGCATTCCTCCTGAAGGCTGATGTATCATGATCCTTGCGTGAGGCAAAGCAGCACGTTTTCCAGCGGCCCCACCTGCAAGCAATACAGCTCCCATAGAAGCAGCAAGTCCTGTACAGATTGTTCCTACTTCAGGGTTAATGTACTGCATGGTGTCATAGATCCCCAAACCTGCATATACAGAACCTCCTGGGCTGTTGACATACAATAAGATGTCCTTTTTGGCATCCACAGACTCCAAAAATAACAATTGAGCAGTGATGATATTGGCTATGTGGTCATCTACTCCTGTCCCTAGAAAAATAATTCTATCCATTATTAATCTGGAAAAGACATCAATTTCCCGGAAATTAGTAGGACGTTCTTCAATGACTGCACGTGTCATATTTTCCACAGAATGGATATATTGGTCAAAGGTATTGCCACTAATGCCCTGGCCTTTGACTGCGAATTTTCTGAATTCCTCTTTATTCATTTCTACTTTTCTCTTTGTTAATGTTACAAAAATAAAAAAAGCCCTTAGATAAGGACTTTTTATTAACAAAAAATTTTTAGAATTAGTTTTCGAGTAGTTCTTTAAACTTTTCTACTCCGATCTTTTCTTCTTTTAAATCGATCTTGCTTTTGACAAAATCAAGGACCTTTTCATTTTGAACCGAAGTCATCATTTGCATATAGTTTTTACCTTCATTCCCCTGAAGGTAATTTTGCAAAAACATATCCATATTGTCCTCAAGTTGTGCGCCCATTCCGGATGAGGCCAACTGCTCACGAATCATTTCTTTTGTCTTTTCAATGACATCTTCGTGCTCAGCTTTTATATCGTTGTCTTTTGATATTTTATTAGAAATCAAAGACCATGTCAATTGCTTGGCATAAGCAGGGAATTCTTTCTCCACATCCTCATTGCTTACCTTGCCATCATTGGCACGGATCAACCATTCTTTCAGGAATGCTTCAGGAAGGTCAAGTTTATGGTTAGAAATAAGGCCATCTTTGATCTGTTCTTCATTGAACACCTTAATTTCTTTTTGATAGTTTTCACTTAAGATGGTTTTTACCTTCTCAAGAAATTCTTCTTCAGTTGAAACCTGATCAGGACCAAAAACTTTATCGAATAGTTCTTGATCTAATTGTGCTTCCTCAGTTCTATTGATGTTTTGAACAGTGAAAGTAAATTCACCTTTAAGGTTTTCAGCAGCTTCCTTGCTAATATTTAATGCTTCAGCAATATCTCCTTTAATTGCTTTAGAAGGGTCGAAAGAAATAGTGTCTTCTTTTTTAACTCCCAAGAATTTTTTAACTGTTCTGCCATCCAAGCTACTTAAAGGGATAGATAGGTTTTCTTCATAAGAACCATCAACCGCTTTAAGATCTCCGTAAAGAAAATCATTTTCTTCACTTACCTCAGGATTGGTCATTTTACCGTATTGCTTCTTGATGTTTTCAATAGCTTCATTTACTTCCTTATCAGAAAGTGCTATTTCATACACCTTAGCATCTATTTTTTGGTCAAGGTTAAGGTCAATATTTTCTACAAAACCAATTTTGTAACCAAATTCGAAATCTTTTTGCTTTTTCCAGTCAATGTTCTGACTGTCTTCTTCAGAGGGTATAGGATCACCCAATACTTCAAAATCCTGTTCTTTTAAAAAATCATTTAAGGATTTGGACAAAATGGTATTTATTTCTTCTACCAATACTGATGTGCCATAAAGGTTTTTAACCATTGTAAAAGGAGCCTTACCAGGTCTGAATCCTTTGATATTGGCTTTTTTAGCGTAGTCTTTTATTTTGGCATCAACAGTTTGTTGATAATCTGCTTCCCCAAGTTTAATCTTTACTGAGGCTTCATTGGCAGCATGTTTGTCTAATGTAATTTCCAAGGGATCTGAATTTAATGTTTACCTATAACAAAAACCCTCCATCCTGATTTACCAAAAGGCAGTTATCAAGATCGAGGGATTTAATGGGTGTGCGGATGGAGGGACTCGAACCCCCATGCCTCGCGGCGCTAGATCCTAAGTCTAGTGCGTCTACCAATTTCGCCACATCCGCAAATAAATAAATAAATTGTCTACTAATATTACCTTATGTAATAAACGGGAAAATAATTTCCATCATCCCTGTCTATCTTTACATTCAAGTCTACTTGAAGGCTTGTTTTTAATGTGGTGCAAAGGTAATAATCAATTTTAAAGTTTCAATACTTTTGCCAAAAAAAAATTAAAATTTTACTTAAGATTTTGATTCCGTAGTCTGGAAATATTTTATAACTTGTATCGTATGATCAAAGTTGATATAGAAGAAGAGCGAAAAGAAATTCTCAAACGTTACAGGAAACTTTTGAGATTGGCTAAGCCATTGCTTAAATCGGGCGATGCCAAGTTGATCAAAAAAGCTTTCAATGTAGCTAGTGAAGCCCATAAAGAAATGAGGCGCAAATCTGGAGAACCATATATCTATCACCCATTGGAGGTTGCTCTAATTTGTGTTGAAGAAATAGGTCTGGGTACGACCAGTATTGTTGCTGCCCTGCTTCATGATGTTGTAGAGGATACAGACATGGAGTTGGAAGATATAGAAAGGGAATTTGGTGTGAAGGTTGCCCAAATTATAGATGGGCTTACCAAAATTGCTGGTGTTTTCGATTATGGCTCTTCACAACAGGCAGAGAACTTTAGAAAGATGCTTCTTACGCTTTCTGACGATGTACGAGTGATCCTTATCAAATTAGCTGACCGGCTAAACAATATGCGTACACTTGATTCAATGCCTCGCCACAAGCAATTGAAGATCGGTTCTGAAACCAAATACCTGTATGCACCATTGGCTCATCGCCTGGGCTTGTATTCTATTAAGTCCGAACTCGAGGATCTGCATCTTAAGTTTATGGACAAAGAAGCTTATGATTTTATTACAAAAAAGATCAGTGATACCAGAGTTTCTCGAAATAAGTTTATAAAAACCTTTATAACACCCATAGAGAAAGAGTTGGAAGAGCAAGGCTTTAAATTTGTAATTAAAGGGAGGCCCAAGTCTGTTTACTCCATTTACAATAAAATGAAGTCCCAAAACATCCCCTTTGAGGAGGTGTTTGATTTGTTTGCCATCAGAATAATCATCGATACAACTTATGAAAATGAAAAAGCGGCTTGTTGGCAGGTGTATTCCATAGTTACAGACTTTTACAGACCAAATCCAAACAGACTCAGAGATTGGATAAGTACTCCTAGGGCAAACGGATACGAATCATTGCATACCACTGCCATGAGCCAAACAGGACAATGGGTGGAAGTTCAAATCCGAACTCAGCGAATGGATGACATAGCCGAAAGGGGGTATGCAGCTCATTGGAAGTACAAGGAGAAGGAAAACGCCCCTGAAAAAGCAGCTGGAAGCCTTGATGAATGGATTACTCAGGTGCGGACCTTGTTGGAGAACAATGATGGTTCTGCTATTGAGTTTATGGATGATTTCAGAGGGAACTTATTTCATGATGAAGTTTTCGTATTTACCCCAAAAGGAGACCTGAAAGTGTTGCCATTTGGTGCTACAGCTCTGGATTTTGCCTTTGAAATACATACTGAAGTTGGAGCCAAATGTATAGGGGCCAAGGTAAACCAAAAACTGGTTTCAATTGGTCACAAACTAAAAAATGGGGATCAGGTTGAAATTCTAACTTCCAATAAACAAAGACCCAATGAAGATTGGCTAAAATCTGTCGTTACTTCTAGAGCCAAATCCAAAATAAAAGACGCCCTTAAGGAAGAAAAAAAGGGCTTTATGATGGATGGAAAGGAAATTGTTCAAAGAAAGCTGAAACAAATGAAGCTTGACTTTTCCTCAGAGATAGTGGAACAGTTAAGGGCCTTTTTTGAAACAAAAACCACTTCAGAGTTTTATTATAAAGTCGGCAAAGGTATTATAGATGCTACTTCAATAAAAAGTTTTAAAGATTTTAAGCAGCAGAAGAAATCTAAAAAAGGACCTCAATTAAATTTTACAGACGAAAAATCGTTCACCAAGGAGATTAAAAACTTAAAGGGGCCAGAGCATGATCAGTTATTGATCGGCGAAGACATGGATGTAGTGGATTATGTATTGGCAAAATGCTGTAATCCTATCCCTGGAGATGCGGTTTTTGGTTTTGTTACGGTCAATGAAGGGATTAAAATCCATAGGACAGCTTGTCCCAATGCCCTTGAACTTATGTCCAATCATGGGAACAGAGTGATCAAGGCCCGATGGACCAGCCAACAGCAAATTGCATTTTTGGCAGGTTTGAAGATTATTGGGACAGATAGGGTAGGCTTGATAAGTGATCTTACCAAGGTTATCTCTAACGAATTAAAGGTGAATATGCGCTCTATTACAGTTGATTCCGATAGGGGGATTTTTGAGGGAAGTATAAAATTGTATGTAGATAGTACCAACCATCTTGAGAAACTAATCGACAATTTATCAAAGGTTCAAGGCGTTCTTAAAGTGTCTCGGTTTGATTAGCAGAGTTAAATCATCCATTTTTAAATAAGAACAGTATATTTGTAAAAAAAATGAAAGTATGGCTTCAACTGAAAGTCTTTACGAAAAGGTAAAGAAAATATTCACCGCCTATTTGGAGAATAAAAAACTTAGGAAGACACCGGAGAGGTATGCGATTTTAGAGGAGATTTATAGCAGAGGCGGGCATTTCGATGTAGAAGGGCTATACATTAGTATGAAAAACAAAAACTACCGGGTGAGTAGGGCTACTGTTTACAATACCCTCGATTTGTTGGTAGAATGCGACCTTGTAACCAAACATCAATTCGGTAAGAACCTTGCGCAATATGAAAAGTCTTACGGGTATAAGCAACATGACCACCTAATTTGCACCGAATGCCATCAAGTTAAGGAGTTTTGCGATCCCCGTATCCAAAATATTCAAAACACCGTTGGGGAAATTTTAAATTTCAATATCATCCATCATTCACTTTTGCTCTATGGCAATTGTACTGATGATAATTGTGAGTATAAAACTAACCCACCTGCGGAAAAAATTAAAAATAAATTATAATCCATGAAAGCAGAATTTCATTCGAAAATAGAAAACAATTCTTTGCTACTAAAGATCAAAGGAGATTTGATCGGTGATGACTCAGGCCCTCGATTGGTTGGCCTGGTTTCTGATGGCTTGCAGGATGGAGTGAAAAATTGTATTATTGATCTAAGTGAGGTCAGGTACATTAGTTCAAGCGGAATTGGCGTTTTGATAACAGTACTTACAAAAATGAGAAATGCCGGAGGAGAAGTTTACCTTGCATCACCGTCAGAACATGTCAAAAAGCTACTAATTATCACAAAACTCAATAATATTTTTAACGTTTTTGACACTTTAGAAGAGGTGTTGAAACAATTAAAATAAACTTTAAGCTTTATTTGTAGAATAAAATTTAGCTTGGAAGTTGTAAATTTTTATAAACATGACAATCTTCACGTCGAATTTTGACAGAAGGCTGTAATACTTATTTAAAAATAAAATGAAAATGGACGTTCTTTTAGGTCTCCAATGGGGTGACGAAGGCAAGGGAAAAGTAGTGGACTATCTAGCGCCAAACTATGAAATGGTAGCCAGATTTCAAGGGGGCCCTAATGCTGGTCATACCTTAGAGTTTGATGGGATCAAACATGTTTTGCACCAAATCCCGAGTGGGATCTTTAGGGAGAACATCCAAAATATAATTGGCAATGGTGTAGTCCTTGACCCAGTTGTATTGAGGAAAGAAATCAAAAACTTGGAAAAGTTTAATATTGATTTCAGTAAAAATATGGCAATTTCAAAGAAAGCCACCATCATATTGCCTACCCATAAATTATTGGATGCGGCTTATGAGAAATCCAAAGGAGATAAAAAGATTGGCTCCACCTTAAAAGGAATCGGACCTACTTACCAGGATAAAATTGGAAGGGTTGCTTTAAGAGTAGGGGACATGTTGTCTCCTGACTTTAAGGAGAAATACCATGATTTGGTACAGCGCCATAAAACAATTCTAGATTATTATGATTTCGGTTTACAGGACCTGCCAACTTTGGAGGCAGATTTCTTTGAAGCGGTGACCTTTTTCAAATCCCTAAGACTTATAGAAACGGAATTTGAAGTGAATGCTGCCATTAAATCTGGAAAAAAGGTGCTTGCTGAAGGTGCGCAAGGCTCTCTTTTGGATATAGATTTCGGTAGTTATCCGTTTGTTACAAGTAGTAGTACTATGGCCGCTGGTGCCTGTACTGGACTGGGTGTACCTCCTTCCTCCATTGGAGAAGTGTTCGGGATATTCAAAGCTTATTGTACACGAGTAGGCAGTGGACCTTTCCCAACCGAGCTTTTTGATGAGGACGGAGAGCAAATGCGTAAAGATGGTAACGAATTCGGTTCTACTACAGGTAGGGCTAGAAGATGTGGATGGATAGATCTTCCAGCTCTTAAATACTCTATCATGGTCAATGGAGTTACCCAGCTCTTCATGATGAAAGGAGATGTGCTGAATGGATTTGAAAACATTAAAATCTGTACTGAGTACAAATTGGGAGATGGAAACACTTCTGACCAACAGTATCTCAATGGGACTACAGAGGGAATTCAACCCGTTTATGAAACAATGAAAGGTTGGAATTGCAGTTTGGAAGGGATCACTAAATATGAAGATTTTCCTGAAGAACTTAAAGCTTACGTTACTTTCCTTGAAAAAGAACTTCAGGTACCTATCAAAATGGTGTCTGTAGGACCGGATAGAAAGCAAACAATTCTAAAATAATAGTTTAATTTTCAAAAAAAAATATTTCGAGGCTTCTTCCTAATTATCAGGAAGAAGCCTTTTTTATTTATTTTTTAATTGAGTATCTTAACTCCCTAATCCTTGATGGAAATCTAGAGAAGAGTCCTTATAACCGGGATTAATATTTAGGGTGGCTGCCCAGAGCTGTAATCAAAAAAGAATTAAGTTGTTTGAAGAGTTGGTCCATCTTCATTTTGATTTGCATTGAATCTTCAGGGTTGACCGATGATGAATTTATCAATACCTAAGATAACCTAGCTATTGCTGTTTCAGGATTCAATTGTAAGACTGGTGTCGCGAGAAAAGCAAACCTGGCTTTTGCAATTGGTTTTTACCAACATTAAAGGAGAAGTGATTCCTCCTCGAATTTTAAGGTTTATTGCCTATTTTGGCTTAAAGTTTTTACTAGCAATAGGAGAATAAGGACATGGAAGAAGTGCTTATGTATATAAACAAGAGTAGTGTTGGCTATAGGACTTTGTTCTTTTTCTGTAAAAGGGGGTTGTTGTCAACTGTTTTCAAGGTTCTTGTTTGTTTTTTAATCTTCCTAACTTTCCCTCAAGATTTATTTTCGCAGCAAGGATTTCCCTATTGTGAATCCTTCCAACAAGCAATTGAGAGGAAAGAGACCGTTTTAGGTGGTCATGCTAAAATTAGCGATGGTGTTCTTAGGCTTACAGATGCAGTAGGTGATCAGAGTGGTTATGTTTATATTGACATTCCTTTCTCTTCTAGTTTTGGCGTTAAAGCATCTTTTGAATATTTTAGTTATGGAGGGACCGGAGCAGATGGATTGACCGTTTTTCTTTTCGATGGTTCTACTACTTCTTTTTCTCCAGGTGCGTTTGGAGGTTCTTTGGGCTATGCAATGAATGCAAAGGTTGGAGGTTTGACCAATGCTTATATGGGGGTAGGGTTTGACAGCTTTGGTAATTTCGGGAATAACTCCGAGGGTAAAACTGGAGGGTTTCCGCAAGAAGAAAGCAAGCTGCATCCCAATGCCATAGTGATAAGGGGACCAGGGAAAGGTTTCAATGGTTACCATTATATCACTGGTGTGAAGACCAATGAAGGTGGTGCATATGGTTTACCGGAAGACCAACGGTTTCCAATTAGCTCTGGTGGGCCAAATACAAGGAGGGTGACAGACCCTGATAAAAATGGTTACCGTAAAGTGATCATTAAGCTTCGACCAAAGAATGGAGGAACAGGTTTTTATTTGGATGTAGAAATGATTTTCACGAGTTCAGATGGCAATCCAAGGCAAATTACACTTATAGACAATAAAGATTATCCCTACCCCTCTCCTAAAACTTTAAAAATAGGTTTTGCAGCATCTACAGGAGGAGAAACCAATATACACGAAATCAGAAACTTATTGGTGGAAGTGGCAGATGAAGATAACTTGAAAAAACCGACAACCAGCGTTGTTGAAGGATTTTTGGTTTGTGAAGGGCAGGAGAACCATCTTGAAATACCTAAAGAGCAATACAATTTACCTAATCAAGATTCAAGAATAAGCTGCATGAGGTTTTATGAGTCACTTGAGCAAATTGAGGAGATGGAAAAGGATCCTTGTCTTTCAGGGACTTGTAGCGATGATGAAACAAGGCTTGCTTTGAAGGAGGGAGTTTTCCGATATTCAGGAGATGGTTCGAAGTTTTCATTTATCCCCAATCCGGGTTTTGCAGGTGAAGAGGTGCAGGCCTATTTTACCATTACGGATAATTATGGTAAATCATCTGAAGGAAGTCCCGTTGTGCTCAAGGTTTTTGATAAACCGGAACCAATAAGTATTATGATCAATGACCTTCCACTTGTTAATATGGATGCCTGTCCAGGAGAATCTGTAAATTTAAGTGTTCATTCTCTCGAGGAGATCCAACAATACGAATGGTACAAAGACGGTGAACGATTGCAAAACTTTTCTGAATCGTCAATAACGGTTTACAGCCCGGGAGTTTACCATGCTAGTGTCATTACTCGTGAGGGCTGCCCATTGGTTTCTGAAAGTATTGGAATTGCCTATCCTTCATTTCCTGATTTGGTAGTGCCAAACAGCCTGTTTGGTTGTCATCCGGAGATATTTCCCGATCCAAGGGAATACATAACAGATTACGACGCTGAGTTTTATGACTATCAATTCGAAGATGAGTCAGGTTCCTTGTTTCTCAATGAGGAAGTACTTGACTTGACAGATGATGGCTTATACCTAATTAGGGTTAAACCTAAATCTCTGGAATGCTGGTCTGAACCACTTACTTTTAGGCTAAGGTTGCCTGAGGAGGCATTGGAAGCAATGGCGGATTATGTGCTAAATGCTACGGGGAATAAGGAGGAGGCTGAGGATGGCATTCTTTCTACGGATCAAATTAGGTTCATAGATCATTCCAAAGGAAACCCACAGAAATGGAATTGGGACTTTGGGGATGGTAATACTAGTTCACAAAGATCACCTGTACATGTATATAATGAAAAAGGGGAATTCATTGTATCCTTAACCGTTGAGACTGGGCCCGATTGCGCAGCAACTTACCAACTACCTATTTCTATTCGAAGAACTTATAGGGTCATGTTTCCGACGGGCTTTACACCTTCACGTGAAGAAGATAATTTTTTCATACCCAAAATGAAAGGGATAGCAGCAATGGATCTTAAAATATTCAATACTTGGGGGGAGTTTGTGTTTCAAACTACGGCTATCAATGGCCCTGGATGGGATGGAACCATCAATGGAAAACCACTTCCTCCGGGTACTTATGTATATAGAGGTGATTTTGAAACCAACAAAGGAGAGTTGGTTACCAGGTCAGGTAAGTTTCTTTTAATAAGATAATGAGGAAAATAATAATTTTGATTGTTTCTTTTTTTAGTATAGCGGCAGAATTGGTTCAGGCCCAAGACATGCAGTTTTCTCAATTTTATGCGGCGCCTATATTTTTGAATCCGGCGTTTACTGGAAGTACGGAATGGACCAGGGTAGGTGTCAATTACAGAAACCAATGGCCAGGTTTGGATCGAAGCTTTAATTCTTTTTCTGCTTATTTTGATCATTTCATAGACCATAAGAACAGTGGGGTAGGTGTCATCGCCAATGGTGTTCGTGATTCTTTTTCTCAAATACAGAACATGGAAATTGGTTTGACCTATGCTTACCGCATCAAATTGGGGGAGGAAAGTTATCTTCACTCGGGAGTTCAGGCCAGTTTTGTTCATAGGAATGTAAATGTCGAAAGCATCATCCTAGGTACGCAAATAGACATTGATAGAGGGGTAGTGGTAGGGAATGGTGTCAATTGGGTAGAAGATGTGAGTCAGAGGAGTCATGAAGACATTAATACAGGATTGTATTATTATGACAAGAAGTTCTGGCTAGGTGTGTCTGCCCATCATTTGACACGTCCCCATATTTCATTCCTTCAATTGGAGGATCAGAGGCTACCTATACGTTATTCTATTCATGGTGGAGTCACCTTTGATTTATTTAGCAATAATATTGGAGATGTTATTAACAATACCTTACAAGAGCGAACCCTATCTCTTGCTTTTAATTATAAGAGACAGGGTTTGTTTGATCAATTGGATGTGGGCGCAGAGTTTTTCTATGCACCTCTTATATTGGGTGTATGGTATAGGGGATTGCCTACTAAGCGTAGTTTACCGAATAATGAAGCCATTGTCGCATTAATGGGGTTTTCATTGCCGAATGATTTGCAGATTGGTTACAGTTTTGATTTTACTGTTTCTAAGCTGGCCTGGAGGAACAGTGGAGGGGCACATGAATTGTCCATGCGTTATACTTTCAGGAATTATAAATTGGGCAAAAAGCGAGACAGAGTTATTCCTGGATTTAAATATTGAGTTCCAAAAAGTTTTTATGGTTGATTATCAGTTGATTTGTGATATTATGTGGTTTTTCTTTGCGGAATGCATGGTTATTTAAAAAATAACGTGCACCTTTGTCATCCCAAAAGC
>TARA_R110002124_G_scaffold14338_3_pt1 | contig 14128 bp, 11 predicted proteins | sample TARA_R110002124 | Tara Oceans TARA_R110002124 (sample SAMEA4397445) | marine metagenome | biome: Polar Biome; feature: [SRF] surface water layer (ENVO:00010504); material: water (ENVO:00002006), including particulate matter (ENVO:01000060) such as... | depth 5 m | reverse complement strand
AAAATCTGGGCCAGCAAGTTCTACATCTCAATGCGGCAGGGCTCGAAACGCGTGCTGGAGAAAATCCGCCCCGCCTGGGAACTGGCCAAACGCACGGAAGAACACATGAAGGGCATGGTTGCCCCCGGCACCATGTTCGAGGAACTGGGTTTTCACTATATTGGCCCGCTGGACGGCCACGACCTGCCGGGGCTGATACAAACACTGGAGAACATGAAGGATCTGGAGGGCCCACAGTTCCTGCATATCTGCACCATGAAGGGCAAGGGCTTCCAGCCCGCAGAGCGCGATCCGATAGGCTACCACGCGGTCAACAAGATCGAAGCCAAACCCAAGGGCCCGCAACCGGCGCTGCCGCCGGCCAAACCCAAGGGGCCAAAATACCAAGATGTGTTCGGGCGCTGGCTGTGCGATATGGCACAGCGGGACAAACGCCTGGTGGGCATCACCCCCGCCATGTGCGAGGGATCCGGCATGGTGGAGTTCGCCAAACGCTTTCCCGATCGCTACTACGATGTCGCGATTGCCGAGCAGCATGCGGTAACGCTGGCGGCAGGCATGGCCTGCGATGGGCTCAAGCCCGTGGTCGCGATTTACTCCACTTTCCTGCAACGCGGCTATGACCAACTCATTCACGATGTTGCACTGCAGAACCTCGATGTCACATTCGGCATCGACAGAGCCGGCCTGGTCGGCCAGGATGGCCCGACACATCACGGCGCATTCGACCTGAGCTTTTTGCGCTGTATCCCGAACATGGTGATCGGCGCGCCCTCGGACGAAAACGAGTGTCGCCAGATGTTGTACACCGCGTATCAATATACTGGCCCTGCCGCTATTCGCTACCCGCGGGGCACCGGGCCCGGCGCAATGATTTTTGAGGAGATGACGGAGCTGCCCATTGGCAAGGCGGTGGAAGTGCGCAGCGGTAAGGACATCGCCATCCTCAATTTCGGCGCCCTGCTGCCGCAGGCGATCACCGCCGCCGAGCAGCTTGATGCCACCGTTGTGGACATGCGCTGGGTAAAACCACTGGATGAAAAACTGGTGTTGGCGATAGCGCAGCGCCACAGCATGCTGGTGACGCTGGAAGAAAACGCAATCGCCGGCGGCGCTGGTGCTTCAGTGAATGAATTTTTGGCCGCGCAGGGGCTCACCCCCATGTTGCTCAACCTCGGCTTGCCAGATGAATTTATCGAGCATGGAAAGCAGGCCGATCAGTTGGCGTGGACGGGGTTGGATGCCGAGGGTATCTATACTCGAATCCTGTCTGTCAAAAAACCCACTCAGGTCCAACTCGCTGTATCCGGAAAAGCTTCAAGCACCATTGAATTGACACGAACCTCCACATGACAGAATCAGAAATGCACTATTTCATTGATAGGACAGTGACTGGCGGCTCAATTAGTTATGAGCGCTAAGCACCTTGGGCCGCAATCTACCACTGATTCAGACATTGATATCAGGGAGATAAAGACTTTTTACGACTCTGTCTACCACGCAAACGCACAGGAAAATAGCAGCGGCAATGAAGGCCACTATCAACGGCTTTTCCGCAGACTTGGCGTCCAGATGGGTTCACAGGTTTTGGATGTCGCCTGTGGTACCGGAGGATGGCTGAAGGTGTGTAACGACAACGGTACCGAAGTAAGTGGTGTTGACCTCTCGGACAATGCGATAAAAGTATGCCGAAAAGTCATGCCCGAGGGTACGTTCTACTCGCAACCAGCTGAAACCCTGCCATTTGATGATGGCGTATTTGACCTTGTCACTTGCCTTGGGTCACTGGAGCATTTTGTCGATCCCGAAAGCAGTTTAAGAGAAATGATCAGAGTGGCAAAGTCCGACGCCACATTCGTAATCCTCGTTCCCAACAAGGACTTTTTAACGCGAAAACTTGGCCTGTTTGGCGGCACCTATCAAGTGGATGCGAAAGAAGTGGTGAGAACACTGGATGAGTGGCAATCGCTTTTTCGTTCTGCCGGACTCAGTGTGACTGAACGCTGGAAGGATTTGCACGTTATCAACAGGCACTGGATTACCAAAGGGCGCATCTACACTTGGCCATTCCGCCTTGCACAAAGCCTCCTGCTCGCTATCTGGCCATTGAAATGGCAATATCAGGTCTATCATCGATGCATGGTACAGCCGCAAAAACACACCTTGCCTGCTTCGTCTGATGTCCACTGAGGCCAGACGAAAAAAGATCCTTCTCATCACCCGTAACCTGCCTCCGCTTGTCGGCGGCATGGAGCGCATGATGCAGCAGCTTGCATTGGACTTGGCGCAGCACAGCGAACTGACCGTTATTGGCCCCAAGGGATGTAAACGCCATCTGCCGCCGGACATCACTGTCCGCGAGGCCTCGCCACAGCTAGCCCCGTTCCTGCTACTCTCCACCTGCCATGCGCTGCTAACCTGTAGAAGGACAAAGTTTGATGTGGTTATTGGGGGCAGTGGTCTGATTGGACCAACACTTCGAATCTTGTGCTGGCTATTTCGATATAAAACGCTGGTATACCTGCACGGTCTGGACCTCGTGGTGGACAACCCGCTTTACCAATCTATTTTTATCCCGAGCCTTCGCGGTATCGACCGTGTTGCAGTCAACAGTAACAACACGCTCAACCTCGCCGCAAGCAAAGGCATCGAAAGACAACGCATACGCGTTGTTAATCCTGGCACCAAACTGCCAGCGCCGATAGACGCCGCCAGCCGCACGGCATTTCGCCAACGCTATGCCATACGAGGCGAGCGCTACATGGTGTTCACCGGTCGTATGACCAAACGAAAAGGCCTCTCGGTTTTTTTGCAGTATATACTACCGCTCATACTCGAAAGCGAACCCGACACCACCCTGGTTGTCGTGGGAGAGGAACCTCAGAACAGTCTCAACCAACAGGGAGAACAGGCCGACATTCAACAGCAGATAGCGTCGCAAAACCTGCAACATACCGTTACCTTTCTTGGCAACCTGCAGGATCGGGATCTTGAGATATGCTTTGCCGAAGCGGCTGTACAGATATTTCCCCTGATCGACGTCCCGGGAGACGTGGAGGGGTTCGGCATGGTCGCCATCGAAGCCGCCGCCTGTGGTACGCCCACCGTGGCGTTTAAACTGGGAGGGGTAGCGGATGCAATCTTACCGGATAATGGGCGACTGGTATGTCCTGGAGATAACGCATTATTTGCAAAAAATGTTGTCGAAATATTGCGCTCTGGCGAGCCAAACTCCGAACAATGTCTGGCCCATGCCAAGCGGTTTACCTGGCAGGCTTACAATGAAAAAATGCGAAAGTTGATCGAATGACCAGGAAATCCGCCCCTGAAAACAGATAAACGCAATCCCTATCACTGGTGGCTGCTTGCACAACAGGGACTCTACACCTTGATTGCCAGCGTGGCGCGATTCCTGTCACGCAAAACGCCGAAGCGACTCGTTGTGTTATATGGGCACCAGTTGTCGGGCAACCTCAAGGCGTTGTACCAAGAGTGGCAAGCCAACTATCGCGACAGTTTCGACTGTTACTTTCTCTCACTGGACCCGGACTATAGCCAGCAGTTGCGACAGCAGGGCATTACCGTTCTACAGTGCAATAAATTGCGCGATATGATTCTAGTAGGGCGAGCAGAAGCGATGATAACTGACCATGGCCTGCATGCGATGGGCGCATTTACCCGGCTCACATCCATGCTGTTTATCGACGTCTGGCACGGCATTCCTTTCAAAGGCTTCGTTCCGGATGACTTCCGTTTACAGCACCGCTACGACGAGGTCTGGGTCTCATCCTCACTACTCAAGCAACTGTATTGCGACAGGTTCGGCTTCCCACCTCACATTGTAAACAGCCTGGGCTACGCGCGAACTGACAAACTGTTTTTGCGCAAACCCCCTGACACTAGCTTTATCCGACAATCATCGATACCGGAAGGACACCGGGTCGTGCTGTATGCGCCGACATGGCAGCAGGACGACAGCGGCAGGGAACTGTTCCCGTTTGGACAAAGCCAGGATGCGTTTATCGAGCAACTCGGGAACGTCTGCAACATGAACTCAGCCACCCTCGTGATGCGCAGCCACCTGAATTCCAACATAAGAAATGTCAGCCCGGAAAACGTGCGCTACTGCTCCATGAAGGACTTCCCCGATTCAGAGGAATTGCTTCAGAATACGGACCTTCTTATCTGTGACTGGTCCTCCATCGCCTTCGACTATCTCGCGCTAGATCGACCCACAGTCTTCCTGGACGTAGCGCCACCATTCAAGAATGGCTTCTCTCTTGGCCCTGAATACCGTTTTGGCAAGGTGGCAACCGACATGGATGAATTGTGCGGCATTATAGACAAGGCACTGGCCGACCCTGCCTGGTACGCCTCAACACAGGGCAGCGACCACCAGCGAGTTTGCACAGCAGTTTACGGAGACAATACGGATGGCAAATCCGCCGCAAGACAATGGTCGAGGTTGATCGAACTGGTCACTACCCGGCGCGCTTGATCACCGCGCTCAGAGACGGATTTTCTCAATCACCTCGGTCGTCGAAATCGACGGCGTCCTTGTCAGGTACACGACTTCACACAAGTTTGAATAGTCGTCGAACTTGCCCAGCCAATCGTCACCCATCACCAGAACATCCGCGGAACTGGCAGTAATATACTGCCCCTTCAACTCCAGCGATTCTTCAAAGAACACCTCATCTACACACTTGAGCGCCGCGACGATCTCCATCCGCTCATCCTGGTGATAAACCGGCGGGCGGCCCTTCTTGTTGATGTTCAACTGATCGGTAGAAATACCCACGACCAGACGGTCACCGTAACTGGCGGCCCTTTCCAGAATGCGGAGATGACCGACATGGAAAACGTCGAAGGTGCCGAATGTGATGACCGTTCTACTCAATGAAAACTCCCTCTCGGAATAAGACAAAAGATAAAATCTACGTATTCTGGCTTCGCGACAGCCTAATCAGCTTAAGTTGAAAAGCATAGTGCAAATAGAGCGGCGAGCGTGGGAGATCAATTCCGCGCCATCTTATGAGCTCACACCCCACTAGCTTTAATGATCCTACACCTGAATAGAGCCTATTCGACTTTCTAAATAACATACCCCTAAAGCTTTCTCCGGTTTCGCCTTAGGATAGAACGAGCTATGGTTCCCAAAAGTATTCGCTCTGTAGAAATCAGGCCAGTTATTCACTTGAGAATCCTGCTATATATCATCAATATAGAGTTCCCGCATCTCATCAGGTCTAGAACTGCGAAAAATGGCAATACAACCTATCGCTGATCGAGCCTATAGAAAGGAATTCGCTTCCGATGATGGTAGATCAATTAGTCAGTTTAATGCGAGTTAACAATGGATAAATTGTATTCCTTCGATGTATTTGATACGTGCATCACGCGAACTTATACACGACCTCATGACTTATTCCTGGAGGTAGCCCGAAGCGTATTGACAGATTCGGAACCTCAAGTTGACGATAACGCAATAAGGCTACTGGCAAAACAACGCCAGCTTGCGGAGGTACGTGCGAGAAGGTATTCAACAAACGAAGACATACTGATCCACAATATTTACGATCAACTATCAAGCTTTCAAGGAATCACCTTTGACCTTGATGCCATGCTAAAGAGAGAGATAGAACTTGAACTCAACTCTGCCATACCTGTACGTAATACCCTCGCTTTATACGAAAATATCAGAAAACAATCACCTCGAATCATTTTTATTTCAGATATGTACTTACCTGAAGAAACTGTAATTGCGATGCTCTCTCAGTGTGGCTATCTGGCAAGCTCAGACAATCTGTATATGTCGGGAAAAGTTGGACTAACCAAACGATCTGGCAACTTATACCAACACGTACTGAATGCAGAGCGGATAAAATCCTGCAATCTCACACACTACGGTGATAATCGAGTATCAGACATAAAGATGGCAAAGTCTGCTGGAGTCAATGCCATCCATTTGGCAATCCCCACACAACAATCGAGATATGAATCGATTTTCACGCATCGAAACAGTTCCTGGGAGCGGATTAGTGACGGCCTTCAAAGATATTCCCGACACTATCGTCAGATATATAGAGATCCGCTTGCGCGGTTTTCGGTAGAGAAGCAGGTTTCGCTGTCAAGAATAAACGCAACTTCAAGAATCTTACTGCGCAACCTACCTGAGGACGATTCCAGTGATGTTGATTTATTCGCAATTGGTTACTTCGTCGCAGCGCCTCTTTTTGCAAGTTTTGTTCTTTGGGTACTACAAACCGCTCACGAAAAGGGGATTGCCAGACTCTACTTCATCGCGAGAAATGGTCAAATCTTTCGCAAGCTCGCAAAAGTGATATGCGAGCATTTGAAGTTCGACATAGAATGCCGCTATCTCTACGGTTCGAGAGCGGCCTGGTATCCTTCTTCTTTCGAGTCGTTTGATGGCGAGTTCATAGATTTTTTGATTAAAAAATACCCAAACAGGAGTATTCGTGAAATTTTTGAAGACCTTTCTTTTTCGCAGGAGAGCACAGCCATCTTTTTAAATGCTCTCGCAGGGGCTGAGTATGATCCAGAAGAATCAAAAGACGAAAAAGCTGTCAGAACTCTACTAAATATTCTTGCAGATTCAGAACTTAACCAGCTGGTTTGTGACCACTTCAACTCCTGCTGGGAAAACATAGTCGATTATCTATCACAAGAGCATTTCTTCGATCCTGGAGACGTGGGAATTGTAGACATAGGCTGGAGCCTATCATCCCACAACGCACTACATAGAATAGTGAAAAAAGTGAATGACAGAGGCTTTTCCGGCTTCTATTTTGGTGTTGGGAAGAACAGACAGCAAGTCTCTGCGAATGCTCCGTACAACTTTTTTTTTAGCGATATTGACTCAACTAGATACAGCTGGCTTTTCAAACTTGGCGCCATGGCGCTACTCGAAGAGGTATTTTCTGCAGCTGACCACCCCACCACTTCGGGATATGAAAGGGTGAATCAAGAAATACTGCCTGTGATGAAACAGGATTCATTTTCTGGCGTACCCAGAACTATAAGTGTTATCCAGGAATCGATGCTGAGCTACACTGCATTTCTTATTGAAACAGGCCGTCTGCTCGATCTACATTTCGTGAAAGAAGAGGCGTTGTCACAATTTGAGCGAATGTATAAGTATCCTACCGCGTACGAAGCGAGAGCGATTGCAAATACGCCTGTATTTGCCCTCACTAGCCATTCGCAATCGCAGCGAAGGACCTTGGCCAGTGCTATCGAGATTCCCGAACTGCTAGGTATCCTTGCTCGAGTAGCGCTTTCAAAACGAAATTTTTATCCGAATTGGGTGTGGCTACAAGGCTCAATGGCTATCTCTAACAGATTTGTCGCAAAGGCAGGAAGGTTACTGTCCTTTTTTGAATCGAGTCGGCTAAAACGCTCACACTAGCACATCTGGCGAAAACCCTGAATGTCAAATACGACCAGCAAGCCGATTCAGCCGTCTTAGAACAGGCAATTCATCGTAACCGAATAGACGACCGATAGCCTTGGCAACTCGAACCAGCCAATTCCTTTCCAAGCGATCCACCAAAGCACTGAATTGCTCATTACTTTTTTCAATATGCCTGTAGCATCCGTCAAGCTCGTACTGCAACAATGACGTCGTTGTCGTCGAGAACAAACTTACTTGGCTATGAACACGACTGAACTCCAATGGTCCGGAATAGTCAGTATTGCGCCGTTCAAGAGCAACGTCTCCGGCCAGCGCCGCCTCCATCACAGCCACTAGTTTTTCTGACGCGCAACCGGTCTCCAATTCATCCTCTAAGCAGCTTCTTTGCAAAGCAATTTTCTCTAAAGGAGGCGCTAGCAACTCCTTTACGACGGTCTCGATATGATCACGGCTTCGAATCTGCCATGCTGAAGTAGTCAATATAGGAACTGCTCGATAATCAATTATTGAGACCGGTATGTCTTTCAACATAGCCTCTAAAATCAGAGTGGAAGAGAAAGAAATCACACAAGCCACAGACTGCAAGACCGCCTCTAACGGATGCTCCGCGCCAGATGGTTGAATATCGAGTTCGCCAGCAACCTTGGGATCAATTCTCCACACCGGCTCAAGATGCAGATTCTTATCAAAAAAAACTTTCAAATCACGAAGAGCCGCTTTCACATTGGCTAACTGGTTAGAATTTAGCGCATAGGTATTGGCTGTCGCAATTAAGATTGTAGGGCTTTGAAAAGTGGAAATATGCCTTGTCCGGTGATAGTGATCCAGTCTTGGCAAACCTATCACTCTTACTCTCGACTCTATACCGAGGGTCGATATATACCTCGCTGGGTTGCGCCCTATCACACACAGAAAATCCGCTATCAGTGGCTGTAGACAGGTTCCTGAGTTTCGTATATAGCTGTCATTCTCCCAAAGGTAGGACCACTCGATAATGCCATCCATTACATAGATGACAGGAATATTTTTTCGTTTAGCGCTAAACGCCATAAGGCGTTCCTGAGGCAACCACTCCAAACTAATAAGCAGTAAGTGTGGCTCTAGAGAATCTAGTATCGAACCGGGATCTATCGCAGACCCGGTGTAATAAATAAAGTCAAATTCTTTATGTAGAAGGGCATCACCGTACTTCCGCTTCGCATCCAATTCAGAATTAAGCACTAAAACTCTTTTTCTTTCGGTGTTATCCATTGGGATACTCAGCATTTTTTCAAGAGTGAAAATTCGTTTACACTCGATAAAAACAGTGACATACGAGATATATTTCTCGCTATGTCAAAATTCAAAATCCTAAAAGTTTTCTAGGTTTCAGCTGCTTGTGCATGAAATCTATACGTCTATCAATCTCTGCATCGACCAGTTTTGTATAGTCTTGGGGATCTATTTTTTCGGAGGGACAAAGAATTACACCAAACGCCCAGGGCCAAAGCCTCTCAACTGGGCTGGAAAACTCTTCTCTTACCTTCAAGCCAGCTTGACCAGCTAGCCGAGAGAGGGTATCACGATCAAATATGTACTTATGAGCAATATGTAGATAATTCTTGCTTCTCCATCTACGATTCATGAACTCAGGAACTTCTATATATGCAACCCCGTCATCACGCAGTAGCCTTCTTACTTCAAGCATTGTTGTCAACGGATCCTGGACATGCTCTAACACATGAACCATAGAAATTAAATCAAAGCTCGAATCCTCTAGACTCGCGAGGTTTTCAATGCTCTGTTGGTTTATACGTATATTTGGATGCCTGGACTTAAGAAAGCGAACGGCTTCTCCTGAAGGTTCTACAACCGACACATTTAGCGCGGGGTTGACCGCCATAAATCCTGCCAAACCACCCAACCCACAACCGATATCGAGGTAGTCTCTTACATTCTTCAGATTATTAGTTCGCTCGATTAGCAGGCTGCCGATTTGCTTCCCTTTATAGTCTTGTTCATCTTCATCATACAATGTCTCAAGACCTACATCCTCGGTTCCTATATAGAGGCTCCAGAAACTCCTACTATAAAACTCTTCATACCACTGGTCACTGCAACGCGGGTTACATTGCACCAACCCACAAGATATGCAAATAGAGGTTATTAGCCCAATATCATGTCGATCCATATCTGTCATTTTTCGGAATTTTTGAGATCGACAAATCGGGCAAACATGCATGTGCTTTTCACTCAAACGATAATACTCAGCGAATCCCTTATCATCGTTCTCATCCTCGCGGATGATAGTACTCTTATCAAATTCGGAATCGAGATAGCCAAGTCGTAGTCGATTGCGATAGGTAAGCCTGTTTACCTGATCGTGATACTCAGGGGGGATAGTAGATATCCACTGGCGATGCCTGGATTGTAATCGCATAACGTCGCAACCCTTCAAGCTCGGTTCCAACTCGCAATAGTCGTATAGCTTTTCTAACTCTTGCACTGTATTTGTAACCAGGCTTTCATATCGAACCACATGTACATCGAGTTCATCCTTGAAGGCTTCAATATGGTCCACAGACTCATTCCATTTTCTTGCGAACATTGCTATCGCCGGCTCATAACCTCCCAGCATTTTCCAACTGTGCCCCTCCTTGCTACCCCAGGATGCCACCACATCGCGGCCATCTCTGTGTATAGCGACGATCTTTGCATCAGGAAACAACTCTCTAAGAACATGTATTCGAAAAGTATTTGATGGCTGTTTTGCCAACAGCCTGGGTTGACTCAATCCATCGACCAACTTGAATTTCAGTAACTGAACCTCTTTATCGTCAAGGTCACTTTGGAAGATGGTAAGCTCCGCCCCAGTTCTGACATCAACATAGGCGGGTATTGGAAAAAACTCATCCCACAAACTTTTCCGTTCCACTGTATGAGCAATCCTGTTGAATGATCCCTCTTGCAGCAATGCATCAACGAGAGATTGCCCCGGGTCGGCATCCATACCAAAGCTTTTAGGCCCAGTACACGGATGAATAGAAAGCAGAGAATTCAAAAGAGTAGTACCGGATTTTGCACAGCCGACAACAAATATAGGCTTTACTATATTGATACTGTTTATGACGATCTCCTTAAACTATAAATAATCAGTCATGCATTTGGAATCGGATACATTGCCTCTGCAGCGTTCCAGTTCAGCTCATTGTCATAACAACGATTACACAAAACTCAGAATATACCGGGCCTGATCTTGAGACGCGTCGCGACTGAGTAACCTAATACGCAGTTCCAGACCACCAGTCCACCCGAAGCAGCAATTGCAGCGCCCAGCTCATTGTATTTGGGAATCAAGAGCACGGCCAATACAACGATAGCAACAAGCCCTGCAAATTGTCCCAACAACGTCAGGTTCTCATGGCCACTCATCGACAGGAGCATACCGACAGAACCGAATGCTACATTAACCAATTGCCCAAGGACCAGAATCACCATTGGCAGATAGGCAATCGCAACATACTCCACGCCAAAGACGAGATCAATAATCGGTCGCCCCAGAACGACTAACCCTATTGCGAGGAGCAAAGTCAAAAGAAATGCTCCACGCGCTGTTCGACGCGACAATTTTTGCAGCTCAGCCATATCCCCCTCTTGGTATACTCGAACGATATGTGGGGCAATAACCATATTGACCAAAACCAGAGACAGTGCCGTAATCTGAGCACCTCGCTCAGCTACGCGAAGCGCTGCCACGCCCTCATCTGTACCAAGAAAACCCAGCACTACAATTCCAATCTGGGTACTCAATGTACCTAACACCCCCATCAAAGTGAATGGCAATAGCGCTCGTAGCCATGCTTTGTATTCATATACTGGAGTGAAATCCCTGACCAATGATGGACGAACGCGGCGATAGAGTATTGTCGCCACAATAAGAGACGCAGCGCCGGCTATGACTTGCAACCACAGCACCGCACTGACGCTAAGATCATCGTACGAGAGCAGAATAGCAATCAGCACTAGTACTATAAGCGGCTGAATCAGTTGACCGGGAAGTTCAGCCAAGGACGGGTAACCTAAACCCCTTATTGCGCCGTTGCGCATCGCGTTAAGACCTCGAATAGGCAGCAGGAAAATTACAATGCCAAGAAGAGTCCATTTGCCCTGATCGAACAGCCAACCTTCTGTCCAGTCCACAACCAGGTAGAGACTGAACAGAATTCCTGAAACTAACACCACCCAAATATTGGCCGCGCGAAAAATTCCGCGATATAGACCCCAACTCCTGGCCTGCGAGTAAGAAGCGGCCTCACGGGTAATTAGCTGAGGGATACCTGCGGCAACCGGGAGAGCAACTAACGCCAGCCACGCCATAACAATCGCGTACTGGCCGAAGCTCTCGGGGCCGAGAAGCCGTGCCAACAAAATACTGGTGATCAGTGAGAGCACAGTTCCCAAGAGGTACATTACCCCAATCTTCAGGAAACTGGCTGTCAATTGTTGCCGCATATTCATCGTGCTGACCAAATCCTGGGGGCGCTACAGTGACTATTTGTTATACTCGCGCCATCCAAACTAACGCGCCTGGGATCCCAATGCCATCCAAAAAAAATCCTTCCGATTTTGCCACCACTCTACGAGAGCTGGAGGCTCTGGCTAACCGCCTCGAAGACAACACTACCCCACTTGAGCAGTCATTAAAGGATTTCGAATCCGGCGTTCAGCTTATCCGCCAAGCGCAGAAAGCGCTACAGGAAGCTGAGCAAAAAGTGCAGTTGCTACTGGAGAAAGATGGAGGACCTGTCGCAAAGCCGCTGGTGGACGAAGAAGCTGGGGACGAGGTCGACGAGTGAACGAATTCCTGAATTTGTTCATACAGTCTGCTCTGCAGCATTGCGAGGCTGCACTGCCTCCCTCGGTAGCTATCGATGAGGATTGTTCGGAAGACTTGCCTGCCGAACTGGATCACTTTTGTCGCGCCTTTGAGTATGCACTGCAGGCAGGTGGCAAGCGGATTCGCCCTCTGCTCGCCTATGCCGCCGCAACCGCTGTTACCGGCTCCACCAATCCAGCCCAGTCGGTAACCAGTGCCGCCTGCGCCCTCGAACTCATCCACACCTACTCCCTGATCCACGACGATCTCCCCGCCATGGACAACGACGATCTGCGCCGGGGCAAGCCCAGCCTGCACAAGGCCTACGACGAGGCAACCGCGATTCTGGTGGGGGACGGGTTGCAGGCGCGCGCCTTTGAATTGCTGGCGGATGCGCCGGGGCTGAGCGCCGCGCAGCGCATCTCCATGGTCAAAGTACTGGCACAGGCCGCCGGGCCCGCGGGCATGGTGGGCGGGCAGTTCATCGATATCCAGGCCACCGACTCGGACATGACGCTGGAGCAGCTCAAGGCGATGCACTCGCTGAAAACCGGGGCGCTGATTCGCGCGTCACTCGCCCTCGGAGGCATCGCCGCCGGTGGCAATGAGCAGCAGTTGACGGCGCTGGATGAGTACGGCAGCCACATCGGGCTGGCGTTTCAGGTGGTGGACGACATCCTCGACGTCGAGGGAGACACGGCAACACTGGGTAAAACCCGGGGCAAGGACGGCGACGCCAACAAGCCGACCTATGTCAAGTTGTTGGGGCTGGAAGGGGCGAAGGCCGAGGCGCAGCGCCTGCTGGCGTCAGCACTGGATGCGCTGGAAAGTTTTGGCGAATCTGCCGATTTATTGCGCGATCTGGCGCGGTATATCGTCGAGCGGGATCGCTGAACAGGCCGGATTCACTCGCTGGTCGCGGCAGGTGAATCAGCGACCCTAGCCGCCGCCAGCCTCAAACATATGCCCGAGTTTGCCGGCCTTGGTCAGCAGATACTTCTCGTTGTGCGGATTGCTGTCGGTGTGCAGTGCGATGCGCTCCGTCACAATCACGCCCTGCTCTTCCAGCGCGGCTACCTTGCGCGGGTTATTGGTCATCAAGCGAACGGATTTCAGACCCAGATGCTGAACCATCGGCTTCAGCATGCTGTAATCGCGCATATCAGCACCGAAACCCAGTTGTTCATTGGCCTCTACGGTATCGGCGCCGGCGTCCTGCAATTTGTAGGCCTTGATCTTGTTGAGCAGGCCGATCCCCCGCCCTTCCTGGCGCAGGTAAAAAATCGCCCCCCGGCCCTCTTTGGCGATCGCCTCCAGCGCTGCGTGCAGCTGGTTGCCGCAATCACAGCGCAAGCTGAACAAGGCGTCACCGGTCAGGCATTCGGAGTGCACGCGCGCCAACACCGGCTGACCATCGCTGATATTGCCCATGGTCAGGACGACATGCTCTTTATTGAACTCGGTATCCTCAAAACCGTGAATATCAAACTCTCCCCAGACAGTGGGAAGACGGGAGGATTCTATGAAACGTACAGCCACGCGAGTCATCCGTCAGAAAAGGGCGGGTATTCTACCAGTATTACGCCGCAAGGGGTGAGCAATGACTAATGGCTCCTTGACAGCGAGAGAATACCGTTGTGCTCCTGCAGTTTGACGTGCCGCAGGAAGCTCATACCCAGCAAAATGGTAGTGGGATAGGCACCATCGACAACCATCGCCGGCACATTGTTAACCTCGATCTCCCCAACGACCACAGATTGCAGCGTGATAGCGTGAGCGGCTGTCTTGCCGCTCGCCGTCTCCACTATGGCAGGCTTGCCGTTGCTGTAATCGAT
>TARA_R110002124_G_scaffold16154_4_pt1 | contig 14167 bp, 10 predicted proteins | sample TARA_R110002124 | Tara Oceans TARA_R110002124 (sample SAMEA4397445) | marine metagenome | biome: Polar Biome; feature: [SRF] surface water layer (ENVO:00010504); material: water (ENVO:00002006), including particulate matter (ENVO:01000060) such as... | depth 5 m | reverse complement strand
CGTTATCTCGAAAGACCGGGTGATGGAAACCATGCAGCGCATGGCCGCCATTGTCGATGAGCAGAATGCCAATGATCCCGACTATTCACCGATGGCGCCGGAGTTTGATGGCATTGCCTTCAAGGCGGCCTGCGATCTGGTATTTGAAGGCCGCGTTCAGCCCTCCGGCTATACCGAACCGATCCTGCACCGCCGGCGTCTGGAACTGAAGGCGCAACCGGATCAGTAGATCGGTTCATCTAAGCTTCCAGACCAATAAAAAGGGCGCAACCATGGTTGCGCCCTTTCGCTGTTCTGCAATGTAAACGGCTTAGTTTTTCTCTTTGTCCACCAGGGCGTTGGACTTGATCCACGGCATCATGCCGCGCAGTTTTTCGCCGACTTCTTCAATCTGATGGGCATCATTGAGACGCCGCGTGCCTTTGAAACGCGCCTGTCCGGCCTTGCATTCCTGCATCCATTCGGAGGTGAATTTTCCGCTCTGGATGTCAGTCAGAATGCGTTTCATTTCGGCTTTGGTCTCAGATGTCACAATGCGCGGGCCGGACGTGTATTCGCCCCACTCGGCGGTGTTCGAGATCGAGTAGTTCATGTTGGCGATGCCGCCTTCATAAATCAGATCAACGATCAGTTTGACCTCATGCAGGCACTCAAAATAGGCCATTTCAGGTGCATAACCGGCTTCCACCAGGGTTTCAAAACCGGCGCGGATGAGTTCCACCAGGCCGCCGCACAGAACGGCCTGTTCGCCAAACAGATCGGTCTCGCATTCTTCCTTGAAGGTGGTTTCAATGACACCAGAGCGGCCGCCGCCGACGCCGGACGCATAGGACAATGCCAGATCGTGGGCATTGCCTGAAGCATCCTGGTCAATCGCGATCAGGCAGGGCACACCGCCGCCTTTCAGATACTCTCCGCGCACAGTGTGGCCCGGGCCTTTTGGAGCGATCATCACAACGTCAATGCTGGATTTCGGCTCAATCAGGTTGAAATGAACATTGAGACCATGAGCGAACGCAATCGCTGCACCGTCGCGGATATTGTCGGCGATATGATCGCGGTAGATATCTGCCTGCAATTCATCGGGAGTTGCCATCATCATCAGATCCGCCCAGGCGGCAGCTTCGGCAACCGTCATGACTTTCAGGCCATCGGCTTCGGCTTTCTTTGCAGTGGCTGAGTCCGGACGCAGGGCCACGGCCAGATTCTTGGCACCGGAATCCTTCAGGTTGAGCGCATGGGCACGGCCCTGCGATCCGTAGCCGATGATGGCGACTTTCTTTTCCTTGATCAGATTAACGTCTGCATCTCTGTCATAATAAACGCGCATGGGATTTCCTCGTGTTTGCGGTTTGGGTTTGTGGTTTGATCGTTAAGGCCCGTAGAGAGTAAAAAACTGCTGTGTGGCCCGTTCAGCCTCTGCGGCAATGGCTTCACCGCCAAATCTCATAGTATCGCCCAGAAGCAGCCGGATCTGGACGTCACGCACGACAAGGCCGTGGAAGCTGCGATACGCCTCTTCGCTGTCGGTGCGACGCAGCAATCCGGCTCTCATGCCGGCCTCAAGAGCCGGTTTGAGACGCGGTCCGGTGGAAAATCGTCCGTTCTGCAGGACGATAGATCCCAGATTCTCACCGGCTATTCCCGACAGGCCGCCTTGCTGCTGGTGGGCCTGGGCAATCGCCAGCCGGTTGAGCGCTATGGATATGTCCCCGGTCAGTATGGTCAACAGGTCAGTGGCGAAGCCCTGCAGGATTGATCTCAGCTTTGCGCCGGTCAGGTCCTGAGCATTGAAGGCTTCAACTTTCACCTTTGAGGCCTGATAGCGCACCGTTGCCACCAACAGGCCATCCCGGTCACCAAACCACTTATAAAGTGTCTCCTTGGAGCAACTGGCCCGCTTCGCTACACCGATCATGGTGACTTTCGCCGAATTTTCGATGAGCAGGGACAAGGTGGCGTCCAGCACCTGTTGCTGGCGCTGGGTCAGATCTGCTGAAGCGTTTTCTGGCTCCGTTGTGATGGGAGTATCCTGCAAAATCACAATTCATTGCCAATCGAATATCGGGCGCACCACTGTGTGCAAGCCAGCTCTGTACCGTACCGTACGGTACTAAGCAAGCTGATATTGGAATTTTACGGAATGGGCAAGTGGGGTAGGGGAAACCGCTTCAGGGAACATTCACAAAACATCGTGCGCGGTTCAATCGGCCACGAACAACTCGTCATATGACGCCATCACATGGTCTGAAAACGCCTGTCGTTGGACAAGCGTGTCGTAATACGCTGTCAGGGCCGGGCGGTCGTGGCGTTCGATAGCGATGGTGAAATAGCGATACAGGCTGTGGCCGAACTGGATATCCGCAAGGGTCAGGTCTGATCCGGCCAGGTAAGGCGTTTGCTGCAATTGTGTTTCGGCAATATCCAGATAGCGGTCCAACACTTTCATCGCGGCGCGGATGGCCACGGGATCGCGTTTTGACGGAGCCGTGCGCACAATGCGCCAGAACACCGGTGCCGTGAAATTCAACGCAACATTGATTTTGGCCCATTCCGCCCAGCGATCCACATGTGCCCGCGCCACCGGATCGGCGGGCCAGAAAGCATCAGGTGCATAGGCGCTTGCAAGATAACGCAAAATCGCACCGCTCTCCCACAATGGTGGGTTGTCGTCATCCTTGATCGTCGGCACTGTGGCATTGGGGTTCATTGCCAGATAATCCGGCGTGTCGACAATTCCATATTTAAATCCGGCATCAATGCGTTGATGCGGCAATTCAAGTTCGGCGATGCACCACATCACGGCCTGTACGTTGGACGATGATTGTCTGCCCCAGATTTTAATCATGATTCCCAGCCTGTTCCGGTCAATACCGGGCATAGATTATTGATACAGATCAGCTCTGCTCGGTGGCACGCTGGACGGGCCCTTGGCATTATGTCCCGACAGGGTTTGATAGATGCGGGCCGAACCACGGGTGAAAGCAAGCGAGCAGCCGGCAAGATAGGCAACCCATATACGATAGGTCTCTTCGCCGACAATTGCGATGGCCTCGTCCCGCTTCGCTGTCAGGCGCTCGCACCACATTTTCGTCGTCAGTGCATAATGTTCGCGCCAGCCTTCCACGTCATGGACTTCAAATCCGGCGCGCTCCAGTTCCTGCAGCGTATGGCCAATGTCGTCCAGTTCTCCGCCTGGAAAAATATAGCGCACCAAAGCGCGCTGCTCAGGACGGTCGGCAAAGCGGGTGGCCTTGCGTTTGGCGCGCCGGGTAATGCCGTGATTCAGGAACAATCCGTCCGGTTTCAGCAATGACCGAACCTTGGACATATAATCAGGCAGGGCGGCAATGCCGATATGCTCATACATGCCAATTGACGATATTTTATCGAATTTGCCTTTCACATCCTGATAGTCAATCAGCTCGACGGAAACCAAATCGCCAAGACCCTTACTTGCAATGCGCTTGACGGCATAATCATATTGTTCCTGCGACAGGGTTACACCGTGAGCATGCACGCCATAATGTTTTGCCGCATGACAAATCAATGCGCCCCATCCACAGCCAATGTCCAGAAGTCGCTCACCGGGCTTCAGCCGCAATTTCCGGCAGCTCATATCCAGCTTGTCAAATTGCGCTTTTGCAAGATCATGCGACCAGTCTGAGAAATAGGCGCAGGTGTAGACCATGGCCTCATCCAGAAACAATTCATAGAACGCGTTGCTGACATCATAATGAAATCCGATATTCTCCCGTTTGTCTGCCGTTTTCCGGTTGCCGCCGGTCCCGTCGGTTTTGAAACGCCGTGAAGCGGACACATCAACACCTGGCAGGGTGATAAGGGGCAGCAGTGTTTTGAGAAGCTTTCGCTTTGATATGGCTTTCAGCCGTTTGCGGGTGCTTTTGTCGGTCAGAACATTGCCAATATCGATCAACGTCCCGCCCTCAAAGTCAATCATGCCATGGGCATAAAGCCGGATAATTCGGTCAAGTCCCGGGCGGCGCAGCAGTGAAGGAATTGCGCCAGGATCGGCGATGACGATGGCAAGCGTTTTGCCGGAATCATGAGTTGAGGGTGCGCCCAGCGGGAGATAGCTGCCATCCCACAATTTAAGGGACAGCGGGACATCCAGATGGCCCGCAATTTCTGCAACGATGATCTGCAGTGCTTGCCGCAATCTTGTAGATTGAGAGGAATCCATTCGGTATCTGCTCCGACTGCAATTTTTTACGAAATTGTCCCGCTGTTCTAGGAAAAATCAATCGAGCGCGCAAACAGTTAGGATGTGTAGAGCTTGTCTCATTTGATGCCCGGCGATCGGCAATCAACGACCGGGTCGGAACCGGGACTGAGCCCGGACTGAGCCAGGACTGAGCCAGGACTGAGCCTCATACTCTGGAATCGGAGAGGGAATGGAGTCACAGGAAACATCGCGGCCTGATTGCAATCAGGCCGATTCCTTTAAATCCGGGTGGAGCGGATTTATCCCGCTTTGGCCAGTTCCGGCAGAGCAGGACAGGATTGCGGCTTCAGCAAACGCGGAGTTGTGCCAACCGGTCGCTTCACTGAGTCGGACGTCATTAGCTCAAGCAGTTGTGCAATGGGAACGGGGCGAGAGAAATAGAAACCCTGAGCCTCGTGAATGCCCATCGCCAAGGCAACAGTGACTTGTTCGGATGTCTCAATGCCTTCCGCGACAACAGCCATTTTATACTGCGTTGCCAGGTGGCACAACAACTCGACCATCTGCCGGGATTTCTGGTTCTCGGCGATACCGTCAATGAAAAATTTGTCGAGTTTCAGAATTCCCGCTTCCAGGGTCTGAATGGACGACAGGCCGTTGTGCCCGGTACCCGCATCATCGATGGCGACGCGAATGCCCTTGGCCGCATAACGGTTCACCATTTTGCGACCCATTTCAAGATCAAGAATCTGCTGGCGCTCAGTTATTTCTAGGACCACACATTCCAACGGGAAGTTCCCGACGATCAGGATTTCCTGAAGGTCAATGAAGAATCTTGGGCTGAGAAACTGGTCCGTTGTCACATTGAAGGTAAATTTCAGACTGGGATCTTTCTGCAGCAGAGGCACAATGTCGTGGCTGGCCTGGCGCAGCAGCGAAAAGGTGAGCGGGTCAACCCGGCCAAAATTTTCGACCAGCGGAATGAATTTGGCCGGCATCACCATTTCGCCGTTGTTTCGCTGCCAGCGCGCCAGCATTTCGAAGCCGACAATTGCACCAGAATTAAGCGCATATATTGGCTGATAGAAGGGCACAAATTCGCCGTTTACCAGGGCCCTGTCGATTTCGTTGACCGGATCTGGGGGCCCGAACACAACCCTGCTGATCAAAAATCCGATTAGTAAGCTGGACAGGGTGATGAGCAGTTCCAGTTTTAGCGACAGGAAATTATGCCAGCTCCATAATACACTTGTCGGAAGATGTGCGTAGGCCGTGATCGGATAGCGCTCGGAACTGGCACTCACCAAAAAGTCGGGTTCCCACTCCTTCTCTATTTCAGAGTTGGGTTCATCGGGTTCGTAGGTAGCGATTTTGCGTCCATTATTCAGCACGACCTTCACCGACAGATATTGCCGCAGAGCTGCAGGAATTATGTCATCGAGCAAACCACCGCTGTTGAGCACAGCGACAATATCGAACTGTTCCGCCGTCCAGCGAATATTGAAGCGCGAACTGTCGGCGCTGTCAGACGCGGAAAACTGCAATGTCGGATTGCGGGCGCTTTCCCAGGCAGAATCCGCCGCCAGATCCTTGGCCACCGTGTCGGCGTTGAATCCGGCACAGGTCTGCTGTCCGTCCCAAAGCCGGATATCCTTGATACTGGCAACCGTGAAAATGAGTTTTCGATAGGATTCAATGGTGCTGCGCGAGCACTTGTTCAGGCCATTGATATGGATATCCGCTATCGTTGAAACCGCGCGGTCCGCTGCCAGTTCCAGGCGTAAAATACTGCGCTCGGTCAGTTCACTCAGTTGCGATTTGTTCCAGCTGACAAGCATGTTGCCAAGAATCAGATGAACCGCCACAATGATGGCGAGCGCCACCACTGACGATAGTAATATCTGCCTTAACAGCCGGTTCAACATTTGACTTGTGACCTTGCACACTCAAATCCCAGACTCACTTCAGAGGCTGTATGCATCATACATACATCCGCAAACTTAAGTCTGGGAGGCTACAACATTCACAGAAAATCATTAGATTTTTGTAAATGACAGGTTGCAATTTTAACAGATCTGGAACCGATTATTATCCATAAGGTTGCGTTTGAACAGGCCACTCCTACGCGCAGCGCTGATCAGGACGGATACACTAATCCGGCCTGCTTGCTGTTAATTGCGCGCCAGCCTCAGGGCTGCAGCGCCTGCGACCGGGCCGACCACCAGACTGAACAGGGACAAGGCACTCAGCATCAGAAACGGTGTGGAAAATGGCGCAGAGATGGTGATGCTGGCACTGTTAAGCGCGTTGGCGGCGGCGACCCCGAAAATCAGCACCGGAATTGTCAGCGGCAGCACCAGTATCGCCAGCAACATGCCGCCGCGCTGCAGGGCCACCATCAACGACGATCCGACGATGCCGATAAAGACAAGCGCCGGCGTGCCGACCAGAAGGGTCAGCGTCACACCGGCTATTGCGGTGGCGTCCAGATTGAGAAACAGCGAGAAGACAGGTGCTCCGATAATCAAAGGCACGCCGGTGGCAATCCAGTGCCCCAGGCCTTTGGCCAGCACCGCCAGTTCAAGCGGCAGGGGGCTGAGATACAATATGTCGAGCGCGCCATCTTCAAGATCCGCCTGAAACAGTCTGTCGAGCCCGAACAGGGTTGCCAGCAGGGCTCCGATCCAAAGAATGGCCGGACCAATGCGGGCGAGCAGTTTTAGATCCGGGCCGACCGCAAACGGCATGATCACGACAACCGCCAGAAAAAACAGCAGGCCGAGTAACGCACCGCCCCCGACCCGCCAGGCAAGCTTTAACGACTGGCCGAGAATTGCCGTAAAACCGCTCACAACCAGGCCTCTTCAAAATCTGCAACCTGCGCCGCTGCCGGCATGATTTCGAGCACATTGCTGCTCCCGCCTGGCAACGGCAAATGGGTTGCGGCGACAATCATGCCGCCGCTGGCGAGGTGATCACGCATCATGGTTCCAAGCCGCTCCTGGGAGGCGGTATCCAGCGCCGATGTCGGTTCATCCAGAAGCCACAGCGCACGTTTGTTGAGCAACAGACGGGCCAATGCGACACGCTTGCGCATCCCGGCTGACAGATAGGCCACCGGTAATGCGGTGGTATGACCAAGCGCCACCGCATCCAAAGCGGATTCGATGGACAGAAGTCCGCTCTCCAAACCATACAGCTGTTGAAAGAAACTGAGATTTTCGCCGACGGTCAATGCGCTTTTCAGGCCATCCAGATGGCCGAAATAATGGCAACTTTCACGGCGTGGCAGATCTGCGGAAATTCCCTCTCCACTCAACTGGATACGGCCGCTGTCGATAGGCAGCAACTCTGCAATAGCGCGCAGCAAAGTGGATTTTCCTGCACCATTGGGTCCGCGCACCGCCACCGAGCAACCTTCAGACAGCTGCAGGTCCAGTGGCCCGACAATGCGTCTCTCGCCACGCTTCAGAACAAGATTTTCTATACTCAGATGCATCAACAGAACCATCCGGACAGCGCCGCCGCACGCCCGTTCGCACAGCCTGGATCGGCACGCTGGTGTTTTCTGTTCGCCTTCGCAGCGTTCCTGGCGTAAAAGCAACAGCGAAGGCGACTTAAGGGTCTCTGGTCAGCCTGCAAGATATCCATTATAAGCCTCTCGACTCTCATTATTTAAGATGGTGCCGGGCGGTTCTTAACCCCCTGAACCCGCTTGAGACACCATCGATTTTCCACCGGCGGAGAGGGCTGGCTGGAATTACTTGAAAGGAGCCGCCCTATGGCTAAATCTCTCGACAGTTTCAAATCGCGCAAACAGCTTACCGTGAAAGGCAAGACTTACACCTATTTCAGTCTTGTGGAAGCCGAGAAAAACGGATTGTCCGGGATTTCCCGCTTGCCGTTCTCTCTCAAGGTTCTGCTGGAAAACCTGCTGCGCTTCGAAGATGGCCGTACAGTCAGCGCAGATGATATCAAGGCAATGGCGCAGTGGCTGGTTGAGCACAAATCCAGTCGCGAGATAGCTTTTCGGCCCGCCCGTGTGCTGATGCAGGATTTCACCGGTGTGCCCGCAGTGGTCGATCTGGCGGCGATGCGCGACGCTACCGCGATGCTTGGCGGCGACCCGGCCAAGATCAACCCCCAAGTGCCGGTTGATCTCGTCATTGATCACTCGGTGATGGTCGACAATTTCGGCAATGTAAAAGCCTTCCAGCAGAATGTGGACCGCGAATATGAGCGCAATGGCGAGCGCTATACCTTCCTGAAATGGGGTCAGGAAGCGTTTGAGAATTTCCGCGTTGTGCCGCCGGGCACCGGCATCTGCCATCAGGTCAATCTGGAATATCTGGCTCAGACTGTCTGGACCAAGGACGAAAGCGGTGAGATCGTTGCCTATCCTGATACGCTTGTCGGCACAGACAGCCACACCACCATGATCAATGGGCTTGCGGTGCTGGGCTGGGGCGTTGGCGGCATTGAAGCGGAAGCTGCCATGCTGGGTCAGCCGGTTTCGATGCTGATCCCGGAAGTGATCGGCTTCAAACTGACCGGCAGATTGCGCGACGGCGTGACGGCGACCGATCTGGTGCTGCGTGTGGTCGAAATGCTGCGCGCCAAGGGCGTTGTCGGTAAATTTGTCGAATTTTACGGACCGGGCCTGTCCAATATTTCGCTGGAGGATGCTGCTACCATTGCCAATATGGCTCCGGAATACGGTGCGACCTGCGGCTTTTTCCCGGTTGATAGCGATACCCTGCGCTATCTGGAAGTTTCCGGCCGTGAGGAAGAGCGCATTGCGCTGGTGGAAGCCTATTCCAAGGAACAGGGCATGTTCCGCAGTGACGACACGCCGGATCCGGAATTCACCAGCACCCTTGAGCTGAACATGGATGATGTAGTGCCGTCCATTGCCGGGCCGAAACGCCCTCAGGATCGTGTTGAACTGTCCCGTGCAGCGCCTGCTTTTGCGGAAGCCATGGCTGGCGAATTCAAGAAATTCGACCGCACCGACCGCGTCGCAGTCAAGGGCCGGGATCATGATCTGGGCAATGGTGATGTGGTCATTGCCGCCATCACCTCCTGCACCAACACCTCCAATCCGACCGTCATGGTCGGTGCCGGTCTTCTGGCCCGCAATGCGCGCGCCAAAGGATTGACCGTCAAGCCGTGGGTCAAGACATCGCTCGCCCCGGGATCTCAGGTGGTGACCGAATATCTCAAAGCTGCCAATCTGCAGGATGATCTGGATGCGATGGGCTTCAATTTGGTTGGCTATGGCTGCACCACCTGCATCGGTAATTCCGGGCCTCTGCCGGAGGAAATTTCCGATGCCATCAACGACAATAATCTGGTCGCGACGTCGGTTCTGTCCGGCAACCGCAACTTTGAAGGCCGGGTTAACCCGGATGTCCGTGCCAACTACCTGGCGTCGCCGCCGCTGGTGGTGGCCTATGCCATCGCCGGTTCGATGACGGTTGATATCGCCACCGAGTCGCTCGGCAATGATCAGGACGGCAATCCGGTCTATCTGAAAGACATCTGGCCATCCTCTCAGGAGATCGCCGATCTGGTGCGCACATCCATCACCCGCTCCATGTTCCAGGAGCGCTATGGCGATGTCTTCAAGGGCGATGAGAAGTGGCAGGGCATCAAGATTTCCGGGGGCATGACCTATGGCTGGTCCGACGGCTCAACCTATGTTCAAAACCCGCCATATTTTGAAGGCATGAAGATGGAAGCAGCCGATGTCACAGACATCGAAAATGCGCACATTCTCGGGCTGTTCCTCGACAGCATCACCACCGACCATATTTCACCGGCCGGTTCGATCAAGCGTGACGGCCCGGCCGGCGAATATCTCGTCGAGCATCAGGTTCGCCCGACGGATTTCAATTCCTATGGCGCACGACGCGGCAATCATCAGATCATGATGCGCGGCACCTTTGCCAATATCCGCATCAAGAACCAGATGCTGGAAGGTGTTGAAGGCGGCATGACACGCATGGAGCCTGATGGCGAGGCACTGCCGATCTATGACGCGGCCATGGCCTACAAGGAAGCCGGCACGCCGCTGGTGGTCTTTGCCGGCAAGGAATACGGCACCGGCTCATCGCGTGACTGGGCGGCCAAGGGCACACGTCTGCTCGGCGTGCGCGCAGTCATCGCCGAAAGCTTTGAGCGTATTCACCGCTCAAATCTGGTTGGCATGGGCGTTCTTCCGCTGGTCTTTACCGGCGGTGACAGCTGGCAGTCACTGGGCATCACCGGCGCGGAAGAAGTGTCGATCAAGGGGCTTGATAATCTCAAGCCACGACAGAATCTGAACGCCGAAATCAGCTTCGCCGACGGCACCACCAAAACGGTGGAACTGCTGGTGCGGATCGATACCGAAGATGAACTGGAATATTACCGCAATGGCGGTATTCTCCACTACGTTCTGCGCAATCTGGTAAAAGCTGCAGCATAAACCAGGCAGATGTAAATGATCTGAAAACGGTCCGCTTTTGCGGGCCGTTTTTGTTTGTCTGCGGCTCCGGCAATGGCAACAAAGTCGTCCATCGCGGTAAAATTGAAACCAATGGCTGTTAGATAACGTAATGGGTGCATACGCTGTAGTCCCGCCGATTGGTCCCTTTCTATGACATTTGTGAAATTAGCCCTGTTCGTTGGTCTGGCTTTGTCGCTTGCCCTGACCGCCTACACTTATGCCGCAAGCCGCTGGCTGGAGCGGCTTTATCCGCCGCTCGGCTCCTTTGTCGAGATTGCCGGCCAGAGGCTGCAATACCTGTCGCAAGGCGAGGGCCAGAGCATTGTGCTGCTGCACGGTGCCAATGCTTCATTGCAGGATTTCAAGGCCAGTCTGTTTGATCCGCTGGCGAAAGACTACCGGGTCATTGCTTTTGACCGGCCGGGCTACGGCTACAGCACCCGCTCGTTTGAACAGTGGCCGGACCCGGAAGTGCAGGCGGATATCATTCATCAGGCGCTGGCGAAGCTTGGCGTCGAAAATCCGGTGCTGGTGGGCCATTCCTGGGCCGGATCAGTGGTCATGGCGTATCTGCTGAAATATCCCGATGCAGTGGCCGGCGGCGTGCTTCTGGCCGGAGCCACTCATCCCTGGGAGGGCGGTGTCAGCTCCAATGTGCAACTTGCCGGTGTTGCGGTTCTGGGAAAGCTGTTCACGTCCACATTGGTCATGCCTGTCGGGCAGATGGTTTTTGACACCGCAGTCGAGGCGGTTTTTGCGCCGGAACAGCCGACCGATGATTATCGCGCCAGAACCGGCGCGGTTCTGGCTCTGCGCCCCGCAGCGTTTCAGGCGAGTGCCGAGGATGTGCGCAATCTCAGCAGCTTTCTGGAAGGGCAGAGCAGGCGTTACGGCGAAATCAAAAAACCACTGCTGCTGGTCACTGCCGAAAATGACACCATCGTTCCGGCCTGGAACCACGCCGAGCGGGTGGTGCTCCAGGTGCCTCAGGCAGAACTGGTCGAACTTCCCGGAGCCGGCCATGCGCTGCACCACACCCGCACGGACAAAGTTGTGCAACTGATCCGTGACTTTGTGGCGAAGCACACTGCGCAATAAACGTTCCTACATTGCCTCCGGGCCGCGGCTGAGGGCGGCAATGCCGGTGCGTGAAACTTCGACCAGGCCGAGCGGGCTCATGATCTGGATGAATTGTTCGATCTTTGAACTGCGGCCGGTGATTTCAAACACGAAATGACTGATATTGGCATCGATCACCTGGGCACGGAACGCATCTGCAAGACGCAGGGCTTCGACGCGGTGGTTACCGGTTCCGGCAACCTTGACCAGCGCCAGCTCGCGCTCCAGCGGCTTGTCATGGCCACGTTCATCGGCCAGCCGGGTCAGATCCACAACCCGGTGAATCGGCACCAGCCGTTCCAGCTGCGAGCGGATCTGACGCAACACCTGTGGCGTGCCGGTAGTCACAATGGTGATCCGCGAGAGATGCTTGGCATGCTCGGTCTCAGATACAGTCAGACTGTCGATATTGTAGCCCCGGCCTGAAAACAGGCCGATGACTCGGGCCAGAACACCCGGCTCATTGTCCACCAGCACAGACAGGGTGTGGGTTTCCAGCGTATCAACGAATTCGGGGATGAAATAGGCTGATCCTGGCTGATCTTTTACAGTTGCATCATTCATAACGGTCTCGATTCCTTGGGGTCAGAAAGCGCAAAAGCGCTGGATTACACCAGCGCCTTGCCTTCTTTATCAATCGCGGAGCCCATGGCTTCATCGCTCGCTTCATCAGGTAGAAGCATCTCATTATGCGCCTTGCCCGATGGGATCATCGGCAGGCAGTTGGCAAGGTTTGCAACCCGGCAGTCAAACAGGACAGGGCGCTTCACCGCAATCATTTCACTGATCGCATCGTCCAGCTCATCGGGCTTTTCCGCCCGCATGCCAACCGCGCCATAAGCTTCCGCCAGCTTGACGAAATCCGGCATGGCTTCGGTATAGCTGTTCGACAGACGGTTGCCATGCAGCAATTGCTGCCATTGTCGCACCATGCCCATATACTGATTGTTGAGAATGAAAATCTTGATCGGCAAATTATGCTGAACCGCAGAGGACATTTCCTGCATGTTCATCTGCACCGAAGCATCCCCGGCAATACACACGCACAGACTGTCGGGATGGGCTACCTGAACCCCCATGGTGGCTGGCAGGCCATAGCCCATGGTGCCCAGTCCGCCGGAGGTCAGCCAGCGGTTGGGTTCTTCAAAGCCGTAATATTGCGCCGCCCACATCTGATGCTGGCCCACTTCGGTGGAAATGTAAGTGTCGAGATGTTTCGTCAGCTCGTAAACCCGCTGAATCGCATATTGCGGCATGATGACATCCCGGTTCGGCTTGTAGGCCAGCGAATTGCGGTCCCGCCAGTGGTCGATCTGTTTCCACCAGGCTTTCATCGCTGCCTTGTCAGGCTGACGGCTGCTGCCGCGCACCAGACGGATCATATCTTCCAGAACATGTGCGACATCACCGACAATCGGCACATCAACACGAACATTCTTGTTGATCGACGAGGGGTCGATATCGATATGGATTTTCAGCGCATCAGGCGCGAAGGCATCAAGGCGTCCCGTGATCCGGTCATCAAACCGCGCCCCGACGCAGACCATGACGTCACAATCATGCATTGTCATATTGGCTTCATAGGTGCCGTGCATGCCCAGCATGCCCAGCCAGTTGTCGCCGGAAGCGGGGTAGGCACCCAGCCCCATCAGGGTTGAGGTGACGGGGAAATTCGTCAGGCCCACCAGTTCGCGCAGCAGATGCGTGGCCTCAGGCCCGGAATTGATCACGCCGCCACCGGTATACAGGATTGGTTTTTTGGCATTCATCATCATGTCGACGGCGCGGCTGATTTCACTCAACTCGCCCTTGACCTGCGGATGATAGGTTTTGTGGGCAACATTCTTAGGCCCGGTATAGATACCGGTGGCAAACTGCACGTCTTTCGGCACATCGACGACAACCGGTCCGGGACGGCCGGTCGTGGCGACATAGAATGCTTCATGCAGAACGCGCGACAGATCATTCACATCGCGCACCAGCCAATTATGCTTGGTTGCAGGCCGGGTAATGCCGACCGTGTCGCATTCCTGAAAGGCGTCATTGCCGATCAGATGGGTTGGCACCTGTCCGGTGATGCAGACCAGAGGAATGGAATCCATCAGCGCATCGGTCAGCGCGGTGACCATGTTGGTTGCACCAGGCCCGGATGTGACAAGCACAACGCCCGGCTTGCCGGTCGAGCGGGCATAGCCTTCTGCCGCATGTCCGGCACCCTGTTCATGACGCACGAGAATGTGGCGTAACGTGTCCTGCTGGTGCAGTTCGTCATAAATCGGCAGCACAGCGCCACCGGGATATCCAAACAAATCCGTAACACCCTGATCTATCAGAGCCTGAATGACCATTTCTGCGCCGGTCATTTCCTTGCC
>TARA_R110002124_G_scaffold77505_1_pt1 | contig 14177 bp, 9 predicted proteins | sample TARA_R110002124 | Tara Oceans TARA_R110002124 (sample SAMEA4397445) | marine metagenome | biome: Polar Biome; feature: [SRF] surface water layer (ENVO:00010504); material: water (ENVO:00002006), including particulate matter (ENVO:01000060) such as... | depth 5 m | reverse complement strand
GCCGTCCTCGATGATGGTCGGATTGGCCTGCAGCGGTTCCAGCACCCCGCCGATCCCGGCCCCGCCGGACAGGTGCACGTTCTTGCCGATCTGGGCGCAGGAGCCGACCGTGGCCCAGGCGTCAACCATCGTGCCCTCGTCAACGAAGGCCCCGATGTTCACGAAGCTGGGCATCAGCACCACGTTGCGGCCGATGAAGGCTCCCTGGCGGACGATCGATCCGGGCACGGCGCGGAATCCGGCGCTCTGGAAATCGGCCGCGCCCCAGTCGCCGAACTTGCTCGGCACCTTGTCCCAGAACGGGCCCAGCCCGGCGGCGTGATCGGACGACAGCGGACTGGCCGGGCCACGCTCGCCGGCGCGCATGATCCGGTTGTCGTTGAGGCGGAACGACAGCAGCACCGCCTTTTTCAGCCACTGGTGCGTGGTCCAGACCCCGTCCGCACCGCGCGAGGCGACCCGGGCCTGGCCGGAATCCAGCAGGGCCAGGGCGGTCTCGACGGCATGGCGAACCGGGCCCTGGGTGGCGGGCGAGGCTTCGGCCCGGGCCTCCCAGGCGGCCTCGATGACGGCTTCCAGATGGGCGCGGTCGGTCAGGTCGGTCATGGGGCAAGGTCTCCCGGCGTCAGGATGGCTGTGGCGAGAAAGGTGTCGAGGGTGGTGGTGCGATGGTCGACATAGTCGGCCTCGACGTCGAAGGCGTGGGCCCCGACAAGCACCGTGGTCATGCCTATCGCCTTGGCCGGGGCCAGGTTTCGGACCGTGTCCTCGAAGAAGGCGGCGCTGGCCGGATCGACGCTGAACCGCTCGGTCATCCGCGCAAAGGTGCGCGGGTCCGGCTTCGGAATCAGGTCGGCGTCCTCAAGGGCGAACAGACCGTCGAACAGGTCGGTCAGCGCCAGCCGCTCCAGCACCCGCTCCGCATGGGCCAGCGAGCCGTTGGTGAAGATCAGCCGGGGGCCCTGCAGTCGTTGCAGCCCGGCCCGCAGGCCCGGGTCCGGCGTCAGGACATCGAGGGGAACGTCGTGGACCTCGGCCAGGAAATCGTGGGGGTCGACCCGGTAGTGGGCCATCAGCCCGGCCAGGGAGGTGCCATAGTCGCGCAGATAGCCCTTCTGGGCGACCATGGCGGCGTCCGCGGCCAGACCCGAGGTCCGCACGACATACTGGTTGATGCGTTTCTCGACCAGTTTCATGAACTGGCTTTCGGGCGGGTACAGGGTGTTGTCGAGGTCGAAGATCCAGCTGCGGACATGGCTCAGGTCCGCGCCGGTTTCGTTCGTATTCGCCGTGGCCAGGGTCGTTCCGGTGGTCACGCCTTCACCAGGGTTCCGGCCCCGTGCTCGGTAAACAGTTCCACCAGCATGGCATGCGGACGCCGCCCGTCCAGAATGACCACGGCCTCGACCCCGGCCCGCACGGCGGCGATGGCGGTCTCCAGTTTCGGGATCATGCCGCCGGTGGCCGTGCCGTCGCGGATCAGCCCCTCTGCCTCGGCGACATTCATCTGGCGGATGATCTGGCCGTCCTTGCCCTTCACGCCGGGGACGTCGGTCAGCAGCAACATGCGTTTGGCGTCCAGCGACCCGGCAATCGCCCCCGCCACGGTATCGGCGTTGACGTTATAGGTCTGGCCGTCCTCGGCCACGCCGATCGGGGCGATGACCGGCACCCAGTCAGCGTCGCTCTCGATCAGCCGCACGATCAGTTTGGCATCCACCCGGGTCGGCTCACCGACGAAGCCGAGATCGACCTCGTGCTCGATCATGCTGTCGGGGTCGCGGCGGGTCCGTTTGGTCCGTTCCACGGTCAGCAGACCGGCGTCCTTACCGGACAGGCCGATGCCGCGCACGTCGGCCTCCTTGCCGGCGACGGTGATCCAGTGGGCGATCTCCTTGTTGACCGCACCGGACAGGACCATTTCGGCGACCTGCATCGTATCCTTGTCGGTGACCCGCAGGCCGTCGACGAAGCTGGACTTGACCCCGGCCTTTTCCAGCATGGCACTGATCTGCGGGCCGCCGCCGTGCACGACAACGGGGTTAACCCCCATCAGTTTCAGCAGGACGACATCGGCGGCGAACTGACGCGCCACGGCGCTCTCGCCCATGGCGTGACCGCCGTATTTGATGACCACGGTCTCGCGGTCATAGACCTGAATATACGGCAGGGCCTCGGCGAGGGTCTTCGCCGTGTCCCAGCCGCGATCTTCGGATTGGCGTTCAGTCTCGTCCATGATGGCCGCTCGATAGCGGTCGGGGTCGATCCTGTCACGATGAAACCCTGCACGGGTGGTCGCCACGGGATCGTGAGCGGGGCGGCCCCGGCCGGGCCCTTGTCGTTTTTCCCCGGCACGCTACGGTGGTCTCTGCAATTTTGACCTCTGGAGACATCAACATGCTGGACAGGATCAGCGAGCGCTCCGGGGATGGCGTTTCCGGGTTTGTTGAGGACGGGTCTGTCGTCGCCGGATCCGGCGGGGGCGTTCCGTCCTTTTTCGGTGAAATCTCCAGCTATGCGACCTGCGGCTGCTGCGGCCGCTTTCATGCCCTCTCGGACGGTACGGGCGATGGTCAGGGTGTTCTGCTGAACGGCGATGATCGCGGCGGTTCGGGCTCCAACGGCAAGACATCCTTCACTGTCACCGACGCCGGGGCCCAGCTGTCGCGATTCAGCCAGGGCTGGTCGGGTGTGGCGGGCAATTCCGCGACCGTCACCTTCGCGTTCCGCAATACGGCACCGGGCACCATGCCCAGCGATACCGGCGGCTTTTCCCAATTTTCCAGCCTGCAGATCACCGCTACCCTGCTGGCCCTGTCCGCCTGGTCGGATGTCGCCAACATCACCTTCCAGCGTGTCAACGACGGTGCCGGCTATTCGAACAACGCCACCATCCTGTTCAGCAACTATTCGACCGGGTCGGACGGCGCGGCCGCCTTCGCCTATCTGCCCGGGAATTCGGCCAACTCCTCCAATTCCGGCGATGTCTGGACCAACAGCACCCTGAGCTACAACGCCACCCCGGTGGTGCTTGGCTATGGCCAGCAGGTGCTACTGCACGAGATCGGCCACGCGATCGGGCTCAGCCACCCGGCCGACTATAACGCCAGTGCCGGCGGCACGATCACCTACACCAACGACGCGATCTATTTCGAGGATTCCCGCCAGTATTCGGTGATGAGCTATTTCAGCGAAACCAATACCGGTGCCGACTATCGGAACGGCGGCGGCACCCGGCAGTATGCCGCCGCCCCCATGCTCGACGACATCGCGGCCGCCCAGCGCCTGTACGGGGCCAATATGACCACCCGGACGGGTGATACGGTCTATGGCTTCAACTCGACGGCGGTCCAGCCCTGGTTCAGCGCCAATTTGACGACTGCCCTGATCTTCGCGGTCTGGGATGCCGGCGGCACTGACACCCTCGACTTCTCGGGCTATGCGATGGCCCAGACGATCGACCTGCGGCAGGGAGCCTATTCCAGCGTCGGGGGCCTGGTCGGCAATATCGCCATCGGCATCGGCGCGGTGATCGAAAACGTCATCGGCGGTACCGGTGCCGATACGATCCGCGGCAACTCCGCCGCCAACCGGATATCCGGCAATGGGGGCAATGACACCATCGACGGCGGTTTCGGCATCGACACAGTCGTCTTCAGCGGGTTGCGGTCCGCCTATACGGTGACCTGGTCCGGACAGACCGGCACGGTCGTGGGGGGCGGATTCACCGTCACCCTGACCAATGTCGAATTCCTGACCTTCTCCGACACCACGATCGCCGCAGCTCCGACCGGGGGCATCACCGCCGCCGGCGACGTGACCAGCGAAACCATCAACGGCACAGCCTTTGCCGACACGATCGGCGGCCTGGGCGGCAACGACACCATCAACGGTCTCGCGGGCAACGACTATCTGGACGGCGGATCGGGCAATGACACCCTGAGCGGCGGCGACGGCGACGATATCCTGGTCGGCGGCCTCGGCAATGATGCGCTCAACGGCGGCAATGACTGGGACGTGGCCGACTATAGCGGGGCCGGTGCCGGGGTCACGGTCAGCCTCGCCTCGGGAACCGCGTCCGGCGGCGCGGGTAACGATACCCTGGCGTGGATCGAGGAGGTCCGCGGCTCGACCTACAATGACGTCCTGACCGGCGACGGTAACGCCAATGTCCTGCGCGGCGGCGGCGGGATCGACACCCTCAATGGCGGTGGCGGCGACGACAGACTGTATGCCGGGGCCCCGGGTCAGACGGGTGGCGCGCCGGACATTATAAAGGGCCAGGGTACCGCCAATGCCAGTATCTTTGCCGCCGTTTCGCTGGCCGGTGCCTTCGATCTGCTGGGCCGTCCCGACGTCGCCAACTCGACGACCATTCCCCACGCCACCGTGGTGGCGACCACTCATGGCGGCGTCGAATACTACTCGTTCACCGTGCAGGCGGGCGAGACCGTCACCTTTGATATCGACGGCGCGAGCTTTGACTCCACCCTGCGCCTGTTCACCTCGGTCGGGTCCGAACTGGCCAACAATGATGACGGCGGTGCCGACAATACCGGTACCGACTCCGCCCTGACCCATACCTTCACCTTCGCCGGGACCTACTATATTGAGGTCGCGAAATGGATATCGAACGGCGGCGGCACCTTTACCAGCGGCGCGCCGAGCGCCGGCGGGACCTATACGCTGCATGTATCGATCCCGAGCGCGCCTGTCGTGCCCCTGACCCAGGTCGGCTCGACCCTGAATGGCGACGCCGGAGCGGACATCCTCTATGGCGGTGCCGGTCCGGATACGCTGAACGGCGGGATCGACAATGACATCCTGATCGGCGGCGCGGGCAATGACGCGATCAACGGCGGCGACGGCTACGACATCGCCGGCTATTCCGGCGTGCGGCGCGCCTATGTCGCCTCCTCGGCGTCGGTGTCGGGGGGGCTCGAGGGCGGGACCGACACGCTGACGGGGATCGAAGACGTGGCCTTCGCCGACGGCCGGCTCAGCTTCGCCCGCGACGGGCAGGGGGCCCAGGTCCTGCGTCTCTACAATGCCGCCTTCGACCGCGCGCCGGACCAGTCCGGTTTCGAGGCCAACCTCGACGCGATCGAGATCGGTGGCACCCTGCTGTTCCTGGCCAATGAGTTCGTCAATTCGGTGGAGTTCCAGAACCGCTTTGGCGGGCTGGATGATCGCCAGTTCGTCGAGCAGCTCTATAATTTCACCCTGAACCGGACCGGTGAACCGGCCGGCATCCAGAACTGGGTCGACGCGCTCGGCAGCGGCATGACCCGGGCTGAGGTGCTGCTGGCCTTCTCGGAAAGCAGCGAACACAAGGATCTCCAACAGGGCGTACTGGATCAGGGCGTCTGGGTCGCCGACGAGCAGTCGTTGATCATCGCCCGCCTGTATGACGCGACCTTCGATCGCCTGCCCGACCAGGGCGGCCTCGCCACCTGGCGCAACGCCCTCGGCGGCGGCATGGCCCTGACCGCTATCGCGGCCGAATTCGCCTCCTCGACCGAGTTCCAGACCCGCTACGGAAGTCTGACCAATCAGCAGTTCGTCGAGCAGCTCTACCTGTTCAGCCTCGACCGGGCGGGTGAACCGGCCGGGGTGCAGAACTGGGTCAATGCCCTGGACGGCGGCATGAGCCGGGCCCAGGTATTGCTCGAATTCTCCGAGAGTGCCGAACACGTCGCCCTGACCCGGTCGCTGTGGCTGGGCGGGGTTCAGGTCACCGACGCCGGCTCGCCTGCCCCTCTCGAGACGACCAAGGACGGCGGCCCTCACAGCGACGATGCCTTCGTCCTGCCGGTCGCGCCGGACGATGCGTCCGGACCTGACGGTCTCCCGACCTCTGCGCCGGTCATCGTGGTCAAGGCCGGCAATGTCGACGCCCAGGTCTTGCCGGGCCTGACGCACGACGATTTCGCCTTCAGTGGCACCGACCTTGCCGCCCGGATGGTCCACGGGGATGTCCAGGGTCAGCCCGGTGCCCTGACCGAGGTGATCGGAGCCGCCGCCGAGCCGACGATGTTCGAGCAACGGATGGCAGCGGTCTTTGCCGATGGTCACATGCCGCTGGTCGAGTTCGCGACGGACCTCGCCCATGCGCCGTGGAGTCACGACGGGCACATCGACCTGCTCGGCATCTGACGCCTGACGCCGTTGTCACGGGCCGCCTCGTCCAGAGGTTGGTCCGGACCGGCTAAAGCGTCGGTTTGCCCACGGTCAGGGCATCCAGATCGTCCGTTGCCAGGGCCTCGACAAAGGCCGAACGGGTTTCCGTGTCTGCAGCGTCGCAGACCATGAAGCCGATGACCCCGACCGAATTGCGATCCAGCCGGGTGTCGCTCGATGCACTCGCCTGGTCCGAGCCGATGAGGCGCAGCCGGAGGATTCCGTCCCGGATCATCTCCGGCGATATCGTCCGGCTTACCCACTGAACCTGATCGGCCCCGAGCGCCCCGCTGGCCAGCTGTCGACCGGTGATCTCCAGTCGCCAGGGGGTGGCCCGCTGGGTTTCCCCGCGCAGGCCGATGAACAGGCGCATCGGTCGACTGGCAGCGGTAGCGACCCGGGCCTCGATCAGGCCGTCGCCGTCCCGGGTCCAGCATCCCCAGTCCTCCGGAGCCGCCCAGCCGCTGCCGGCCCGGAAGATCTCCCCGGTCGCCAGGCCGGGTCCCACCGCGATACTGCGCGACCGATGCAGGGGGTAGTAGCGCCCGGGCGTGGCGACCGGAATGGCCAGCTCGGGGGCGGCCGGGGGAGTCTGTCCGGTCGTGATGCGGCTGAGGATGTCCGTGGCCAGGGCGCGCCAGGGACGGGGGCTGAAACCGGCCGCGATCCGGGCCTCCAGCGCTTGCCGGTAGGGCAGGTCAAAAATGAGCCGTTCGAGGGCGTCCAGCAGGCCGGCCTGGTCCCCCTGACGGAAATAGACGGCGAAATCCCCGCCTGCCTCTGGCAGTGACGCGCTGTCGGAGGCCAGAACCACCTTGCCGTAGCTCAGCGATTCCGTGACCGGCAGGCCCCAGCCCTCATACTGGCTGGGATACAGAGAAAAGGCCGCGGCCTGGTAAAGGCCGGCCAGATCGGAATCCGGGACTCCCGACAGCATCCGGACCTGACGTTGAAGCGTCGGATCAGACTCCAGTCGGGCAAATACCCCGTCGTTCAGCCAGCCGCGATTGCCCACACAAACCAGTGTCGGCACAGCCTCGGCCCCGTGCCGGGTGATCAGATCACGCCAGGCGCGGAAGGCGGCAAGATGATTTTTACGGGACTCGATCGTCGAGACCATCAGGACGAAATTGCCGGCCTCCAGGCCGTAGCGGTCCATCGCCGGTGCGATCGGCGGGGTGTCACCCGGTCTGCGGAAGTCCGCATCCAGCCGGACAATCTGCACCTGATCCTCTCTGACCACATAGCCCAGCCGATCGGCGACCGTGACCAGATCCCGCCGTGACGCCTCGGAATTGGTCAGGAAATCCCGGGTGTGGGCGAACGCCCCCTGAACCCAGCTGATGAAATCCTCGGTCAGCGGGCGGGTGCAGTGTTCGGGGGCCATGACCGGAATCATGTCGTGCACGAAGGGCAGGTAGTGAATACCGTGGCGCCGCTGGGCCTCGCGCACCTTCAGGAAATAGTTCTGCAGCCACCACGAGGTACCGAGGTTGATCAGCCAGGCTCCCTGCGGGAAGATCAGGGCCGGCGACAGATCGACCGTCAGGGCGATATCCTTCAGCAGCGCCTGCCAGTCGGGGTCACGTTGCCCTCCCTCCATCAGAGCCAGGCGGGCCGCATCCAGAAACAGGTCGGCCGGCAGGCTGACCCAGTCGCTGCGGTCGATCGAGAAGGCGCAGACCGCGATTTGCACCTCGACGGGCGGCTCCCGCAGCAGGGCCGAGATTACCTCGATCTGGACGCGCTGAATCCCGGTCGGCAACCGCGCATTGTGAAAATAGCCGAGCAGGTCCGAGACGTCGAAGATGGCCGTCGCGCGATCATCGTCCGCCGGCTCCGCGACGGACGGGGCGGGGCGGTGCCGACGGGTGTAACGCAGGCTCTCGACGAGACCGGCGGAGACCGAGGCGTCCGGCTTCGCGCCCTTCCGCAGCAGGCTGCGCAGTTCCTCGATGGCGTCCCGGAGCGTCGGATCCAGCTCGACCGCGCGGGCATAGGCGGTCGCCGCTGCATCGCGGCGGCCTGAAATCTTGAACAGATGACCCAGCTGGAGATGGGTGTCCGCCACATCGGGAGCCCGCAGCAGGGCCGATTCATAGGCGGCGGCGGCGGCGGTCAGATCGCCACTTTCCTTCAGGGCGTGCCCCAGCTGGACCCAGATATCGGCCCGGCTCGCGTCGCGGGACAGGGCCGCGCGATAGTGTCGGGCAGCGTCCGGCCAATCGCCACGGTCGCGCGCCGCATCACCGGCCCCTGCCAGCTCGCCTGGCAGCCTGTCATCACCGATGCTGAAACCGAATATCTTCATCCCGCTTTGGCTAGGCGGACGGGGCACCGAAATCAACGCTCTTCGCCCGACTCCGGCGTTCCGATCTGACGGTTGCGTTCTTGGTTCCTGTCGGGGCCGATGCGGTCACATGGTGTCCGGGGATCCGGCCGTGGTCAGCGGAACCCCGGGGGGAGCCTTCCGCGCCATGACGATGTCACAGGCCGGGAGGGTCGGCATGTCGGCTGCCGGAATGTTGAGCAGTGTGGAATCATACTGGATGCTCCAGTACTGGAAGCCGAGGCTGGACAGCCACGCGATCAGCTCCCGGACGTCGGCGCGGGCCGACATCTGAATCACGTCCCACTCCATGCAGACCACGATGTCCTGCCGTTGCAGCAACCGCTCCGCGCCGCGCAGGATCAGGGGTTCAGACCCTTCGGCATCCATGCGGATGAAGCGCACGTCGTCGGGCGCGACGGAATCGAGCGTTACGGTCTCCACGGTGGCCAGAACGCTGTCCGGTCCCAGGGCTCCCGGCGTCGTCGAGATGGTGCCGCCGCCGGCGTTGCGGCGGGAGGTCGCGAAGCTCAGGGTTCCCGCCCTGTCGGACGCCGCCTGGGCGACGACCGTCACCGTCGGGCTATAACCGTTGAAGTGAATGGAACGTCTGACCAGATCGGCCAGCCCCGGATTGGCTTCAAAAGCGAGGATCGAACCGTCCGGCCCGGCCTGTCTGGCCATGGCGACCGTGTAATATCCAAAATTGGCACCGACCTCGATGATGTGATCCCCCGGTTGGACAAGGGTGCAGACGACCCTGTGTATCCAGTTTTCCCAATAACCGCGGGCGATCAGATGCGCGGCCACGGCCTCGTCCATCGGGTCGACATAGAGGAAATGGCCATCCTGGAGCCGGGTTAGTCCGAGGCCCTGGTCGAGGGGAAAATAGCGCTGTGACTCGGCCCCACAGGTCATGGTGGAAGCGAGGGCCGGGAGGACGTCGGGCGTGGCTATGACCGGCGGAAGATGAGCGTCCGGTTCAGCGGGCCTCTCCATCCCGGAGGCGGGTTCGGACCCGGCGGGCGTTGCGGTCGAGACCTGAATGAGACGCCAGTTTTCTGGCAGAGCGGCATTGGCGAAGCCAGCCAGAAATGTACCCAAGCTCATCCGGACCTCGTCTTTGATCGGCCACCGTTAACAGGCCATACCAACGGTTGCCAGAACCGACGTCAGGCGATCCGGATGACCGTCAGGCCTGCAAATTCTAGGGTGCCGTCTATCGCACCATTTGCCAGAACCAGCCGAACTTCGGAGGGCGCGGCGGCGGTCCAGCGGAAATCGATCGTCAATTCGTAGAACCCGGCCCGGCCGGGTTTGAACCGATGCTCAGCGAATGCGCCCTGATCGCCCCATTCCAGTCGATACTGATGACGCGCAGCGGCGCTATCGACCACAAAACGAATTCTGGCGCGCCAGACGCCCGGCGGCAGGGCGATATACGGCCCGTATACCAGGATGCGCGGGGGGCCCGTCAGGTCCTGGATGGCGGGGTTGGTCGGGTTTGCGTCGTTGCGACGATCGAAGCTGAACAGACTGGTCGGCCAATCCGCCGTGGCTCCGATTGCCGGTATTCCGGTTGCATAGAGGTCGAGGGCCAGACCGGCATCGCTCCTGGCGAGCTCGTCCTGGTCCGGGGCCGGCGGCGAGATCTTCAGCCCGGGAAGCAGTTCCACGGGACCGGACCACAGTCTGCGGTTCTCATCGGTCAGGCGCGTCGCGCCGCACGGGGGGAGGCAGGCCTGCGCCAACAGACGTGAGGCGACCCACACGCCCTGTCCGGGCGGGGTCCGGAACTGGGATTCCGCCGCCAGCGCGGCGTTGACCGTTCCGGTCGTGATGACAGCCCAGTTTCGTGGTGCCAGCGCCAGGGCGGCACCCGCGTCACTGACGATCACCGCCACCAAATGGCCGTCGCCTTCCGACGGGGGCGGCCCGTCGGCCTCGTCCTGCACCGTCCAGCGTGTTCCCTGCGCGCCGGCCTGTATCACGTCGATCCAGGCCGCGCGTTCGAGGGACGGCGTCAGGACGATACAGCCATCGACTCCGTTCATGGCGCGCGCAGCCAGGTGTAGATTTCCACCGCCTCATCGACGTCGTCGAACAGCTTGGCCTTGCCGCCCTCGATGACCAGGGCCTTGTGGCAATGGGCGGCGATCAGGTGGACATCATGCGAGGCCATGACGAAGGCGCGATCGGCGCGCTGCCCGAACAGTTCCTCCTGGCATTTCTGCTGGAAGCGGGCGTCGCCGACGGCGACCAGCTCGTCGATCAGATAGCAGTCGAATTCGATGGCCAGGGACAGGCCGAAGGCCAAGCGCGCCCGCATCCCGGATGAATAGTGTTTGACCGGGCCGGTCAGCTGGTGACCCAGTTCGGCGAAATCATCGACCCGGTCCCGCAGTTCGGCGAAATCCCGGTCGTAGAGGCGGGCGAGGAACCGGATGTTGTCCAGCCCCGACAAACTGCCCTGGAAACCGCCGCCGAATCCGATAGGCCAGGAGGCGCTCATGCTCCAGTCGACGCGACCGGCGCTGGCCGGAAGCACGCCCCCCAGGATCTTGATCAGTGTGGACTTGCCCTGGCCGTTGCGGCCAAGGACCGCCAGCCGGTCCGACGGTCCCAGCGCGAAGGCGAGGTCCGAAAAGACCGGTCGGCTGGCCTTCCTCCAGGTCTTGCCCAGTCCGTCGACAACCAGCCCCGCCGGCGTGTCCGGGATCATCAGCCCTGACCGTGTTCGCGCACCCCGGCCCAGACCAGCCAGCCGATCCCGTAGATCAGCAGGGCGCTGGCCAGAACCGTCAGAAGTGCCATCCAGCGGCGGGGTTCGACAGGCTCGTCAGGGCGGCTCGGATTGACGACCCGTTCCAGATAGAGGCTTTGCCGACGCGATTCCTGCCGCGCCAGAACCAGGGCGGCGGCGGCTTCGGTCAGCTGCTGGCCGGCGAACTCGCGCTCCTGGACCAGATCCTCATAGGCGCTGACCTGGGGGGCCAGCGACCCGGCGTCGCCCGCGATCTTGGCGCGTTCGAGGGCTATCTGGCGCTCAAAGGCCGCGATCCGGCTGTCGATGCCGGGCAGTCGGGGACTCTGGGGGGCTTCGGCGGCCAGCTGGGACCGGTCGGCCTTCAGGCTGGCGACCGTGGCCATCAGATCGCCGATCAATTTCCCGCCCTCGGCCGCCGTGCGCGCCGGGTCGATAAATCGCTCCCGGTTGCGGAAGGCGATCAGGCGTTGCTGGGCTGCGGCCAGCCGGGTGCGGGCCTCCGTCTGGGCCTGTTCGGCTGCGGCGACAGCGTCGGTCGCCGCCCGCATGTTGAGCCGGTTGATCAGGCCCTCGCCGCCCCGCAGCAGGGTCTCCGCCATGCCCTCGGCATCCGCCGGCGTAAACGCCTCGACCCGCAAGGTGCTGATGCCGGTCGTCGAGTCGTAGCCGACCGTGATGAACCGCAGATAGCCGCGGTGCAGGCCTTCAAAGGTCCGGCTGTCCCACGGGCGGGGATAGCGGGACAGGATGTCCGTACCCGGTCGCCCCAGCATCGCCGCGACATCGTAATGGGTCGCCAGGTCCCGGAGTCCGTCCCGTGAGCGGATATATTCATGCACGGCGAAGGCGTCGGTCTGGGCTCCGGGCAGGCCGACGCCCTGCAGCGCCACACCAAGGGCCGAGGGCTGTGTCTGGGCGGGAGCCCGGACGATGAACCGGGCCTCCGACACATAGCGGGGCGAGGCGATCAGCAGATAGTAGATCGCGGCCAGCAGCGTCGGCAGGCCGACGACCAGAAGGAACGGCCATGGCAGCCCCGTCAGGCGCTGGGGGATCGGACGCGTCGGACGCGGATCGGTGCCGGGCAGGGGGCCGAGGTAATCGAGGCGGGGTTCAGTCATGTCAGGCGCGCATTCCGCATCTCGGTCCTATTCCGCATCGATCCGGTCCTTGGCTCCGGCCAGCAGGATCAGGCCGGCGAAATTGAATACGGCACTCCAGCCCAGGGCATAGAGCGGATGATAACGGGTAGGCACGAATTCGCCGAACACACCAGCCCGGATCATCTCGATCGGATGCGGAAACGGCAGCAGGAGAAAGGCGTCCTGATAGGCGGCGGGGATCCACGAGACCATGAAGAAGACGCCCGAGATGGGGATCAACGCATAGGTGAGCAGGGGCACGATCCGCTCCATCACCTCAAACCGCAGCGCCAGGGCGCTGAGGGTGATGGCCAGTCCCATGGACATCCAGCCCAGCAGCAGCCAGCCGCCGTAAAGCAGCAGCCAGTCGTGCGGGGCTGAAACCTGCCCGAGGCCGGCCAGGAACAGATAGACGATGACGAACGCCCCCGTGGCCCCCGCGAATTCCAGAAGGTTGCGGGCCAGATACAGGTGGAGGACGGTGATCCGGCGGTGGTGAAGCAGGCCGATGTTCGCCTGGATGGCGGACAGGCTGTAGGAGATCTGATGCCGCATCAGCAGCAGCGACATGTAGCCGGTCATGATGAAGGGGCCGAGCCGCACGCCGTGCTCATATTCCGGCTTGATGATGTGCCACATCACCAGCACCCCCAGGCAGAACATCAGCGGCTCGCCGATCAGCCACAGAAAGCCCAGACCCTCGCGTCCATATCGCGTGATCAACTCGCGCATCATCAACGCGCCGACGATACGGCCGTGCCGGGGGAAGAAAAGCGCGCTCATTTTCAAGAGCATACATGATCCTGAAGCGATCTGCGACGGCCTGTCGGGACCCGGCTGCAAGGCGTCATCCTCTTCTTCGCGCGAGGTCTCCAGCAGGCGTTAGGTTCCGTCTCGGAGGGGCTGAATTTTCCTGTATCTTCAACGCCACGCTACGCTCAGGAACGGTGTCGGCCGGAGTCTATTTCTCGACGCTGTCGACGGCAGGTGGTACCGGGAGACATTATTTCCTGCCTGCGGAGGGCATCACTATTATGCGCGTTAAGACTTTCATCCTCGCATCCAGCGCGGCGGCGGCTCTGGCCCTGTCGGCCGGCGCTGCGGCAGCCGAGCCCAACGGCTGGTACGGCGCGATTGACGCCGGCTGGCACATGGCCCAGGTCGAAACCGACCATGACGCCAGTTTCGACGTTGATGGTGACTGGGCCGGCTTCGCCCGCCTGGGTTACCGGTTCAACCCGAACTGGCGTGTCGAGCTCGAGGGCGGCTACCGCTCCGGCCCGATGGGCGATGTGACCCTGTCCTCGTCCGGTGCCGACTATCTGTGCAACCTGACTCCGGCAGCCGGCGCTTGCAACGCACCGGAAGGCGACATCAACGCTGCCAGCCTGATGGGCAACGTCATCTATGATTTCGGTTCGGCCGATTCGACCATCCGTCCGTTCGTGGGCCTGGGTGCCGGCGTCAACCGCGTCGACACCTCGTTCGTGAGCAGCTTCGCCAGCAACCGTGCGCGGGGCTTCAGCGCCGACGACCGGTCCAGCGAACTGGCGATCCAGGGCCTGGCCGGCCTGGCCTGGGCCTTCGGTGACCGCGGTCACCTCGACCTGACCTATCGCTACCTGGTTTCGAATGTCGAGTTCGACACCTCCGCCTCGACGGCCCCGCAACTGGGCAAGTTTAAGGGTGACTATCGGGATCATTCGCTGACCTTGGGTCTGCGTTATGCGTTCGGTGCCGTTGCTGCACCCCCGCCCCC
>TARA_R110002124_G_scaffold25392_4_pt1 | contig 14187 bp, 10 predicted proteins | sample TARA_R110002124 | Tara Oceans TARA_R110002124 (sample SAMEA4397445) | marine metagenome | biome: Polar Biome; feature: [SRF] surface water layer (ENVO:00010504); material: water (ENVO:00002006), including particulate matter (ENVO:01000060) such as... | depth 5 m | reverse complement strand
TTTTTTGAATTGAGCTCTTAAAAGCTAGTATTGAGAACTTGGTGCTGCTATTTCTCGACGAACAATATCCGCATCTGCTTTTAGCGATTCTATGTAACTTAAATAGGCCGCTTGTGCTAATTGCTGGGTTAATTGCTGTGATAAATTAGCTGACGCTGTTACTTCACCATCGTTCACCGCTTGTACTTCTAATAATGCTAAGTTGCCATTACTTAAGTTAACGGTTGTTGCTGAAACAGTGCCTTCGTTAGGACGAGGTAATTTGAATGCTTCTCTAGCTAAACTTGCATCTAAACCACTACCAACGCGAGCAACCGAAGCTTTAACTTCCATTGTTGCACCAATCTCTGCTAATTGCTCCGTAATATCAGTACCCGCTTTAAATGCAACTAATAGCTCATCTGCAACAGTTAGTGCTTTTTCTGAAGCTTTTTGCGCAATAAGCATATCTCTAATTTGCGGGCTAACTTCAGCTAATGGTTTAACGCTGGCTCCTTGATATTCATTCAAGCGCATTACAATCGCTAAGTTGTCACTTACTTCAACAATGTCAGAGTTTAATTGTTCATTAATTACAAGGTCAGAAAAGGCAACATCAACAACAGCGCTAACATTAAACGGTGCAATATTATTGCCACGAGTTAACCAGTCAGAAGTTTTTACTGTGGTATTTATCGCACCAGCAGCGTCTTCTAAACTATCTGGAAACTCAAAGCTTAAACGTGCAATTTCTTGCTGTAGCTCAAAAAATTTATCTTGTGCTTTTTCATTTTTCGCTTTAGCAACTAAGACATCACGAACGTCTGCGAGGCTCTGGACATTTTCAGCTTTATAATCAGTTAATTTAATAATGTGAAAACCAAAATCTGTTTTAACCACATCACTAACACTGCCAATATCCGTTAAAGCAAACGCTGCTTCATCAAAGGCTGCATCCATAACACCAGCATCAATCCAATCAAGATCACCGCCATTTTCACCACTGAAGGTATCATCTGAATTTTCTTTTGCTAATGTAGCAAAGTCTTCACCTGCATGAACTTTTACCAGTAATGCATCGGCACGGGTTTTAGCACTCGCTTCATCATCACCAAATTCAACTAAAATATGGGCAACACGGCGTTGTTCTTCATCACGGTATTGACTTATGTTCGTTTGATAATAAGCTTCGATATCGGCATCGGTTAACACTATTGTCTTGGCAATATCATTAACATCAAGCGTGATGTAATTAACCTTGACTTGCTCTTGATTTTCAAAACGCGTTTGATTAGCAAGGTAATAGTCATTAATTTCTTCGTCGCTTAATTCCACCGTCGCTTTAAATTGCTCAGCATCAATGGTTGCAAAACGAATATCACGTTGCTGGTTTTGTAGCGCAGTATATATGTCTTCTTGATAAGGCAAGCTAAATTCACTGGCAACTAACGCTTGCGTCAGTTGTCGACGCGTCATTTCTGTACGTAAATAATCACGAAAATCAGACGACTGATAAAAGCCAGCTTGATTGATCATCGCTAAATAGCGATTATTATCAAAAACACCATCAATTTGAAATTCTGGCATATTACGAATAGTACTTTTAATACGTTGATCCGCCACGCGAATAGCAAGCGAGGCTGAGTTTTGGTCAACAAGTTTTTGATTAATTAAACTGTCAACTACACCATCACGAAAGTTTTTCATGTAGCCAGGGTCAGCCGATAATGTTTCAAACATATCACCAAATTGCTGCGCCATGCGATTACGCTGTGCTTGATAAGCTTTATTAAACTCATCTTGTGATATTTTTTCACCATTAACATCTGCAACAGAAGTGTCAACAGAGTTGTTGTAGCTACCAATGCCAGCAACAGCGAAGGTTAAAATAATAAAACCAAGAATAATCTTAGCGGTTAATCCTTGAGAGCTTTCTCGAATATTTTCTAACATCTTTATCTCTTTACACGAGGGTATGGTACTTTCGGTGTGATTTTTGAGGTTTTAACTTACCCCTATTATACGTTTTAGTTGTTCCGTAACCCTGCCAATGAACAAGTGAATTTCACTCCAATAACAAACTAACAAGGTTATTTTACCAACTTACACGCTTTAAAATCACAATTTGAACGGGCATGTTAGCCCAATAATAATGAAAATGAAACTCTTTTACTCTGGCGATGAAATAACGGTCAAATAACCACCAACTTGCTTTGAAAATAGACTTTCACAATTTCAGCTTTTAGATCAAAAAAGAGTAAGCGTTACTGTAACACTTACTCTATTTTTGCATCGAAGTAGCGGGATTAATTTTTATTTCTTATTAAGAATATCATCCAAATTAGCTTGCTCGCTCGACGATAGATTAAGCTCACTTGCCTTAAGTTTGCTACGTCGACGTAAAACAAATATTAAACTGACAATAAAGCCCATCAGAATGACCAGGGGTCCAAACCATAAAATATAGGTTTGCTTGGTTAATTGTGGACGATATAACACAAAATCTCCGTAGCGATAAACCATAAAATCGATAATTTCCTGATCGCTCTTGCCCTCTTGTAAGAGGTTATACAAGTTTTTCCTTAGATCGACAGCTATTTTAGAGTTTGAATCGGCTAAATTTTGGTTTTGGCACTTAGGACAACGTAACTCTTTCGATAAAACTTGAAAGCGTACTTTAGTTGCTTCATCTTTGAACTGAAAAGTGTCAACAGGACTTGCATTAGCACTACTTATCGACAAGAAACTCAACAATATAATACTGACTGCAAAGCCAATCGTTTTTTGCAACCTAGCTATATAATTGTGTTTTGCTTGATGCTTCATTAAGATGCCCCTTGTGCCATTTCAGCTACTATAACCTCAATTAACGGCAAGAACTCTTTTTTCCATACCATATCATTAATTGGCCCAGCAAAACGCTTACGTATAATGCCTTTATGATCAATCACAAAAGTTTCAGGCGCACCAAAAACACCAATATCTAAACCTAAAGCCCCTTGCTCATCAAAAATAGATAGCACATAGGGATCTTTGTATTGCTTCAACCACTGTAAGGCAGCATTACGATCATCAGTAAAATTAAGGCCATAGAGCTTAATACGTGGATCTTGAGCAATATTGAGTAAATATGGGTGTTCATATTTACACTGTATACACCAAGTAGCCCAGACGTTAAGTAAGACAATATCACCTTGTAAATCATCACGGCCCAACATTTGCTCTGGTGCTGTTAAGCTTGGTAATTCGAACTCAGGTAGAGGTTTACCTATCATAGCCGACGGCATCGATTGAGGATTAAGAAACAAGCCTCTATAAAGTAAAACCCCTAATAAAATAAATAAAATTAATGGTATAAAACGGATAATACTTTTCATTAATTTATGCCTCTTGTAAAACGACAGGGTTAGATTGTTTAAGCTTTTCTTCTGTAGCTAATACGCGCTTGCGATAACGTTTACTCAATATCGCTAAAAAGCCACCTATTGCCATGAAGAACCCACCTAACCAAATCCAGACAATGAACGGCTTATAATATAAACGCATTGACCAAGAGTTTTGGCCCAATGGGTCACCTAACGCCACATAAATATCACGTAATAAGTTGGTATGTATACCCGCTTCTGTCATGCCCATGCTTTCGACCGTATAAGTGCGCTGTTCAGGTTTTAATAGCGTTATAAACTCACCATCAAGTAAGACATTAACTTGACCTTGAATGGCACTATAGTTAGGGCCTAAAACATTTTTTGTACCTGCAAATTCAATGGTATAGCCTGATAACTTTACACTTTCACCTGGTGACATTTTAACATTAATTTCTTTTTCATAAGAAGACACCATAGTGACACCAATAACGGTAATCGCAATACCAGCATGAGCAACAGCCATACCTATATGATTAAGCGGAACAGCTGAAAACTTCCAACGTCCATCCGCTTGTTTAGCGTTATTAAATACGTCTTTTAATACTGCTAATACAATCCAGCAACCTAAGGTCATACCAACAAAGACCATAAAGTTGAATTCACCGGCAAACAGAAATGGCCAAATAATACCGAACAAGACACTAAAAATAGAAATAAAGTTCAAGTGTTTAGATAGCTCGCCTTTGCGGGCTTTTTTCCAGCGAATAAGTGGCCCTATGCCCATAAAAACAAATAACGCGATCATCATCGGAATAAATACCGCATTGAAGTAAGGGGCACCAACTGAAATTTTGCCCAATCCCATGGCATCAATAATCAGCGGATATAATGTGCCTAATAAAATGGTCACGGTTGCCGTAATTAAAATCGACATAGCAACTAAAATAGTATTTTCACGTGAATATAGCGTAAAGCGATTAGGGCTGCTGACATTAGAGGCTCTAATAGCATATAAGGTTAATGAACCGCCCACCGCTATCGCTAACAAGACTAATAAGTACATACCTCGCCCTGGATCAACAGCGAAAGAGTGTACTGAGGTAATAACCCCTGAGCGTACCAAGAAGGCACCAAGTAAATTCAATGAAAATGTAAATATCGCCAGTAATAAAGTCCAGTGTTTAAAAGTATTACGTTGCTCTGTTACCGCCAGTGCATGTATTAACGCTGTACCTGCAAGCCAAGGCATAAATGAAACGTTCTCTACAGGATCCCAGAACCACCAACCGCCCCAACCAAGTTCATAATAAGCCCACCAACTACCTAGGGCGATACCAACCGATAGAAATGACCAAGCAGCTACGGTCCAAGGGCGTGACCAACGAGCCCAAGCCGCGTCCATTTTTCCCGCCATTAAAGCCGCAATAGCAAAGGCAAAAGCAACAGAAAAACCAACATAGCCCATATACAACATTGGTGGATGAATAATTAAACCAATATCTTGTAATAATGGGTTTAAATCTCGCCCTTCCATTGGAAAATTAGGCAGCAAACGTTCAAATGGATTAGAAGTGAGCAAGGTAAATAAAATAAAACCGACAGCGATCATGCCCATGACCGCTAAAACGCGTGCAACAAACTCTCGCTCTAATTGTTTACTAAAAACACCAACGGCAAAGGTCCAACCAGTTAAAGCGAATACCCAAAATAACATTGAGCCTTCATGCCCCCCCCACACCGCACTAATTTTAAAATAGTAAGGTAAGAGGCTGTTCGAATGATTGGCAATATATTTAACTGAAAAATCATCGACGGTAAAACTATAAGCTAATAAACAAATACTAATGCCGACAAAGAAAAATAAACCAAAGCTTAAAGGTTTGGCACTATTGATTAATTGTTGATTGTTCTGCGCAACACCTATTAGCGGCACTATGCTTAAACATAAAGCAAAAGCTAATCCGATAATGAGGGCGAAATGGCCGAGCTCTGGGATCATGATAATTCCTGTAAATCAATGTTAAAACATTATTAAAACTAAACTCAATTTAACTCACACAGCTAAAGTTAACGTTAGTTAATTTCAAATCTTCTCTAAGCCTATGCTACGGTAACTACCGCTAGTGAACATAATTACTGCAGCACAGAATCAATTATCTCTTATGGTACTTGCGCCGATATTTGCATGTTAATCGGACTTTTTTCCATCACATCTATATCAAGCACTTCAACTTTGAAGTCACCTGGCTTAATGCCAACATTGCCTTGCATAGATACCACCGCGTAGATATGAACTTTATCAACACTACTCAAGCGCATTTGCGGCGTCATCGCTTGCTTATCATCTAAAACAATACTTAATGGTAAATCACTGGCTTTAATTTTTACCGCAGCCAAAGGCATACGAGGACCATCTGCTGCAATAGCATAAATAAATACCGTTTTGTCTTCACTGTTCATTAATGCCTTTTGAACATTTGACGCTAAAGAAACATTAACATTAAGTCGAGGTAATGTCGGGTCAACTCCTTGTGCAGTTTCTGTTAATGCACCGCCATCACTACTCATACGTAATTGATTTTTAGCTTCTTCTACCGCCCCTATTAAAGCTTGCTTGCTGATACCTGGACGGTCACTGTTTAAAACAGTTTCCCAGTACTTTACTGCTTTTGCAAAGTCTCGATTACTAAAACTGTCCATACCTAACAGGATGTTGGTAGAGGCATCAAGTGAATCTAAAGCTAAAGCTTTATCTATAACTAATTGAATATCGTCATTTATCACTTGATTATTTTTATAATACATCGCCTGAGCCTTCGGCCCTAGCAACTCGGCATGCTCACCTACTTGCGTTATAACACCGTCAAAGGCTTCAATAGCATTATCAAACTCACCAACTGAAATATAAGCCTGACCTAAACTAAATAGTGCTTGGGAATTCGTTGGATCATTTGCGATTTCTTGCTGAAGTTGTTGTAAGCGATAAGCAAGCATTTGCTCTGGAGACAATTCACTGTGAGCGTCACTTTCATTCAGCGCAGCAGGTGAGTTTAATTGTGGGTAAGCACCAAGGATCATATAGCTATAGAAGCTCAGACTAACAATGGCAAAAGCAATACCAACCGGCCATAGCCAAGACTTTTGTTGCTGCTCTGTAATATTGTTTTCGCTTGAGTTAGCATCTTGTAAAAGTGTTTTGTCTAGTTCGGCTTTCAATTGCAGAAAACTGTCTTGTTCAATACTGCCTTCTGCTAGGTCATGCTCTAACTGTGATAAATGCTCATGATAAAGTGTCACATTAGTTTCTTGTCGAATATTCCCATTTTCCGCACCAATAGCATTATTTGCTGCAGTAAAAATTCGCCATACAATAAGTAATGCTATTACGATTAGTAATAAAATTGCCAGCCAAAATGTAGTCATATTATTTAATTTATACCTATAATTGTCGAATAAGACGCGTTAATTAAATTTATTAAAACGAATACCTAATGTTCTACGATGTTGCTTTTAAGCGCGGTAAGATTAACAATTATGGGCAGCTTTTCCTAGCTATATCACTCGGAAAAATGTCACTTTCATTTCAGTAACAACGCAAAGTTCATATACCCGAAAGCAAAAACGACATAACCTGTCTATAGCTCGCACTATTGGTGGTTAATATATCACAAAATATTCAGTCACCGCGCCATATTCAACAGTAGTAACGGAAAACTTGATTAAGGTCAAAAATAAGATAAATTGATTAATGTCACAAGTCGCTAGTACTCAATTCAGCTCTTGAGGATTTATCTAGCTGGGTATTTCACAGAATAATTGAACTTCAATACGTAAGCGCTGAGAGAAAAAAAACTTAATAGGTTTGGTATTATAAGTTTGAGAAAGCCGCTAAGTTGAGAATTAAGATAGCTTAAATACGGAAATATAGAACGTTTTAGGTTTACTTTATAAAGCAGCTTTGTCTTGATCAGGTGAGTGAGCTTTAGAAACAATTAAGCCGCTTATAAAAGCGGCCTAATCAGCAATCATTAGCAAAAGCTATTGATTAGCCATTACATGCATCTTTAAGCGCTTTGCCTGCTTTAAAAGATGGAATTTTAGCTGCTGCGATTTCAATAGTCGCGCCAGTTTGTGGGTTGCGGCCTGTGCGTGCTGCACGGTCACGTACTGAGAAAGTACCAAAACCAACTAATGCGACTTGTTCGCCACCTTTTAACTCTTCTGTAACTGCTTCGATAAATGAATCTAAAGCACGACCAGCCGCAGCTTTAGAAATGTCAGCACCAGCAGCAATTTTCTCGATTAATTGAGATTTATTCACAGTGTATTCCCCTTCAATTGTTATTATTCAGCGCTATCATTTGTTTTAGCGTCCTGCAGAAACTTTTATATCAAGCTTCTTTTTGAACATCAAGCGCTGAGTTAAAGAAAACTAAAAATATTGATAATTATTTTTATCTCGACTAGACCCCTTATGTATAGGGGTTCTAGCGTTATCAGCGTCATTAACTTACCATAGTTTCAGCGTTTGAAAAGCGTTAATTACGTTTTTTGTCAACTTTTTGCTGTTTTTCTATCTTTTTCAGTAAAAACAGCTGTTTTTATACCCATTTAACGATCTGATTGCCACTTTTCAACCGGATGTTCTAAAGCAATTTTCAGTACTTCATCTATCCACTTCACCGGATAGATAGCTAAATCCGCTTTAACATTGTCAGGGATTTCTTCCAGATCACGCTCATTATCTTTAGGAATAATCACCGTTTTAATACCACCACGATGCGCTGCAAGCAGTTTTTCTTTCAAACCACCAATAGCTAACACTTCACCACGTAAAGTTATTTCACCGGTCATCGCAACATCTGCTCTTACGGGGTTACCGGTTAAACTTGACACTAATGCAGTACACATACCAATACCTGCACTTGGACCATCTTTAGGCGTAGCTCCTTCAGGTACATGGACATGAATATCACGTTTTTCATGAAAATCTTCATTAATACGTAACTTCTCAGTACGACTTCTTACCACGGTCATGGCTGCTTGAATAGACTCTTGCATAACATCGCCAAGCGAACCGGTATAACTTAACTTGCCTTTACCTGGCACTGAAGCTGTTTCTATAGTCAGTAACTCGCCACCAACTTGCGTCCAGGCAAGACCTGTGACTAAACCAATACGGTTTTCATCATCAGCTTTACCATAATCAAAACGTTGCACGCCAAGAAATTCTGATAAATTATCTTGGTTTATGGTGACTTTCTTTAATTTCTTATCTAAAAGAATTGATTTAACCGCTTTACGACATAACTTAGAAATATCACGTTCAAGTGCTCGCACACCGGCTTCACGAGTGTAGTAGCGAATAATACCAATAATGGCACTATCCTCTATTTCAATTTCGCTACTCTTTAAACCGTTACGCTCGATTTGTTTATCAAGTAGATGATTTTTTGCAATATTGAGCTTTTCATCTTCGGTATAGCCCGATAAACGAATAACCTCCATACGATCCAGCAACGGACCTGGAATATCCATGCTGTTTGAGGTGGCAACAAACATTACATCTGATAAGTCATAATCCACTTCTAAGTAATGATCATTAAAGCTACTATTTTGCTCTGGATCTAACACTTCTAATAAAGCTGAAGCTGGATCGCCACGCATATCAGAGGCCATTTTATCGATTTCATCTAATAAAAATAATGGATTCTTCACACCAACCTTAGCTATTTTCTGAATCAGTTTACCCGGCAGTGAACCAATATAAGTTTTTCTATGACCACGAATTTCTGCTTCATCACGGACACCACCTAAAGCCATACGCACATACTTACGTCCGGTTGATTTAGCAATGGACTGCCCTAATGACGTTTTACCGACGCCAGGAGGCCCAACTAAACACAATATCGGCCCTTTTAGCTGACTAACCCGTTGTTGTACGGCCAAGTACTCTAATATGCGCTCTTTAACTTTATCTAAACCATAATGATCTTTATCTAAGACCTCTTGTGCTAATTTAAGATTACGCTTTAATTTGCTGCGTTTTTTCCAAGGAACACTGATCATCCAATCAATGTAACTGCGCACAACAGTCGCTTCAGCAGACATTGGCGACATCATTTTCAATTTCTTTAATTCCGTTAAGGTTTTGTCTTTCGCTTCTTTTGGCATTTGAGCAGCTTCAATTTGCTTCTCTATTTGCTCAACTTCATTTGTGCCTTCTTCATCATCACCTAGCTCTTTTTGAATAGCTTTCATTTGCTCATTCAAATAGTACTCACGCTGACTTTTTTCCATTTGCTTTTTAACACGGGTACGAATTTTTTTCTCAACTTGCAGTAAATCAATCTCCCCTTCCATTAGCGCCATTAAAAATTCAAGGCGCTCTGAAACATGGGTGATCTCTAATACTTTTTGTTTATCAACCAATTTAAGTGGCATATGCGCTGCCATGGTATCTGCTAGTTGTTCAGCATCATCAATGCCTGAAACTGAGGTTAATACTTCAGGTGGTATTTTTTTGTTTAACTTAACGTAACCTTCAAACTGAGAAATAGCTGAACGAATTAACACCTCAGTGCTATCGTCAGGAACTCCTTCAATATTCAAAAAATCAGCATTAGCGGTAAAATATTCATCAATTTCAACAAATTCGCTGATATGGGCACGGCGCACCCCTTCAACTAATACTTTGACAGTACCATCCGGTAATTTAAGCATTTGCAAAATTGTGGCTATAGTTCCAGTTTGGTATAGATCGTCTTGTGTCGGATCATCAACCGCAGCATCTTTTTGCGCAACAAGGAAAATTTGTTTATCGTTTTCATTGGCAATATCTAGACAGCGAATAGATTTTTCGCGACCAACAAATAATGGGATAACCATTTGTGGATAGACTACAACATCACGTAAGGCTAATACGGGAATTTCAACTACGCCAGATAACTCTTTAGTCATTGGTTACTCTCTCGGTGATAGTATGATGTGATTTTATAATACCAACGACACTTTTTCAGCCATTTGGTATTAGGATATGTATTTGTATATGGGGCGTTTGCAAATACTTTCAACAGATGAACAAAAAAAAGTGACGTTAATCACTCAGATTAACGCCACTTTTTGTTGTTTTAGGTAAGGATTTTTATTCTGAAGACGCTTTATCTTGCTGCGTTTCATAAATAATAATCGGCTGAGATTCACCTTTAATAACGGTTTCATCAACCACTACTTTCGTAGCATTTTCCATTGAAGGTAATTCATACATAGTTTCAAGTAATACCCCTTCAACAATAGAACGCAAGCCACGAGCACCGGTTTTACGTTCCATCGCTTTATGTGCAATTGCTTTTAACGCATCTTCTCTAAACTCAAGTTCAACGTTTTCCATATCGAAAAGCGCAGTAAATTGTTTAGTTAAGGCATTTTTTGGCTCTTGTAATATTTGAATCAAGGCAACTTCATCAAGTTCAGTTAAGGTAGCTACTACAGGTAAACGGCCAATAAATTCAGGGATCAAACCATATTTAACTAAATCTTCAGGCTCTACATCTTGAAAACGTTGAGTTAAGGTTTTTTCATCTTCTTTACCACGAACCGTGGCACCAAAGCCGATACCCGTACCGGTATGACAACGTTGCTCAACAACCTTATCCAAGCCAGCAAATGCACCACCACAAATAAAGAGGATCTTAGAGGTATCAACCTGTAAAAACTCTTGTTGTGGATGCTTACGCCCACCTTGCGGCGGTACAGAAGCAATCGTACCTTCAATCAGCTTTAACAACGCTTGCTGCACACCTTCACCCGAAACATCACGCGTGATCGATGGGTTGTCTGACTTACGAGAAATCTTGTCGATTTCATCAATATAAACAATACCACGCTGCGCTTTTTCGACGTCATAGTCACATTTCTGTAATAACTTTTGAATGATGTTTTCAACATCTTCACCAACATAACCGGCTTCAGTTAATGTCGTGGCATCAGCCATAGTGAATGGCACATCTAACAAGCGTGCTAGTGTCTGTGCTAAAAGTGTTTTACCACTACCGGTTGGGCCGATGAGCAAAATATTACTTTTGCTTAGCTCAACACCGTTATGTGAATCACCATTGCGCAAACGCTTATAATGATTGTACACCGCCACAGCGAGTACTTTCTTAGCGTGCTCTTGCCCAATAACATAGTCATCTAAGCTTTCACGAATTTCAATTGGCGTTGGTAAGCTTTCTTTATCTTGCTTTGGTGCGATTTCTTTAATTTCTTCACGGATAATGTCGTTACAAAGCTCAACACATTCATCGCAAACAAAGACAGAAGGTCCGGCAATTAACTTACGCACTTCATGCTGGCTTTTACCACAAAATGAGCAATACAGTAACTTACCGTCATCACCGTCACCTGTTTTCATATCGGTCATACGGTACCTCTAATATTTAAAATTTTACAAACTAATACTGACAAGTATTTCATAAATTGCGCAAATAACAATGCGCATAACAAAGTAGACCGTTATTTATCGATTCTTTGTTCTAATATGGCATCAACTAAACCATATTCAACCGCACTTTCAGCACTCAAGAAGTTATCACGGTCAGTATCACCCGATACTTTCTTTAATGATTGTCCTGTGTGCTCTGCCATTAAACGATTAAGCTTTTCTTTGATATACAAAATTTCTTTTGCATGTATTTCAAAATCTGATGCTTGACCTTGAAAGCCGCCTAGAGGCTGATGGATCATCACACGAGCATTAGGTAAACAGTAACGTTTGCCTTTTGCTCCACCTGAAAGCAAAAAGGCTCCCATACTCGCTGCTTGACCAATACAAACCGTACTAACATTTGGCTTGATAAACTTCATCGTATCGTAAATAGCCATGCCTGCAGTAACAGAGCCACCAGGTGAATTGATATATAAATAAATATCTTTATCTGGGCTTTCTGACTCTAAAAATAGCATTTGGGCAACGATTAAATTGGCCATATGGTCTTCAACTTGACCACATAGGAAAATAACGCGTTCTTTTAGCAGTCGAGAATAAATATCGTAAGAGCGTTCACCTTTGGCGGTTTGCTCAACAACCATTGGCACTAAAGCACTGTCGATATTATTTGTTAAATCGTGAGAATTATTGTGAGAAGTAAACAACTAACTTTCCTTTTGATAAAAAAATGGCTCATATGTCCCCATATAAGCCATTTAAGCGATTGCTCAAGAGAATGTCAATCTAAAAGGCCTATTTACCTTCAGGATTCATAATATCTTTGAAACTTACTTTTTTGTCAGTCACTTTTGCACTCTTAAGTAACAATTCTACTGCTTGCTCTTCTAATGCAACATTTTGCATTTGTTGAGCAAGTTCTTTGTTAGTTTTGTAGTACTCAATAACTTCAGCTGGATCTTCATATGCAGAAGCGGCTGATTCAATTAACTCAGTTACTTTTGCTTCGTCAACTTTTAATTCGTTAACTTTAATCACTTCACCTAAAAGCAAACCAGTTTTTACACGACGTTTAGCTTGCTCTTCAAACATTTCAGCCGGTAACTCAGGTAAGTTGTTTGGATCCATTTGACCAGCAAAACGCTGCATAGCTTGCTTGCGCAATACGTCAACTTCTTGAGCGACTAGTGCCGTAGGGATTTCTACTTCGCTAACTTCAAGTAAACCTTCAATCACTTGCTCTTTAACCTTAGCTTTAACGGCTTGGTTAAGTTCACGCGTCATGTTTTTGCCAACTTCTTCACGAAGTGCTGCAACACCACCTTCTTCAACACCGAATAATTTCGCAAATTCTTCATCAATTTCAGGTAAAACTGGACCTTCAGTTTTATGAACAACAATATCGAACTCAGCGTCTTTACCTTTGAGCTTTTCAGCATGGTAATCTTCTGGGAAAGTCACCGTGATGGTTTGTTCATCGCCAGCTTTCATGCCGATAATGTCTTTTTCAAAACCCGGGATCATACGCTCAGAACCTAATTCAAGTTCAAAAGCTTCAGCTTTGCCACCTTCAAATTCTTCACCGTCAACACGACCGTTAAAGTCGATAGTTAACTTATCGCCTTTCTTGCTTTTACGCTTATTCTCTTTCCACGTTTTATGCTGGTTTTGTAATGTTTCAAACATCTCATCAAGGTCAGCATCAGTCACGTCAACAGCTGGACGTTCAACGGCAATTTTATCTAAATCTTTCAAAGCAACTTCAGGGTAAATCTCAAAGGTTGCTTCAAACTCTAAGGCCTTGCCATCTTCATTGCTTTTTGCAACGAATGCTGGACGACCTGCAGGGTTTAATTTTTCAGCAACAATCGCATCAACAAAGTTACGTTGCATTAATTCACCAGCAACTTCTTGACGAACAGACTGACCATAGCGTTTTTGAATAACTGATGGTGGCACTTTGCCTGGACGGAAACCATTTATACGCTGAGTCTTGCCAATGTGGCGAAGACGATTTTTAACTTCAACATCTACTGTTTCGGCAGGAACAGAAATCGTTAAACGACGCTCCAAACCTTGTGTAGTCTCAACTGAAACTTGCATTTAATTACCTCAAAAAACTTAGCGTATGCACGCTTTCTATAACGCATCTAAATATAGTCAACATTACTTTAAGCAAAGTAATGTATTCAGCTTAATTAGCATAAACTAACAGAGCCCGGAAAAACCCGAATAAAGATGTTCAGATTAAAATAATGACGCGAAATTATAGCGGTGCTTTAAACAAGAGTCGAGTGTAGAACGCAAATAAATTGAAAATTATATAGCGAGAGTTGACTTTAATGAATATTTTGATGTTTTTTAAAGGAAACTTTAAGAAAATAGAGAGATAAG
>TARA_R110002124_G_scaffold250589_5_pt1 | contig 14189 bp, 13 predicted proteins | sample TARA_R110002124 | Tara Oceans TARA_R110002124 (sample SAMEA4397445) | marine metagenome | biome: Polar Biome; feature: [SRF] surface water layer (ENVO:00010504); material: water (ENVO:00002006), including particulate matter (ENVO:01000060) such as... | depth 5 m | reverse complement strand
TGGCGAGCCCGAGTCTGGCTAGGCGCGCAGCAGGATCTTGCCGGCGCGGCCGGGTACCTGGGCGGCGTCCATTGCCTTGGCGGCATCGGCAAGATCAAAGATCCCGCCGACGGGCAGGGGCAGCTTGCCCTGGGCGGCCAGGGTGACCAGTTCGCCGATCAGTCTGCCCTTCTTGTCGTTCGCCATCGCCGTGCTGACCTTGGCGCCCCAAAAGCCTTTGATGGTGATCTGCTTGAAGATCAGCGTCCCCGAGTTGAGGGGCATCGGTTCGCCCGTCGCGGTGCCGAAGATCACCAGTTCCCCATCCTGACCGAGCACGTCGATCAGCCTGGCGCCAATCGCACCCCCCACCGAATCCACGGCCGAGCGGGCACCATCGGGGCCGGTAATCGCCTTGACCTGCTCGACCCAATCGGCGTCCGAGGTGGCCACGATATTGGTCATGCCCATATCGCTCAGTTCGGCAATGGCCTCCGGGCGCCGCACCAGGTTGACCAGATGAAAGCCATGCGCCGCCGTCAGCGCGGCCAGCACCTTGCCGACGGCGCCATTGGCGGCGGTCTGGACAATCCAGTCGCCGGCTTTGACGTTGAGCATGTCGAGCAGCGAAATGGCGCTGAACGGCATGGCGATCAATTGGGCGGCGGCTTCATCGGAAATCGTTTCGGGCAGGGGGACGACGCCAGCGGCAGGCGCGATGAAGTATTCGGCCCAGCTGCCCTGCACGCCGCCGACCGCCACGCGCTTGCCGACCAAGGCAGCGTCGACGTCCTCGCCAACGGCCTCGATCGTGCCTACAGCTTCCGTGCCGCCGACGGCCGGAAGCGTCGGCTTGTAGCCATAGCTGCCGCGCGTGGTCCACAGATCGTGGTTGTGGATGGGCGACAGAATGGTGCGGATCCGCACCTCGCCCTTGCCGGGATTGGGCTGGGGCACATCGCCCAGCCTGGTAACGTCAGCGGGGTTGCCGAAAGTGTCATAGATGGCTGCGCGCATGGCGAGCTCCTTTTCAAATTGATTGGTGACAGGTCAGGCGATGAAGCGGCGGCGCGTGTCGCTCAGCGCGTCCTGCAGGGGCTGCTGGGTCTTGCCCAATTTGCTCAGAATGGCCGCGCCCAGCCATTGTGCGTAAAGCAGGCGGGCTGCTTCGGCGGGGTCCGCCAATGCCATGATGGAGCCATCGGCAATGCCCTCGCGCAGGATGCGCTCAACCTGCGCGACGAGCCGGGTGACGCCGGCATCGAGGATGTTGCGCATGTCCTCGGACATGTCCGAAATCTCGCTGGCCAGCTTGACCACGAGGCACGTCTCGGAGATCGAGGGTGCGTCGGGGCTGACCAGCCAGGCATTGCAGTAGCGCAGCAGGCGTTCCGCCCCCGACTTTGGTGAGGCAATGAGTGCATCGAGCCGACCGAGATACTCGGCCACATAGTCCTCCAGCATGGCGCAGCCAAAGGCCTCCTTGGAGGCGAAGTAGTGGTAGAATGAGCCCTTGGGGACATTGCTGGCCGTGAGCAGTTCCTTGAGCCCCATGCCGGTAAAGCCGACGCCAAGCACGAGGCTGCGTCCCGTTGAAAGGATACGTTGACGGGTCTGGTCGGATTTTCTGGGCTCGGTCATGAGTGTCATATAGGTTGGAATAGACCGGTCGTCTAGTGCCATTTGGAAGATGGTTTGCGATCATGCAATCCCGACGTCCCTTCACTGCCGATGGCGTGAAAAGGGCGACGCAACCACAATGGCCACCAGCATGCTCCTCCAGGACCGCGCGAATGCCAACCAGAGGGCGACGAGCATCAGGCCTGCTGCCAGCAGGAAGGTCAGGCGCATGCCACCGGCAATGGCAGCAGGCGAGGCCTGCTCGAAGTCACCCGTTCCCACGCCCCAGGCAAAGAACGCGCCCATCAGCGACGCACCAAGGATCAGCCCGATATTGCGCGACAGGCTCAAGGTCCCCGATACCGTGCCGCGCCGTTCCAGCGGCACATCGGCCATCACGGCCGTGTTGTTGGCCGCCTGAAACAGCTGATAGCCCGGCGTCAGCACGGCAATGGCCAGGCCATAGCCGACCACGCCGAGCATTCCCGGCAGCACAGCCAGCAATATTGTTCCCGTCGCCAGCATGATCAGCCCGATAGCCAGAACCCGTTGCGCCCCCAATGTGTCCACGGCCTGGCCTGATGGAATGCCGCACAGGATCGATATCAGCGGACCGACCGACATCACCAGCCCCACCACCAGCACACTCAACCCAAGGCTCTGCCGCAGATAGAACAGCCCGACCACCAGGGTGGTCATCATGACGGCCGCGACCAGCAGGTTGACCAGCAGGTTCGGCAGCAACCCCGCTGGCCAGGTGGTGCCGGAGCCTGAGTGGCGCTGCCCGGCGTCCATCACATCGTCCGGCAACCAGAGGCCCCCCAGGACCAGCGTCAGCATGGCGACGGGAAACTGGACAAGGAAAATACCCTGCCACCCCGTGGCCGACAATACGGCGCCACCCAGCGTCGGACCGAGCGCGGTTCCCAGCGCCGAAACCGTTCCCAATAGCCCCATTGCCCGCCCCATGCCGCTCGTGCTCGCCGTTCCGCGCACCAGCGCCAGGCTCAGCGTCATCAGGAAGGCCGCGCCTATCCCCTGCAGGGCCCGCGCGCCAATCAGCAATTGCAGATTGGGCGCCATGCCGCACAGCAGGCTGGCCAGGCCAAAAAGGCCAAGGCCCAACAGATGCATGCGCCGCAGGCCATAGCGGTCACCCAGCCGGCCGACCAGGGCGACCGAGATCGTCATCGTGCCCAGATAGGCGATGACGACCCATTGCACCTGATAGAACGGCGCCGAAAATGCCTGGGCCAGGCTCGGCAGGGCGATATTGGCAATACTGGTGCCCAGTGCCTGCAGCAGCATGGACAGCGACAGGACGGCCAACACGCCACGATGCGCGCGGCTGGAAGCCGCTGTTTCTTCAATTGCCATGCCCGTTATCCTCTTGCCTGAAACCATGTGAGCGCGCACCCTACGAGTTCAAGTCAACTTGAGGTCAAGCATGAAATTTCTCGACATTGGCGAGGTGTGTGCCAGCACGGGCCTACGCCCCTCCGCGCTGCGCTATTACGAGGAAATCGGTCTGGTTTCCTCGATCTTCCGCAGTGGCCTGCGCCGGCAGTTTGCTCCCGACGTGCTGCTGCAGCTCAAGCTGATCGCCATGGGGCAGGCGGCCGGCTTTTCCCTCAAGGAAATTGCCGGCATGTTCGGAACGGGCGGGGCCCCGGCTCTGTCACGGCAATTGCTGCACGACAAGGCCGACGCACTCGATCGCCAGATTCGCGAGCAGACGGCGCTGCGGGATACGCTGCGTCACGTGGCCGAATGTCCCGCGCCCACGCATATCGAGTGCCCCACCTTCAGGCGGCTGGTGGATGTCGCAGGCAAGCGCAGCAAGGGGCGCGCCAAGGCACCGCGCGGCGGACAAAAAAAGACCGCCGGGGCAAACCGGCGGTCTTGAGAAGAACCTGATGATTGGAGGTCAGAATCAGGCAGACATTAATTCCAGCTGAGCCCGTACGCCGACACGGAGGTCATCGATCGGCACTGTGCGGCCAGCCTGTTCGTGGTGCCAGAAAGTCCACCCATTGCATGCTTCAGCGCCCTGAACCAAAGCGCCGACCTTGTGGATCGAGCCTTGATGGGTACCGGAGACGAGTGAGCCGTCTGCACGAACCATGGCGAAGTAACGTTTCGTTAAGTCGAAAAGTTGCGTGCCCGGTTCGATTAATCCCTGCTCGAGCAGCGAGCCGAACGGAATGCGAACTTCCTTGCGCTTTGGCGTCACCGATTGCAGCGCCTCGAACACGCCCGGCCGGATCGCCGCAATGCGCTTGAGCGCGGCATTGATATAGCTGTCTTCGCGCTCGATGCCGATGAAGTGGCGGCCCAGCTTGCGCGCGACAGCCCCGGTGGTGCCGGTGCCGAAGAAGGGATCCAGCACCACGTCACCCGGCTTGGTGGTTGCGTTCAGAATACGGAAAAGCAGGGCTTCCGGCTTCTGGGTCGGGTGAACTTTTTCGTCGTCATCATTCTTCAGCCGCTCGGCGCCGGTGCAGATGGGGAACAACCAGTCGCTGCGCATCTGCGTGTCGTCATTGGCCAGCTTCATGGCTTCATAATTGAAGGTGACCCGGCTTTTCTGGCTCTTGGCCGCCCAGATCAGCGTCTCATGCGCATTGGTGAAGCGCGTGCCGCGGAAGTTCGGCATCGGGTTGGCCTTGCGCCAGACGATGTCGTTGAGCATCCAGAAGTCGAGGTCCTGCAGCGCCGCGCCGACGCGGAAAATATTGTGGTAGCTGCCGATGACCCACAAGGCGCCATCGGGCTTGAGCACCCGGCGCGCGGCCTTGAGCCAGGCGCGGGTGAATGTGTCGTAGTGGGCAAAGCTGTCGAACTTGTCCCAATCGTCGTCCACTGCATCAACCTTGCTCTGGTCGGGGCGGGTAAGGCCCTGGTCGAGCTGCAGGTTGTATGGCGGGTCGGCGAAGATCAGATCCACCGAGCCAGCCGGCAGGGCGTTCATGTGGTCGATGCAATCGCCCACCAGAATGGAGTCGATCGGAAGACGCGGTGCCTCTTCCGCAGCGGCTACTGGAGCCATACGCGCGTTACGCAACATACACTTAACCCTAACGCAGTACTAACAGGACCGTTATAGAACGGCAGAGTTAATGGAGCGTTTTTTCATAGGGTTAGCAGGACGTTAAGGCCGGGATCAGGCCACTGTTCTGTCAATTTGCACCTGCATTTGCCGGTGCGCCTGCGCCACCGGAGCAAAGGCGGCGCGGTGGTGCCGGCAGGGGCCGTGCTCGGTGAGCGCCGCCAGATGCCGCGCCGTGCCATAGCCCTTGTGACCGGCAAAGCCGAAGGCGGGCGCATCGCAATCCATGATCGCACACATCCGGTCGCGGGTGACCTTGGCCACGATCGAGGCCGCGGCAATCGATACGCTGCGCCCGTCGCCGCCGATCAGTGCCAGCCCTTCGCAAGGCAGTCCCATCGGCACGTCGCGGCCATCGATCAGCACGCGGTCAGGCGGCAGGTTGAGCCCGCACACTGCCTGGGTCATGCCCCACAGGGTGGCACCCCGGATATTGTGCGACAGGATAATGGCAGGCGGAGCGACCACGACGCTGACGGCCAGAGCCGACGCGATGATCTGCTCGAACAGCATTTCGCGCTGCTGCTCGTTCAGTTTCTTGGAATCGTTGAGACCTGGTGGAATGGCGCGCGGATCCAGCACCACAGCCGAGACGACGACCGGCCCGGCCAATGGACCGCGCCCGGCTTCATCCACGCCGGCAACGATGCGTGCACCACGGGCCCTGAGGTTGGCCTCATGGGAATAGTCAGGCGCGAGCTGGATTGGCGAATCGAACATTGTGGCCGCAGCATCGCTCACAGACAGGCCAAGTCAACGCTTTATCCCCACCATGGGCGCGGAGCAGGCATTTTTGCCGCGACGCCTATATTCTGCCGTCTGGCCTGCTATATCTCTGGCGCTGGGGGCAGCACGAGGAAAACTGTTCATGATTGCCAAACTTGGCTGCGTCCTTGCTCTTTCGCTGGCGTCCGCCGCGCCGCTGCTGGCCGCCCCCTTCCATCATCCCTACGGCGAATGGCGCGAATATCACCGCGACTGGCTGGCCTCCTGTCCCGACGCCATCAATGAGGATGCCACCAGCTATTATGGCTATTCCTGTTTTGCCAGCACCAGCAGCCAGGCGCTGAACAGTGCCAATCTGCCGGCATTTCAGCTGACCATGATCCGCAATCGCCTTGATGGCACGCTCGACCTGGCGGTGACGGTTGCTACCGATGGCGCACAGGTCGACACCAGCCGGCCGCTGGTCATCCAGTTTGCCGGAGATGCTGCCCTGCGCCTGGATTTCGCCAAGGACCTCGAGACCCGCCACAATACGACCAACCAGTTCTTTGTGGTCGATCCGGCCCGTGAGGCAACCTTGCTCGAACACATGAAGCAGCGCAACGCCCTGACCATGATCGTGCCGCTCAAGAGCGACAGCGGCCAGGCGTCCAGCCAGTCGGTGTGGCTGTCCATGCGGGGCGTCCTGGCTTCGCTCGATTTCATGGCGACCTATGCCCGCAAGGTTAAGCAGTACTAGTGGGCATCTCGCCTGTTCAATCCGGAAACCAAGCATGATCACCACTCCCGGCGCTGCGCTGCTGTTTGATATTGATGGCACGCTGGCCGACAGCGACCCGCTGCACCTTGAGGCCTTCAACCGGGCATTTGCCCCTTTTGGCGAGGTTTTCGATCGGGCGCGCTTTTCCAGCCAGCTGCAGGGATTGGCCAATATCGACATTGCCAGCACGATCCTGCCGCAACTGTCGCCCGAAGAAGGCATGGCGGTGCTCGATCACAAAGAGGCCGTTTTCCGCGACCTGGCAGCCAACGAAATCCACGCCGTGCCCGGCCTCTTCGCCCTGCTCGATGCTGCCGATGCCGCTGGCCTGGCCATGGCCGCGGTGACCAACGCCCCTCGTGCCAATGCCGAACTGATCCTCACAGGCCTGGGGATCACGCACCGCTTTGGCGCCCTGGTCATTGGCGCTGAACTGGCCCATGGCAAACCACACCCTATGCCATATCTCGAGGGCTTGCGCCTGCTGGGGGCCAGCGCCGACCATTCGGTGGCGTTCGAAGACTCGCGCACCGGCATCATGTCGGCCCGTGCGGCGGGTCTTGCCACGGTCGGCATCCGCACCAGCCTGGGCGACCCCGCGCTGCGGGCCGCCGGCGCGGTGCTGACGGCTGGCAGCTACGCCGATCCCGACCTGCTGGCATTCATCGCCCACACCATTGCCGGGAAAGCCGAGTTGGCACAGTAGTTGGCACAGGAGAGGCTTTGCATCAGGCCTCATCCTGAGGCGCCAGAACTCATGCGGCAGCAGCAATCATCCAGAGGCACATCAGACCTCATCCTGAGCCTGTCGAAGGACGAGGTCGTGGCACCATTCCGGCACGACCTCGGTTCGACAAGCTCCCCATGAGGTCCAGTGCAGCAACGTCCCAGTGTGCAGCGCCGGGTGAGGGGTGCAATGCCAAGGCGTGCCGAAGAGGGTTTCACCCCTCACCCTAGCTCTGCCACGTCACTTGCGCTCCTAGCGGCGCTACCCTCTCTCCTGAGGGGAGAGGGGACGCCAGCCAAAAGCCTGACGGTCGGGCAGTTGACCCTCTACGCTCTTGCCTAGAACAGGCTCATCTGCGCGCTTTCCAGCCTGGGCGCCTCAAACAGATCATTGCGCAGCCCCGGCAGCTTGCCGTCCAGGCCATAACGCTCCCGCGCCTTCTCGAAGCGCTGCCGCAGCAGTGTTGCATAGGGGCCTTCGCCGGTCATGCGCGTGCCGAAGCGGCTGTCATAATCCTTGCCGCCGCGCGTATCGCGCACCAGCGACAGCACGTGGCGCACCCGGTCAGGGAAATGGCGCAACAGCCACTCACGGAATACATCGCGCACCTCGCCGGGCAGGCGCAGCAGGATCATCTGGGCGCTGGTCGCCCCCTGTGCTGCCGCCGCATCCAGAATGCGTTCGAGCTCCATGTCATTGATTGCCGGAATCATCGGCGAGGCAAACACCGCCACCGGCACACCGGCCTCACTGAGCAGGCGAATGGCTTCCAGCCGCCGGGCAGGGGAGGAGGCGCGCGGCTCCATGCGACGGCTCAGCTTGTGATCCATCGACGTCATCGAGATCGCCACCTTTACCAGACCCAGGCTGGCCAGCGCCGTCAGCAGGTCGAGGTCGCGGATGATCAGCGAGGACTTGGTGGTGATCATCACAGGATGTTTGGTCTCCAGCATCACCTCAAGAATGCCGCGCGTCAGCTTGTGCTTGCGCTCGGCCGGCTGGTAGGGGTCGGTATTGGTCCCCATGGCAATCGGCTTGACCTTGTAGCTCTTGGCCGCCAGCTCGGCACGCAACGCCTCGACGGCATTGGTCTTGACATAGATGTCGCGCTCGAACTCGATGCCCGCGGAGTGACCCAGATAGGCATGGGTCGGCCGCGCATAGCAATATGAACAGCCGTGCTCGCAGCCGCGATAGGCGTTTATCGAGCGCTCGAAGCCGATATCGGGGCTGTCATTGGAGGTAATGATCGTCTTGGCGCGCTCATTGTGCTCGATCGTCTCGAAGATCGAGAGCGGCTCCACATTGTCCCAGCCATCGTCGAAACTCTCGCGGGTCTGCTTTTCGAACCGGCCGCTGCGATTGCTCTGCGCCCCCCGGCCGCGAATGCGATCGGTGTCCAGCAGCTCACGCCGCGCCAGATCGGCATCGCGGCTGCGGCTGAGTTGCTCCAGCGCTTCAAATGACGGGGCTTGATAAAAGGCCATGTGTTCGTCTCCTGCCGGCGTGAAGCAGTCGAATCGTGACTGATCAACGTGTCCCAGGATGTAACAGTTGCGGCGGAACAGAACAAGAACAAATACGGCATGACCGTGCTCTAATCCTCGCTGCCGCCCCTGAAATGGGGATTGGCCCGTCCGGTTTGAAGGGCCCGATGCGAAACAATGCATCGCAGAATTGCGATTGAGTGGGTGGACGCAAACAGGGCTTCGGCCTAAGAACCAGACCGTGAATTTCTGGCGTGTCGACGATGCCGTGACCGATTGTTCGGCACGCCCTTTTGGCGACCGGCGCGGACTGATGCCGGACGCCAGCCAACGACGCTGCTGACACGGTTTGTCGCAGATTTTTTCCACCTTCACGTCGAACGCGGGCCGCGCCCGACGTCGTGTCGGTGAAGCCACAGCATATTTGAGGGACAGCAATTATGACCACCCAGGCATCAACCATGGATACCGCGCCGCCAGGCGAACTCGATAACAGCGCCCGCAACAGGCTGGTCATTGCCCTGTTGCTGGGGTCCACCTTCGTGGTGTTCCTCAACGAGACCATGATGAGCGTGGCCATCCCCCATCTGATGGCCGATCTGGGTGTCAGTCCCAGCGTTGCGCAGTGGTTGACCACGGCGTTCCTGCTCACCATGGCCATTGTCATCCCGATCACCGGCTTCCTGCTGCAGCGCATGAACACGCGCCCCATCTTCATGCTGGCCATGTCGATCTTTGCCACCGGCACGGCCATCTGCGCGGCCGCGCCCGGCATTGAACTGCTGATTTTCGGCCGGGTCATCCAGGCGGTCGGGACGGCGATCATGATGCCGCTGCTGATGACGACGGTGATGACCCTGGTGCCGCCGGAGTCACGTGGCAAGACCATGGGCAATATCTCCATCGTCATCTCCGTGGCGCCCGCCATTGGCCCGACCATCGGTGGCTTCATCCTCGCCAATCTGGAGTGGCGCTGGATGTTCATCATCATGATGCCCATCGCGCTGGGCGCATTGGTGCTGGGCGCCAGCAGGATGCAGAACGTCACCACCCCGCGCTACGCCCCGCTCGACATCGTGTCGGTGATCCTGTCGGCGCTCGGTTTCGGCGGCCTGGTCTATGGCCTGTCCAGCCTGGGAGAAGGCGAGCAGGCGGGCGCGGCCTTCCCGCTCTGGCTGCCGCTGGCCGTAGGCGTGGTTGCCATGGCCCTGTTCGTCTGGCGCCAGATCGGCCTGTCGCGGCAGGACAAGGCGCTGCTCGATCTGCGCACCTTTCTGTCGCGTAACTACACCGTCTCGGTGCTGACCATGGCCATCGCCATGATGGCCCTCTTCGGCACGGTGATCCTGCTGCCCATCTATACCCAGAATGTCCTGGGGCTGGACACGCTGCAAACCGGCCTGCTGCTGCTGCCCGGCGGGCTGCTGATGGGCCTTTTGGCCCCATCGGTCGGTCGGCTCTATGACCGCATTGGCCCCACCAAATTGCTGGTGCCCGGCACGGCTCTGGTCTCGCTCGTCCTCTGGGCACTTACCCGGGTGGATCAGCACACCTCGATCTGGGCCATCCTGGCCGGCCACATTGTCATCAGTGTCGGTCTGGCCCTTGTCTTTACGCCTCTGTTCACCGCGGCGCTCGGTTCGGTAAAGCAGGAGTTCTACTCCCATGGCAGCGCCATTCTGGGTTCGGTACAACAGGTCGCCGGGGCCGCCGGCATCGCGCTGTTTGTCGCGCTGATGACCATTCGCACCGCTAGCCTCGCGGACGGTGGCCTCGAGCAGGTCAGCGCGCTCTCGGGCGGTATTCAGCTCGCCTTCACGGTGGGCGCGGCGATCTCGCTGCTTGCCGTTGTGGCGGCCTTCTTCGTGCGCAAGCCCGAAGGCGGCATGCCAGGGCATGGCAGCGGGCACTGACCCAGACAGCAACGGCGCCCCCAGGGGCGCCGTTTTTGCATCAGAGCATCGGTCACCAGGGGCTCGGGCTTAGCGCTCGGCCAGCCTCGGCATCAGTTCGACGAAATTGCATGGCTTGTGCCGGTAGTCGAGCTGGTGGCTCAAAATACCTTCCCAGGCGTCGCGGCAGGCGCCCCGTGAGCCCGGCAGGCAGAATACGAATGTCGTGCCGATCAGCCCACCGGTGGCCCGTGACTGCAGTGAGCTGGTGCCCACCGTGGTTGCGGAATACTGGTGAAACAGCACCGAAAATCCTTCCATGCGCTTGTCGAACAGTGGCTCCACCGCTTCTGGAGTGACATCGCGCCCGGAAAAGCCGGTGCCGCCTGTTGTCAGGATGACGTCCACCGACGGATCGGCGACAAAACCCTGCACCGCCTGGCGGATCAGCTGGATATCGTCGCGCACCACCACGCGCTCGGCGCAGCGGTGCCCGTCGGCCTCCAGCAGTGATTTGAGCAGCGCGCCACCCGTATCGGTCTCCAGCGTCCGCGTGTCCGATACCGCGATAACGGCAATGGCAAGGGGCTTGAACTCGCGGTCGTCGAACCGGGCAGTCTTAAACATGGCGGGCCTCTTCATCATTCAGCCCGGCCAGCTCTTCGGGCACAGCCGGTTCATCAATGCGGATCTCGAAATCATCCTGGTCGGCGCGCGGGTCCAGCACGAAGCTTTCGGGCGTCACCTGGCGGTCATTGCCCATGGGTTGGAACGGCGCCCGGCTGGCCACATCCACGCTCTTGCGGATGCGCATGCGCAGGAAGGCCGTGCCGGCCAGCGCGCCGTGAAAAGCCGCCGTGACCAGGAACATGCCGACTGGCGACCAGGCATTCATGATCATGGACGCGACGATCGGGCCGATCGCCAGGCCAATCCCCAGGATCAGCAGCATGCCGCCGGCAATCTTGGCGAACTCGCCGTCCTTGGCATAGTCATTGGCGTGGGCCACCGCCACGGCGTAGATCGGGTTGGCGGCAAAACCATAGGCGGCAAACAGCACATACATGCCCCAGCCCGCTGACGGGTTGATCAACACGGTCGCGATGCCGACCAGCGAGGCGAAGCCCGACAACCCGATCAGCACGATGCGGCGGTCGATCCGGTCAGACAGCCGGCCAAACGGGATCTGCGCCACTGCGCCCAGAATGGCCGCAATCGCAAACAGCAGGGCGATGCCGCTCGCATCGAGCCCGCGCTGATAGCCATAGACTGGCGCCAGCGTGCCGAAGGAGCCATTGGCCATGCCCACCGAGAATGCCGCGATCGCCGCCACCGGCGAGGTCCGGTAGAGCAGGCCGATATCGATCTTGGCGGAGGAGAGGGGGCGCGGCTGCGGGCTCGAGGTCAGGGCTGTGGGCAGAATGGCGCAGACAAAGGCGATGGCGCCCAGGACGAACGGCACATAGCCCGCCGTGCCGGTCACCGACATGGCAACCTGCCCCAGTGTCGAGGCGGCCATGTTGATGGTTACATAGATGGAAAAGATCGTGCCGCGGCTCTTGTTCTCGGCCACTTCGTTGAGCCAGCTCTCCACGATCATCGCGGCCCCGGCAAAACAGAAGCCTGAAAGGGCACGCAGCACGATCCAGCTGACGTCATTGACCCAGAGAAGGTTGAGCAGAATGGTGATGGTCCCGATCGCCGCCATCACCGAGAAGGCCCTGATATGGCCGGCTTTGCGCACCACCATGGGCACGGTAATCGAGCCGGTCACGAAGCCGACCGACCAGCCGGTACCGATCAGACCCAGCGACAGCAGCGAAAAGCCTTCCTCGGCGCCGCGCACCGAGAGCAACAGGCCCTGCAGCCCACCGCCGAACATGAGAAGGGCGGAACCCAGAAACAGGGCGTAGATCTTGATTACGGAGGCCATGACGCTTTCGGCTGTGCGGGAAACAAAGAGGGCTGCAAATCACGTAACGGTGACATTAGTGCGGCGTTCAGTCCATGGCGCAATCGAAAACCGGCCACGCCAGCAATATTCCGGCCGGTATCGCCGGGGAGGCCGGATCTATTTTCCCAGGCCGAGCGCGTCGATTTTCATCTTGAGGCTGAGCATGTCGGCCCAGGCCTGTTCCTTGGCCGACGCATTGCGCAGCAGATAGGCGGGATGCAATGTCGGGATCGCCTCGACCGACTGGCTGCCAATGCTCAGCGTCGCCCATTTGCCGCGCATCTTGATGATGCCCGAGGTGGTGTCGAAAATCGTCTGCATTGCCGGACCACCCAGCGTCATTACGATCCTGGGCGCCACCAGTTCGACCTGCCGATGCAGGAAGGGCAGGCACAGTGCCATTTCTTCGGGCGTGGGGGTGCGGTTACCCGGCGGCCGCCAGGGCACGGTATTGGCGATGTAGACCTTGCTGCGGTCCAGCCCGATGGCGGCCAGCATCCGATCCAAAAGCTGCCCCGATTTGCCGACGAACGGCTTGCCCTGACGATCCTCTTCAGCGCCCGGCGCTTCGCCGATCAGCATGATGTCGGCATGGGGGTTGCCATCGGCAAATACCAGCTGGGTGGCGCGCAGCTTGAGGCCGCACCCGTCATAGGCAGTGAGCAGAGCCTGAAGTTCATCCAGCGTCTGCGCCGAGGCGGCCAGGCTGCGCGCTTCCGAAGGGTCTGCGCCAATCTGGGGGACGTCGACCAGGCGCTGTACCTCGGGTGTTGCCGGCGCGGCGCTGGCGCCCGCAAAGGCTGCTGCGCGCACCGGTGGTCTTTGTGCAAATCGGTCGATCGGCTCTTCGCCCACGGCGATATCCACGCCGGCGGCGCGATACCAATCCAGCACGGCGAGCATTTCGTCGTGATTTAGCGGGTGATCTTGGGTCATGTTCTCTGTTATGTCACAGCCCGTTTGGCGCGGCCAGCCGCGTCCGGAAACAAGGGGCATTCCTTTATGGCAGAGGCCGGTTCGCGCGAAACCCTGTCAACTGACGTGCTGATCGTGGGCGCGGGGCCTTCGGGCCTTGCCGCGGCCATCCGCATCCGGCAGCGCCATCCGGACCTGTCGGTGACGGTGGTCGAAAAGGCGGCCGAGCTGGGTGGTCATATCCTGTCAGGCGCGGTGATGGATCCGCGCGGGCTTGATGCACTGATTCCCGACTGGCGCCTCAAGGGCGCCCCTGTTGGGCCCGACGTCACCACCGACACCTATCATCTGCTCACCGCCAGGCGCGATTTCCCATTGCCCCACGCGCTCGTGCCGCCCCAGCTCAAGACCCCAGACGGCGTCATTGTCAGTCTGGGCAATCTGGTGCGCTGGCTGGGTGAGCAGGCGGCCGATCTGGGTGTCGATGTTTTCACCATGACCGCCGCCGTCGACGTGCTCGGTGGTGGCGACGGCCCGGTGCGCGGCGTCATCACGGGCGATCTGGGGCGGGACGCTGCAGGCAATCCCAAGCCGGGATTTGCCGAAGGCATTGCGCTGGAGGCAAAATACACGCTGATTGCCGAGGGCGCGCGCGGTTCGCTCGCCAAGACCATCATCGCCGGCTACCAGCTCGAGCAGCAGCCACAGAAATATGGGCTGGGCATCAAGGAAGTCTGGGAGATTCCGGCAGACCGGCACCAGCCGGGCAGGGTTGATCACTATCTTGGCTTCCCGCTGGACAATGACACGGCGGGTGGCGGATTTGTCTATCACGCTCAGGATCGCCAGCTCTACGTCGGCCTGGTTACCTATCTCGACTATGCGAACCCGACCTTGTCGCCGTTTGACGAGTTTCAGCGCTTCAAGACCCATCCATCGGTGGCGCCCCTGCTCGAAGGGGCAACCCGCATCAGCTATGGCGCGCGCGCTGTCACCGCCGGCGGCTGGCAGTCCATCCCG
>TARA_R110002124_G_scaffold54456_4_pt1 | contig 14199 bp, 10 predicted proteins | sample TARA_R110002124 | Tara Oceans TARA_R110002124 (sample SAMEA4397445) | marine metagenome | biome: Polar Biome; feature: [SRF] surface water layer (ENVO:00010504); material: water (ENVO:00002006), including particulate matter (ENVO:01000060) such as... | depth 5 m | reverse complement strand
CCCTCGCCCATCTCCAGCAATTGTCTGGTGTGACCATAAAACATCATCAAGTTAGCGGTCAGGAGCAGCAACTCCATGAAATCTATCTAATCGGCAATACGCTTGCACTCAGTAGCGAAGAGATTGAAACCCTCCCCGCGGTCGAAAAAGTCATTAGAATCTCTGAAGAGTACCGTATTCTAGGCCGTCACAAAGATTTGCAACGCAAAACCGGCTTCCAATATAAAGGCCTTAATTTTGACCAAGACTCCCTTCATATTTTTGCGGGACTCTGCGCTGTAGACAATCCCAAGCATGTTGAAGAGATGATGATTGCGCTAAAGGCAAACGGCCTGGACTGCACACGGATGGGCGCCTACAAACCTCGCACCAATCCCTATGCCTTCCAAGGACACGGTAAAAATTGCCTGCCCTGGGTGTTCGATTTAGCAGGAAAATACGGCATCAAAGTGATCGCCATGGAAGTCACTCACGAAAGTCATATGGCGGAGATTGATCAGGCCTTGCAGGATGCGGGCAATCCCTGCGGCGTGATTATGCAAATTGGCACCCGAAACACCCAAAATTTCGAGTTGCTTAAAGCCATTGGCAAACAAAGTGAATACCCTGCCCTGCTCAAGCGCGGCTTTGGCATTAGTCTAAGTGAATCATTAAACGCGGCGGAATACCTCGCCAGCGAAGGAAATAGCCAAGTCATTTTTTGCCTGCGCGGCATGAAAAGCGAGTTCGGCGCCCCCCACCGCAATATGGTCGATTTCGCCCAAGTTCCCACGGTGAAACGCCTCACCAGAATGCCGGTTTGTATAGATCCGTCACACTCGGTGGGCAGTCGAGATGTGGCGCCCGATGGCGTACTCGAACTCTGCCACGCCACTGCCCAAGGCGTCATGGCGGGCGCAAATATGGTATTAGTTGATTTTCATCCCGCGCCGGAAAAAGCATTGGTCGATGGACCACAGGCGCTTACGCTCAATGAGCTGGATGTGTTTTTGAAGGATATGGAGATAGCGAGGAAAGCCTACTTGGCGCGAGTGGCAGTGTGGAAAAACGCGTCGGACGTCTGACGTCCGACGTTTAAATCAACTAGCGTCGTAAAATTCTGTTTTCGTCGCAACCTGCTTAGACTTGTCGTTCTCTTCCACACACTTATTTGGATCATTGCCGCAGAGATCGCAAATATAATCAGGGTCGCTAAGCGCTGCGCCAACACCACCGCAGGAACCGGCAATGGGCTTGCGGCCCATCAATACGCCAATCGACATGGCGCCAACAATTAAGAGCATCACCACAATCGCTGCAAAAATAGTGGCCATATTACTTCTCCTGTTCCAAATACGGTGCAAAAGACGAACTATAGCGACTGCTAAAGCCGTTCTCGGTCTTCTCTATTAGGTAAACGGCAATGTCTAATTGTTCCGCCAATTCCATTGTTTTATCGCCGCCAAGCACGGAAAATGCCGTCGCCATTGCATCGGCAAAGGCGCAGGACGGATCGAGAACTGTTACCGACGCCAAATTATGGGTGATCGGCCTACCTGTGCGAGGGTCTATGGTGTGCGAGTAGCGCACCCCATTCTCTTCAAAGTAATTGCGGTAATCACCCGAGGTGGCGACACCAATATTACCGAGCAAAATTGGCGTGGTTTTATCGGCTTCTAAATCAGGGCTTTCAACCCCTATACGCCATTGATCACCGCGCGGGCTTAAACCTGCGGACCGCATTTCTCCGCCGATCTCAACCAAGTAATCTGTGCTTCCCAGAGACTCTAGCCACAGCGCGACCGCATCAACCCCGTAGCCCTTTGCAACAGCCGAAAGGTCTATACGCAGCTCTGCGTTCTTCTTAAGCTTATGCTCGGCCATATCTAATTCAATACGGTCAAAGCCCACCTCTGCAAGTGCTTTTGTAATCGCGGCATCGTCTGGGGTGCCCTCGTGCTTCTCTGGCCCAAATCCCCAAAGATCGACTAAGGGCCCTACCGTCACATCAAACGCACCGTTACTCAACCAACTAACTTCAATCGACACCACGAAAATATCAAATAGCATTGGCGTCAATGTACGCCACTCGCCCGCAGGCATCGCATTTAGGCGACTAAGTTCAGAATCTGGAATGTAGGTAGAGGCAATTTGATTAAATGCCGCTAGGCGCTCATCCAGTGCTTGCTGTAAAGACTTGGCCGTCCAGTCACCGGGGTTGCGCAGGGTGATATGGTAGCTCGTGCCCATGGTCATGCCGCTGAGGCGCATGTATTCAGGCGGTGCCGGAGAACAGGCGCTCAGAATGAATAAAAGCAGCACGAAGGCTGCTTTTATTAGGCGCGGGGTAAAATTAACCACCGAAATCATCGAGCAGAATATTGTCAGCTTCAACACCCAAATCTTCCAGCATCTTAATCACCGCTGAGTTCATCATTGGCGGCCCGCACATATAGAACTCGCAGTCTTCTGGCGCGTCATGATCCTTCAAGTAATTTTCATAAAGTACCTGATGGATGAAGCCCGTTTTACCAGTCCAGTTATCTTCCGGCTGCGGATCAGACAAAGCTAAATGCCATTCAAAATTGTCGTTTTCAGCGGCCAGCTTGTCGTACTCTTCAACGTAAAACGCTTCGCGCATGGAACGTGCACCGTACCAAAAGCTAATTTTACGCTTGGAGCTAAGACGCTTAAGCTGATCAAAAATGTGTGAACGCATTGGTGCCATACCGGCGCCACCGCCAACAAACACCATTTCCGCATCGGTTTCTTTGGCGAAAAACTCACCGAAAGGACCATATACTTTAACTTTATCGCCGGGCTTAAGACTGAACACCCAAGACGACATTTGCCCAGCCGGTAGCGACAAATTATTTGGTGGCGGCGTCGCCGCGCGAATATTGAATTTAACAATACCGCGCTCTTCTGGATAGTTCGCCATGGAATAGGCACGGATTACCGTCTCTTCCACTTTAGACTCTACGTTCAAGAAGCCAAAACGCTCCCAGTCACCTTTGTACTCCGCCGGAATATCAAAGTCAGAATACTTCACGTGATGTGGAGGACACTCTAACTGAACATAACCACCAGCGCGGAAGTTAACATTCTCTCCCTCCGGCAACTTGAGCGTTAATTCTTTGATAAACGTTGCCACATTGGGATTAGACTCAACCGTACACTCCCACTGTTTAACGCCAAATACGTCTTCAGGCACTTCAATCTTCATGTCCTGCTTAACCGGTGTCTGGCAGGACAAGCGCCAGCCTTCTCGGGCTTCACGGGGACTAAAATGCGCTTCTTCAGTGGCGAGCATGGAGCCGCCACCGTCATTAACAATACACTTACACTGCGCGCAGCTGCCGCCACCACCGCAGGCAGAAGCTAAAAATACGCCCTGACCAGACAGGGTATTAAGCAGCTTATCGCCCGCCGGTACGGTAATTGTTTTCTCGCCATTGATCTCAATAGTGACATTGCCGCTGCTTACCAAACGCGAGCGTGCAAATAAGATGATAAATACCAGCGACAACACGATCGCTGTAAACATCCCCACACCGAGAATAACTACTGTATTCATTACAAGGTCTCCAGTTCGTCTCGGTTAAAGATCAATGCCGCCAAAGGACATAAAGCCTAAGGACATCAAACCCACAGTAATAAAAGTAATACCCAGGCCACGCAAGCCTTCAGGTACATCACTGTATTTTAACTTTTCGCGAATACCTGCCAGCGCCATAATCGCCAGCGCCCAGCCAGTACCCGCGCCGGCGCCATACACCACCGACTCAGAGAAATTGTAATCGCGCTCTACCATGAAGAGAGAACCACCCATGATCGCGCAGTTAACGGTAATCAGCGGTAAGAATACGCCCAGCGCGTTGTACAGAGCAGGCACGTATTTATCTAACACCATCTCCATGATCTGAACGATAGCCGCGATAACACCGATATAGCTCAACAAGCCCAGGAAGCTTAAATCCACATCCGGAAAACCTGCCCAAGCCAAGGCACCTTCGCGCAACAAGTGGTTATAAATAAGGCTGTTTACAGGCACAGTCAGCGCCATGACCACAATTACCGCAATACCCAAACCAATAGCGGCTTGGATTTTTTTAGAAATTGCGAGGAATGTACACATGCCTAAAAAGAACGCTAAGGCCATGTTCTCGATAAAAACCGAGCGCACAAACAGGCTGATATAATGTTCCATTAAAAAGCCTCCTTAACGCTGCGAGTATTTTTAGTAATTTTAAATTCTTCTTTTTCAATCTGTTCTTTGTTTACAGACCTAAGTATCCAAATAAAAATACCAATCAAGAAGAATGCACTAGGTGGCAACAACAACAAACCATTCGGCACATACCAGCCACCCTCAGTGATGACCGGAAGAATTTGGTAGCCCAATAATGAACCTGAACCAAATAACTCGCGCACCACGGCAACGGCGATAAGTACGACACTGTAGCCAAGACCATTACCAATGCCGTCAACAAAACTGGCCATCGGCGGGTTCTTCATCGCGAAGCCTTCGGCGCGCCCCATTACGATACAGTTAGTTATAATCAAACCAACAAATACCGACAGTTGCTTACTGATCGCAAAGGCATACGCCTTTAGGAACTGATCAACCACAATAACCAGCGATGCAATAATGACCATTTGTACGATAATACGAATACTGCCGGGAATGTGATTGCGAATACTCGATACCGCCAAACTTGAGAAGGCGGTAACCAAAGTCACAGATATACACATAACCAAGGTAACTTTTAAACTCGAAGTCACAGCCAAAGCACTACAAATCCCGAGGATCTGCAGAGCAATCGGGTTATTTTTAAAGACTGGCGATGTCAATGCCTCTTTCATAGTAGACATGGCTTATGCCTCCCCTGAACGTAGATTTTCAAGAAACTTCTGATAACCCAACTCGCCCATCCAAAATTGCAACAGGTTAGCAATACCGCGACTGGTCAAGGTTGCACCTGAAAGTGCATCGACCTTGTGGCTTGCATTTGGTGTGCTTTCATCGACATTACCTTTAACGAGGTCAATGGCGACATTACCGTCTTGATAAATTTCTTTGCCTGGCCAGAGCGCCTTCCAGCGCGGATTATCTACCTCACCACCAAGACCAGGGGTTTCACCGTGCTCATAAAAGCCAAGTCCGGCAACGGTTGTAAAATCACTTTCTAATGCCAAAAATCCGTATAGCGTTGACCACAGACCGTAACCGCGGATAGGCAGAATGATCTTCTGAAGCTCATCGCCATCTTTTATCAAGTACACCATGGCAAAATTTTCACGGCGCTTGATTTTTGCCTGATCATCTTCACCCAAAGCAATAGAGGTGGCAGGGTTTTTAGCTACCCGCATTTGCTCAAAACCTTCAATCGGCATTTCGTCGCTATACTCGCCCGTACGCAGATCAACAATACGGGTGGTGACCTGTTCGAACTGTGACTCCACACTTTCGCCCGGCACAAGCAAACCTGCTGCGGCCAAAATATTGGCTTTGCGGTCTAGCGCTTTATTGGCGACCTGAGCGGGTTTTAACAGTACTGCGGCACCTGAAACTACCAGTGCACACACAATACACAGTGTCACTGCGACCAATAAGGTCTTCTTAATACTATCGTTACTAGCCACGTGCCAACCTCCGCTTGATATTCGCTTGCACAACAAAATGGTCAATCAAAGGTGCAAACAGGTTGGCAAACAGTATTGCTAGCATCATACCTTCGGGGAAGGCGGGATTGACGACACGAATTAACACCACCATGCAACCAATAAGGGCACCGTAAACCCATTTACCGGTATTGGTCATCGAAGCCGAAACGGGATCAGTTGCCATGAACATCATGCCAAAAGCAAAGCCGCCCAAGACTAAATGCCAATGCCAAGGCATGGCCATCATCAAGTTACTGCCACTGTCCATTGAATTAAACAGCGTCGTCAGTGCAAACATACCAATTAATACGCCTGCCACAATGCGCCATGAAGCGATACGCGTCCAAAGTAAGACTGCGCCACCAATCAAGATCGCTAAGGTAGACACCTCACCCATGGAGCCGTGCATATTACCTATGAAAGCGTCCATCCAAGACATTTGCTGTTCCAGCACAGCTAAGCCATCGCTGGCAACAACCGACAATGGCGTCGCGCCAGTAAAGCCGTCAACCGCAGTCCAAACCGCATCGCCAGACATACTTGCAGGGTAGGCAAAGAATAAGAATGCGCGGCCAGCCAGTGCGGGGTTCAAGAAGTTTTTACCCGTCCCGCCAAATACTTCTTTGCCGATAACGACACCAAAGCTAATACCCAGTGCGACTTGCCACAGTGGAATGCTAGGCGGACATATCAGCGCGAACAATATAGAAGTAACAAAGAAACCTTCGTTGACTTCGTGTCCACGCTTCATTGCAAATAAGACTTCCCAGAAGCCACCAACAACAAATGTTACTGCGTAAACAGGGATGAAATACCAGAAGCCATGCCAGAAGTTGTCCCAAATATTGGTCGGATCGTAACCCGCCATCATAGAGATCATTACATGGCGCCAGCCTTCCCCTGCTGCAAGCCCCATGTCGAGCATGATTTGGTTAGCTTGAAAGCCGATATTCCACATACCGTAGAACATAGCCGGAAATGCGCAAAACCAAACGGTGATCATAACGCGCTTAAGATCAACGCCGTCACGCACATGAGCGTTTGTTTTAGTTACCGACGACGGCGAATAAAAAATAGTGTCCGCTGCTTCGTACAGCGCATACCATTTTTCGAAACGACCGCCTTTCTCAAAATTCGGCTCGATATCATCGAGAAATTTTCTCAGCCCCATGATTTAACCCTCTTTCTCTATGCGGCTTAAATTGTCGCGAAGGATCGGCCCGAACTCATATTTGCCGGGGCAAACATAGGTGCATAGCGCGAGGTCTTCCTCGTCCAATTCCAAACAACCCAAGGTTTGCGACGCTTGGGTGTCACCAACAATTAGTGATCGCAGCAACTGCGTTGGCAATATATCCAACGGCATTACACTCTCGTACACCCCGATCGGCACCATGGCTCGCTCACTACCATTGGTATTGGTCGTATAAGGGATACGTTTTTTGAAAAACTGAGACAAGTAAATCCGCAAAGATGAATGCTTATTCGCGCCAGGTGACAACCAGCCCATGAATTCGCGTTGGTTGCCCTCTGCCAATACCGTTACTTGGTTGTGGTAGCGCCCTAAAAACGCTGTTGCGCCGCGCGCTGTTCGACCACCAAGTACCGAGCCAGAGATAACACGATTATTGCCAGGCGCAATTTGGCCAGCACAAAGCTCATCGAGACTGACGCCCAAACGAGTTGCAATCAAACGCGGCTTTTCAACTTGTGGGCCCGCCAGTGACACCACGCGATCCGTGTTTAAGTTGCCAGTAGTAAATAATTTGCCAATAGCAATAACGTCTTGATAGCCAATAGACCAAACAATCTTAGTCGCGCTAGCACCCTCTAAGAAATGAATGTGGGTGCCAGCCAAACCTGCCGGGTGAACGCCACCAAATTCCGCAACATGTAACTGATCGTTATCTAAACTTGGAATACTGCTGCTTGGCGCTACACACAAATGGACTTTGCCACTAGTTAGGCGGCACAAAAGCTCAAGACCATTGGTAAAGGCGCCTTCAGACTGCGCGATAATAAGCGCAGGATCTGCCGCTAGGGGATGAGTATCGATAGCCGTGACAAAAATAGCTGCTGGACTGCTACCAATGGCCGGAATTCGACTAAACGGACGTGTGCGGAACGCGGTCCAAAGACCAGATTCAACAAGATTCTCGGTAACCTGCTCAGCAGTTAGCGTGGGCAGTGCTGACGCGTCGTACTTGGCGAAACTCTCGTACTCGTCGTCCTCCACATCAATCACAACAGACTGCAACACCCTTTTTTCGCCGCGATTAATTGCAGAAACAAGTCCTGTTGCCGGCGAAGTGTATCGCACGCCCTCGTTTTTCTTGTCAGTAAATAAAACCTGACCGGTTTTAACTCGATCGCCGGTTTTAACCGCCATCGTTGGTTTCATACCAACGTAATCGAAGCCAACCACCGCGACAGAACGCACTTTTGAGCCAGGCTCAATACGCTGATCGGGTAGTCCCGATATGGGCAAATCAAGACCCCTGGTAATTTTGATCATAAGGTTGCCTAACACTCTTATGGTTAAACGCGAAATTGCAAATTTGCGTAAACGGAGCGCGAAAGCGCTCTGGAAAATATGCGGATACTATTTTTAGCAGCGCATTAAAAAACTGTCGCAAGTATAAAGACTCGCTGATCTGCTTGCTACAGGGAGACCTACGATAAAGGCCAACTTAGCAAACATTTGCAGCCATGCCAGCTTGAGCTTTCGCTTAAACTGGCATGGTAACGGTTAATCCTGAGGATATACCGCGTATTCCACACCGGCCATCTGCTCTAGAATTCGATGAACTTGACAGCTGTAACCAAACTCATTGTCATACCAGCAGTACAACACTGCGCTTTTGCCGTTTACGATCGTCGCCTCACTGTCAAATACGCAGGCATGGCGAGAACCGACAAAATCACTTGATACAACTTCTGGAGAATTAGAGTAGTCAATTTGCTTACGCAGCGGCGAATGCAGTGCCACACGACGCATAAACTCGTTCAACTCTTCAGTTGTGGTCTCAGTTTTCAAGTTCAGCTTTAAAATAGCTAATGAAACATTGGGGGTCGGTACGCGAATGGCATTGCCGCTGAGCTTGCCCAATAATTGCGGAAGCACTTTACCCACCGCCTTCGCTGCACCGGTTTCAGAGATAACCATATTCAATGGTGCACTTCGACCACGACGATCACCTTTGTGGTAATTGTCGATCAAGTTTTGGTCGTTGGTATACGAGTGCACGGTCTCTACATGACCACCCTCAACACCGAATTTATCATCCAACACTTTGAGCGGCGGCGCGATCGCGTTAGTTGTGCAGCTCGCGGCAGAAATAATGGTGTCTGTCGGAAGTATCTCGTGGCTATTTACGCCGTGAACGATATTTTTCATATCGCCTTTACCAGGCGCAGTCAAAATAACTTTTGAAATACCAGGACAGGCCAAGTGTACTGACAAACCCTCTGAGTCACGCCACTTACCCGTATTATCAACGAGAATGGCGTCGTTAATGCCATATTGGGTGTAATCCACCTCAGACGGGGAGTTAGAGTAAATAACCTTAACCTCAACACCGTTAGCAACAAACGACTGACGATCTTCGTCAACACGAATAGTGCCGTTAAATGGGCCGTGCACCGAATCGCGGCGCAGCAAGCTAACGCGCTTAACTAGATCGTTTTCAGCACCACCGTGACGAACAACAACCGCCTTAAGGCGCAGGTTTTCACCGCCGCCCGCTTTCTCTATTAAGAGGCGCGCCACTAGGCGACCAATACGACCGAAGCCATACAGGACAACATCGCGAGCCGGGCGAACAGGCTCCTTAGCGCCGCCAATCAAACCTGCGACTTGGCTGCGAACAAACTCTTCTACAGATTGACCTGCAGGCTTACCGGTTTCTTCGTAAGCAGCAGCGATACGGCCAGCGTCGATATGCGCTGTACCCAAGTCCAAGGTAGCCAATGCCTGAATGACAGGAAAGGTTTCAAATTCAGATAGTTCGTTTTGCTCTACCTGACGCACAAAGCGGTGCGCTTGCATAATATCCAGAACCGAAAGGTTAACCAGATTCTTTCCATAGATGTAGGTCTTAACGTTATTGGCGCGGTACAACTTACCAATCAGGGGAATCATCCCCTCTGCTAATGCTTCACGTTCTTTCCAGTCGGCGAAGTAATCATCAGGACGCTCACGTCTTCTTTCAGTCACGGCAGATACCCTTTGCTTACGGGGGGAGAAATTGAGCGCGTATTATCTTTATTACTGCCCCTGAGTTCAACTGCCGAAGCGCCGCGAAGCAATGTAATAACTACCATTTGCAGGTTACAATGCCCTGCTGACCCGCTGAAGAAGTCGAATTTTGCCTGTGATCGCATTACCATCCATCGTAAAACCGCCCAAAGGTGGCGCCCTTCACTGGGGCCAAATTCCCATTGCCAGCCACGGCTTACTGGCCGCAGAGCTAGCAAGCTCGCTCGATGCGCCGGTTTTACTACTCACAGCAGATACCGCCTCGGCTTACCAGCTAGAACAAAACATGCAGTTTTTCGCAGAGGGGCTGCCAGTAAAATTGCTGCCCGACTGGGAAACGCTGCCCTACGATAATTTTTCTCCCCATGAAGACATTGTTTCGGAACGCCTGCGGACTCTAAGCGAACTTACCACCATGCGACGCGGCATTTTGGTGGCGCCGATCAGCACATTAATGCAACGCATTGCTCCACCGGACTACGTCAGCAAGCACAGCTTGATTCTCAATGTCGGTCAAACCCTCGACATTGACAGCTTCCGCCAACAATTAGAAAAAAGCGGCTACCGCCACGTCGACACCGTCTACCAACACGGGGAGTACGCCAGTCGCGGTGCGATTATCGATATTTTCCCGATGGGTAGCGAATCACCTTACCGCATAGACTTGCTCGACGAAGAAATCGACAGTCTGCGCAGCTTCGACCCTGAAACACAGCGCGGCATTGAGTCGGTCAAGCACATCAACTTGCTGCCAGGCAAAGAATTACCATTAGATGAAGACGGCATCACCCTCTTCCGCCGCAATTGGCACGAGCGTTTTAATGTTGACCACCGCAAATGCCCTATCTACCAAGATGTCAGCGACGGCATTGCCCCAGCCGGCATCGAGTACTACCTGCCCTTGTTTTTCAAGCAAACCGGCACCCTCTTCGACTATCTCCCCGCCAATAGCTGGCTGCTTAGCAGCGCGGGCATAGAAGGCGCTGCCGAACATTATTGGCAAGACATCCAGCAGCGCTACGAGCAGCGCATAGGCGATATACGACGGCCGGTACTGCCACCCGCCACCGTATTCCAAACTGTGCCTGAAATTTTTTCAAGACTAAAAGACTATCCACGCGTGACCATTAGCGAGGCAACACTGCCGGATTCCGCAGGCAGCTATAATTTTGCCATCGACTCCTCGCCACCACTCAACATCGACAGCAAACAAGACGACCCAATCGCCGCGCTAAGAGAATACTGCCGCGACCGCCGCGTTCTATTTTGCGCAGAATCAGCTGGCCGGCGCGAAGCACTTATCGATTTATTGACCAGGCATAAGCTCAAACCTAAGCCGGTCAGCGGTTGGCGCGAATTTACGACGGGTAGCGACAGCATTAATATCACTATCGCACCGCTCGACGAAGGCATTTCGGGCAGCGCCACCAAACCCTTTGCACTGATTGCCGAATCCCAGCTATTCGGCAAGCGGGTATCGCAAAGTCGGCGACGCAAAAAGGCCAGTAACACCGCAGAAAATGTGGTTAAAAATCTGGCGGAATTGCGCGTTGGTGCTCCAGTTGTTCACGCCGACCACGGTGTCGGTCGCTATTTGGGCCTGCAAACTTTAATTATCGACAATCAAGCCAATGAGTTTTTAAGCCTTGAATACGCCGATGGCGCCAAATTATATGTGCCGGTGACATCACTACAGCTGATTAGTCGCTATAGCGGCGCTGATGACGAGCTCGCCCCGCTCCATCGCTTAGGCACCGACCAGTGGAGCAAAGCAAAACGCAAAGCGGCCGAGAAAATTAGAGACGTGGCCGCCGAACTGCTCGATATTTACGCGCGCCGAGAGGCCCGCCAAGGGCGCTCGTTCGAGCTGAGCGATGAGGACTACTACGAATTTGCCAACGCCTTCCCCTTTGAAGAAACGCCGGATCAGCAAACCGCCATCGAAGCCGTTATCGCTGATTTAAAATCGATCAAACCAATGGACAGATTGGTCTGCGGCGATGTGGGCTTCGGTAAAACCGAAGTCGCCGTGCGGGCCGCCTTTGTCGCCGTGCAAAATAATACCCAGGTTGCCATTCTGGTCCCTACCACCCTCTTGGCCCAGCAGCACTTTGAATCTTTCCGCGATCGCTTCGCCGAACTGCCCGTAAATATCGAAGTGCTATCGCGGTTTCGCAGTGCAGCAGAACAGAAAGCGGTTATCGCCGACCTTGCGGCAGGCAAAGTCGATATATTGATTGGCACCCACAAGTTGCTCGGCAACGATATTGTCTACAAAAATCTCGGCTTAGTGATCATTGATGAAGAGCATCGCTTTGGTGTTCGCCAGAAAGAAGCGCTAAAAAACATTCGCGCAGAAGTCGATGTGCTTACCCTCACAGCGACCCCCATTCCCCGCACCCTGAACATGTCGATGGCGGGCATTCGCGACTTATCGATTATTGCCACACCACCGGCACGCCGGCTGTCGGTAAAAACCTTTGTGCGAGAATCAGATCCGGCACTTATCAAGGAATCTATCCTGCGGGAAATATTGCGCGGTGGTCAGGTGTATTACCTGCACAATGAAGTCAAAACCATTGAGAAAGTCGCACGAGATTTACAAGAAATGATTCCCGAGTTGCGCATTGGCATTGGTCACGGCCAAATGCGCGAGCGCGAACTCGAACAAGTCATGAGCGACTTTTACCACAAACGCCACAACGTATTGGTGTGCTCGACTATTATAGAAACCGGTATCGACGTACCCAATGCCAATACCATTATTATTGATCGCGCTGACAAATTTGGCTTAGCACAGCTGCATCAATTGCGCGGGCGAGTCGGTCGCTCTCACCACCAAGCCTATGCCTACTTATTAACCCCGCCCGCCAAACAATTAACCGGCGATGCCGAAAAGCGCTTAACGGCAATTAGCGAAGCCGATGATCTTGGTGCGGGCTTTACACTTGCCACCCAAGACATGGAAATCCGCGGTGCCGGCGAGCTACTGGGTGAAGGCCAAAGCGGGCAGATACACACCATTGGTTTTACCTTGTACATGGACATGCTCGACCGCGCAGTGCGAGCCATTAAAGTCGGCAAGAAAATTAACTTAGAAAATAGCGACGAAGACCATATAGAAGTTAACTTGCGACTACCCGCACTGATACCCGACGACTACCTGCCAGATGTGCAAAGCCGACTCATGCTGTATAAACGTATTGCCGGCGCGACCAGCAGTAACGCCCTTAGAGAGCTGCAAGTAGAAATGATAGACCGTTTTGGCCTGCTGCCCAATCAGGTGAAAAACTTATTCCGCTGCGGCGAACTGCGGCTGCAGGCCGTTGAGTTAGGTCTAAGTAAAATAGAAGCATCCGCCGGTGGCGGTCGTATAGAGTTTGCAGAAAACACCCGTGTAGAACCGCTAAGTTTGGTTAAAATGGTACAGTCAGCACCAGCGACGTATCAGCTCGACGGCGCAACCGCCCTTAAATTTAAACACGCTATGGAAGAGCCCCAGCAACGTTTCGATTTTATCGAAGCCTTATTGGCAAAACTGGCACCAAGTCGCTAGAACTGAGATAGTCTTCCCTGAAAAAGTAGATCGTCACCGAGTGACAAGAAAACAGAGACATTGCGATTATGACCACACCTTCTCGACGCCACATTGACTGCCGCCCTTTGCGCGCATTACTGGCCGTTTTTGTGCTCACCTTCAGTGGCGTCGCACTAAGTCAAAATGACAATCGCTTCCACATCGACCTCGTCGTATTTGCCAATAACGAACAAGCTAGCCTTTATGAAGAGGACTGGCCAGACAATCTCCACCTGCGCTACCCGCGCAACTGGACTCGTATCTCTAGCAGCGCAAGCTCTCCGCAAAAAGTCGACTATATGGATCCGGAGTTTGCCCAAACTCTGCGATCGCTGCGTCTCTCTTCCCGCTACAAGCTGCTACTTCAAACAAGCTGGCAGCAAGATTTGACCGCACGTAAAAAATCACCCGCGATACTCATTCAAGGCGGCAAACAAAGCGGCAATCACTACGAGCTTGAGGGTTATATTCGCGTCGCAGTTGAACGCTATCTGCACCTGGATACCAACTTGTGGCTGAGCAGTTTTGGCAATCGCGGAGGAAACTATTACCTACCCCGCCAGCCCTTGAGCTTTGATGAACCTGAAGAAGAGTCCGGATTTGTCGATGAAAGTTTTGAATCGAGCCCTGAGTACGCGGAATTTTTAAAACAGAATCCCGGTTACTCGCCACAAAGGAGTCAAACGCAAGCCCAGAGTGGCGACTCGCCAATCGATCG
>TARA_R110002124_G_scaffold162662_30_pt1 | contig 14234 bp, 10 predicted proteins | sample TARA_R110002124 | Tara Oceans TARA_R110002124 (sample SAMEA4397445) | marine metagenome | biome: Polar Biome; feature: [SRF] surface water layer (ENVO:00010504); material: water (ENVO:00002006), including particulate matter (ENVO:01000060) such as... | depth 5 m | reverse complement strand
TTAAACAACCTGAAAGTCGTCATTTCCTAAATGCACCACGGGTATAATGTATTTTAAACAGTTGAATTTTTCCCTATTTAAACAACTACTTCGCAAACCCCTAGGCTATATCGTCGTGATTTCGACCATATTACTAGTTGCCTGTGGCGGTGCTGGCGGAGGCGGAGGCATTGCAAATCAAGCCTGTGAGACGCTAACTCTTCTGACAACGGACACCATACTGCCCGGCGATCCGATAGAATTCAAAACAAACGAAACCCTCCAAGCAGTCTCCATAGTTCTGCCAGACAGCGAAGTCCCGCTGAGTAGTGTTACTAGCGATATGGGGTACATCGTCAGTGCGCCCATAACACCGGACTTGGCAGCAAACGGTGGCGAAATTTTACTGGTTGCAGAAGTAGATGGCGCACGCTGCAACATCCCAGCTATCAAAGTCGATCCCCTCCCCCCGGCTAGTGATACCGATAATTACGCTGATGTGCTGGATACCCTTGAGCAGACACTTATCAAGTTTGAAGAGGCCTTCGGTTACGATCCGGCGACGGTAACAGACGAAGATATCCAAAATGACCCCTATCTTTTGACGGCCCACTACATCCACGAGTTATTCAACGATCCCACCAGTGAAATTAGCTTGGCTTATCAGCGCGACGTGTTCGCGACGATGTCCGCAAATGAAAAGGCCTACATCGCGCAGGTGATGGAAAAACTGGATCTCAAAAGCTTATTAGAGAATTTTGCGAGTCGTTTTGATGGGCCAATCTTTACGACAACCCCAGACTTGGGGGAAATAGGCAATGTTGCCACGACGGAATCGATGGTACGCCGCGCCCAATGCACGGGCAGCTACGCAGACAATCGTAAACATAAAGTGGCGATACATGATGGCGAGACGCTGTCTCGCGGTATGAAGTTGTCATACGAGGCGCAAACTAAACAGAGAAACGCCCAAAGTGCCGCAGCAACCCAAGCGGCTAAGAGCTCAGCACTCAACACGTTATTTACCGTAAGTGGCCAACTAGGCAAAGGGGCTATTGCGACACCGCTGGCGGTATTGACGACTGCGATGGCGGTTAGCAGTATTACCAACAATATGGAAATTGACATGGTTGCAGCGCTGCTGCCATCTGAAATTACGGAAGCCAAACTGACAATTATTCCAAAACCACGCCTCGAAGAAGATTACACCGACAAGTTTTCAGAACCGAGTTGGCTTTTTCGAGTAGATGCGCGAAGCAAAGAATACGACTTTTCTAAATTGGTTTTAGACACTGGTTTTGCGGTATTAGGTGCGCCAAAGAGCCCAGTTGACCCCAACTTACTGTTCGGGGCCAGTGAAGTCGCGAACAGAGTTACCTCTAAATCAGGAACTCAAGATTGCGAGTTAATTGTGCCTCCTATCAGCTGGAATAACATCCAGATTGGCAGTGACTATGCTGAGCCAAAGTTTATTTCAGGCACTGCATTTTCTTTAAACACCGGACAAGATCGTAAAATCACGCCACAGGAAATTGGTCAGTCTGAACTCGAGGTGAAACTGAAATCAGGGAAGTTTCCCTCATATACCAACACGCTCGCGATGGAGCAAGACACCATCGTGATGGAAAACCTCGCAAAATCATTTTTGTTTTCCTCTAGCCCAATTGTTGTCAACAACCCAGGAGAAGTCATTGATGTCGACGTGACCATTCTCAACTCAGTGCTTCCCGAAAAACATGAAATGCAGACCTCCAGTAATCTTAGCGTGTCTAAGACACGAAGCGGAGACTCATTACAATTAAGGATAGCAACCCCCTCGGATCCAGAGGGCTACCCTCAGTACATTACATTAACCTCTACATCTAAAACCCTAGTGCCAACAGAGCCTCGCAGGACAACCGCAGAAGTTAAGTTGGCAGACTTAAAGATTAGTATTGAGGAAACACTAGCCGGTAGTTGCGACGAAACTGTCTACACGGAAGAAAATCGCGCCATCATCACCGGGTTTAGCGATGATGACTCTGTAACTTGGACTTCCGATGGCGGCACGCTGACAGAGCTAGCCAATAATACTGTGCGATTCATTACGGAGGAGGTAGGCACGTTTGTACTCACCGCCACCAGTAATGAAGATAGCAACATAAAGGCCAATGTGACAATCAATACACTAGATTGCGCGGGCAATGTCTATATGAATGCAAACGTGGTGACGAATGCCAGCTCACCAAGAGAAGATTGCACCAACAGCAATCCTGAGGACGTCGAAGTAGAAACCACCTTTGGTGTGGTAGACCCCGATTACGAGGGTCTGTCACCAACAACTATCCGTCAAAAAATGGGCTCGCTGTCTGAAGGCCGCCCGTTTAATTTTGATCAATCGGATTCAGACAATTTAGTCTTTTCTGAAGAGCGCGGCGATCAATGCCTAACTACGAGTGTGGCGTTGATTGCAGACAGCGCTGGCACGATCGAGAATATGGGTGACAACACCATCGGCTTTGGTACCTCAAGCGAAACGCAGGGGCGGTGTATTGAAGTTGAATATTCGGAGGGTGAAAAAGGTACCGATTGCGTTACCTCTGGCGCATTGGGCAGTTACATTATGGCCTGGGTCTTCGATCACGAAGCCGAAGCCGATTACGAATTGCAAATAGATCTTGCCTGCTCTGCTAAACCCGTTGAAGGCCTTCAATCGGGTAATAATATCATTTTCGTTATACATACCTACGATGAAAGTGGCCAAGAAGTAAATGTGCTTCCTTTGACAACTCCCCCTGGCGGCGGGACGACCTGCTTAGATGGTGTGCAGCCTTCGGGTAAACGCTGGACGATACCTGCGATGGCTAGTGGATCTCAAGTAATGATTTATGCCAGCTTCTTTGATTCTGTATTGGCCTCGCCCCCGGCAACTCAACAGGATCCGGGCGAACAAGTGCTGAAAAATAACGGAGATGTGTCCGGCACCATTCAAGTTATTGTGGAATAGCACAAAGCTTAAATCGCCAGTTTCGTCTACCTAGAACTGGCGATTTAAGCTTAAGCCCATCACTTACAAAAAGTGATTTCAGCATTAGAATAAACAATCCCTCTGCGTAATTTTATTGCAGTTTCCTGTAAGTTTACTCACCCTTCCACGATGACATAGTTATTCAGCACGATTTCACTCTCAGGTTAGGTGCCTTTAATTGTAAAAATTTCAAACGGAAAGCTACTTGAGTCAGATCCGAAAATCTAAAACACCCTCTCAATTAATGCTAAACTGACGGTTCGCAACAAGCAGCTCAAGAACACGTCGGCTATGAACAATTCAAAATTTCCCGATCTCAATGCCGAAGCAGGCTTGCTAAGCGAAGTACCCCTTGCTCTATACATCCATATCCCTTGGTGCGTTCGCAAATGCCCCTACTGCGACTTTAATTCACATGAAAAAAAGGGTGAATTGCCAGAGCAAGCTTATATTGAGGCGATGCTAGAGGACCTCGATCAAGATTTAGAATTTATTCAAGGTCGAGAGTTACAAAGCATTTTTATCGGTGGCGGCACGCCCAGCTTGTTTAGCCCGCAGGCATACCAAACCCTATTTAAAGAATTACGCGCGCGGCTGCACTTCGCGCCAGATATTGAAATTACCCTAGAGGCAAATCCCGGTACGGTTGAGCAAGCCCGCTTTGACGGTTATCGCCATGCGGGAATCAACCGTCTATCCATTGGCGTGCAAAGCTTTGATGCCAAGCAGCTTCAAAAACTAGGCAGAATACACAGCAACGATGACGCCCTGAGAGCAATAGCCTGCGCAAGAAATGCCGGCTTCGATAATTTTAATGTTGATCTTATGCACGGCCTCAATGATCAAACCCAAGACGATGCCTTGCGTGATTTGCAGATTGCCATTGACGCCGGTGCACCCCACATTAGTTGGTATCAACTTACCATCGAACCCAATACCGAGTTTTTTAAAAGACCGCCGAGCCTACCCGTAGAAACGGAAATGCACCGCATTCAAAGTGCCGGTTTCGATCTTTTGGCCGAATCAAGTTTCGGCCGCTATGAAGTATCTGCTTTTGCCAAGGCTGGCCACCAAGCGCGACACAATCTTAACTACTGGCAATTTGGTGACTATCTCGCAATTGGTGCTGGCGCGCACGGCAAAATCAGTCAAGTGAATGGCGAGCTTATTCGCTATCAAAAAACCCGCAAGCCGGAAGATTATTTGAGTCGCGCACCGTCTAGAACAAGTAAAACTGACATCATTGCCCGGGCGGATTTACCACTAGAATTTATGATGAATGCGCTGCGTCTGCAGACAGGATTCTCCGCGTCCTTGTTTGAATCTCGCACTGGCTTGGCTTGGCAGACGATAAACCACACCATCGATAAATTTATCAGCACTGGTTTGCTGCAACTCGTTGGCGGCAATTACTCACCAACACCACGCGGCTACGATATGCTGGACTCTGTACTCGCGGAGTTCTTAACCGACTGATGTAGCGCGAATGATGTCACACATACGCCACCGCACCACCGTCGATGCGAATATTCTGGCCATTGATAAAACCCGCTAGATCGCTGCAAATAAACGCGACCAAGTCTGCGACTTCCTGACGCTCTGCAATACGACCGCTGGGATTTGGATATTCCGTTGCAACAATATTTTTCACAATATCATTCCAATCATCACCCCAGCCCTTTTTCTCCGCGCGACGTCGAAAGCCCGCTTCCAATTCTGCAGTGCGAATATAACCTGGCGAGATGGTGTTAACGGTAATACCGGTATGACTCAACTCTTTAGTCAAGCTCACACTCATCGTCGCCAATGCACCTTTGGAGGCGTAATAATGCGGCATGATGCTATTGGGTTGATGACTGCCGATCGTGCCCAGCTGAACAATTCGCCCCCAACCTTTTTCACGCATTGCAGGGCTGAAGCCCTGAATCAAACGTGCCGCCGACAGCACATTTTTCTGGTACATATCCAACCAACCTTCGGTGTTGCTTACCGCCCACTTACCCGCCGTTGCAGTGCCATAATTGTTTACCAAAATATCAATTGTACCCACCGCGCTTTGGGTTTGTTGCAATACTTGATCGCAACCTGCATCGGTAGCTATGTCGCCCCACACCGCATGCGCATTCTCGATACCAGCCGCTACTTGCTCAGCGGCACCTTCTTCGTTGCCATGAAAAACAACGACTGCACCTTCTCTGGCGAGAGTTTGAGCAATCACTTCGCCAGTGCCGCGATTACTTCCGGTCACCAAGGCGATTTTATTCTTTAATTTAAGATCCATACCAAGATACCGCTTGTGTCTGAATTAAGGGTAAGTAAGCCACTGATTTACCACAAACATAGTCGCATACCGCCGCTCTGTGGCAAAATCTGTGAATTGACTATATTACCCAACAACAATCTCGAGGTTGCTCCATGAATTTCTGCCCCCAATGCGCCAGCCCCATTGCCGAACGATTGATCGATAGTGAAATCCGCAAGGGTTGTCCAGATCCCGCTTGTGGGTTTGTATTATGGAACAATCCCGTACCGGTGGTCGCCATGATTGTTGAAGTAGAGGGCGGTGTAGTTATGGCCCATAACGTGACCTGGCCAAAAACGTTCTATTCTATTATCACCGGTTTTTTAGAAGCTGGCGAAGATCCCGAGGAATGCGCGCGCCGTGAAACCATGGAAGAACTAAATCTACATGCCTTGGAGACATCACTGGTTGGGGTCTACCCATTTGCGCAGCAAAATCAGGTCATTATTGCCTACCACGTAAAAGCTGCCGGCGAGATAAAACTCAACCACGAATTAGATGATTACAAAATTGTCGCCCCAGCAGACATTAACCCTTGGCCGATGGGTACAGGACTCGCGTTAACAGATTGGATAAAAACCCAAATCGGTAAATAGGGATTACTAATTAGCGATGGGCGATGGCGGGCGACATATTGATGCTGCCATCTTCCTCTAAGATACCAATATTCTCGCCAGATGCGTCAATCACCACCACAACCCGCTCTTGGAAAAGTGGCCTCCTGATAAAATGAAGTCGCCAACCAAAGCCCTCCATTTGGCGCAATGCCAGTTGTTGCAGCTCATTTAGCATGTCTGCCGCGCCCTGTGGAATAGGAGCATCTCCCCTACGCTTTTCTTGATCCATAGCGTTCACCTTTGTTCAGCGCTTTCAATTTTTATCGCTCAAACCGGCGCTAAACTTGCTACGCCGAGAACGGGCCTTATTCGTGCTGGATCTTCATCACTTTGAACGAGTCACTTATACAAAAGCTGGGCATCGCTATTATCATTTTCGGTAACAATCCTATTGCCTAGCCTATTTTTTTAGCGGTTTTTCCTCCTCTACTTCCTCAGTATCGTCTTCATCCTTTCCGTGACGATCTCGCGCAGCTTCTACCTTGGCATTTTCCCGCGCCGTCTCAAGCTCTTCGGTTAAGGCCGATAGCTCTTCTTTGACTGCGTCTCGATCTATATCTTCCTCACCCTCTATCGGCTCGATTTTTAATTTTTCCTTCAATTTTTTTATTTTTGCCTCAAGATTTTCAACGGCGCTGGCCACTTCTGCTTTGCTAAACAGGATTTCCTCAGCGTGTCCGTTTTTATCTTCTTCCGGCATATTTACTTTTTTCCGGGTTGGAATAAATTTTAATTCCGGTGGCAAAGGTCGCTGATTCATAAATGACGGCGACACAATCTCAATTCCAGCGTCGTGCAGCGCATCTAGCATTTTGCCTCGCAATCGGGAGCGCGCACTAACCAAAAGCCCCGCCTCTTTCAACCAGCCGCTGGCGCGGTAATTAACCGAAAAGTCGCCAAGATTGCGAATTTGCACAAAGCCGTCACCCAGTTCCGCAGCCTCAATCGCTTTTAACAGCGCCGTTTCTATATCGCGGCGATCAACGTCGTAACCCAGTGACACTTCGGCAGACACCACCGTGCCGGATGACCGCACTACGTTGTAGGGTTCTTGCACTAACAATAAATTCGGTACCGTCACCAGCTCGCTGGTTTCGTTCTGAAACTCGACGTGCAGCAAGCCACGCTGCGATACGCGGCCCAATTCATTGCGAAATTCAATGTAGTCACCGGCGCGAAAGCTATTGACCGTGCGCAGCATAAAACCCGCCATTAAATTGCCCATCACCGAGGTAGAAGACAGCGCAATAGCGGCACTGAGTAGCAAACCCACCAAGCTCAACAACTGGCCCCGCAGCTCGCTTTCCATCGGGAAGGTAGTGATCCCCAGCAGTAACCCGCTTAAGCGAAATACCAGCTTGGTGCCCTGTTCGCGGTAGCGAATATCCGCACCGTGATCTTTTTGAACTGCAAATATCTTGCGGGTAAAAAACCAAACGCCGAACAAAAGGAGCATGACGACGGCAAAAGGGCCCCAAACGCCCAGCCAATCGGGTGCCACACTATTTACTGCACCCAGTGCCTCATCCATTTCTTAACTCCCGCTGTGAATTTCATAGTAACTGCAATCGCGACAAACCAAGCAAAATTTGATTACTGCAATTACAAAGTAGATCATCTTGCCAATGTACGCAGACAATTGCACATTAGAGCCCAGAGTATGGCGGATTCGTCCATGCGACGACACGGGGCTATGTGTTAAACTGACGCGCTTTTATACTCTATGCACGACACGGCTCGGCGATCGCCAAAGAGGAATTTATGCCTGTATATCGTTCTAAAACCACCACTTCCGGCCGCAATATGGCGGGGGCACGCGCATTGTGGCGCGCCACCGGCATGAAAGACGGTGACTTCGAGAAGCCAATCATTGCCGTGGTTAACTCATTTACGCAATTTGTGCCCGGCCACGTCCACCTAAAGGACATGGGTCAGCTAGTCGCCCGAGAAATTGAAGAAGCCGGCGGTGTCGCCAAAGAATTCAACACCATCGCGGTCGACGACGGTATCGCCATGGGTCACGACGGTATGCTGTACAGCCTGCCCAGCCGAGACATTATCGCCGATTCTGTCGAATACATGGTTAACGCCCACTGCGCCGATGCCATGGTGTGTATTTCCAACTGCGACAAAATCACCCCCGGCATGTTGATGGCAGCGCTGCGCTTAAACATTCCCGTGGTATTCGTCTCTGGCGGACCAATGGAAGCGGGTAAAACCAAGCTCTCTGAGCACAAGCTCGACTTGGTTGACGCCATGGTTATCGCCGTCGACGACAGCGCCACCGACGAAAAAGTCGCCGAGTATGAGCGCTCCGCCTGCCCTACCTGCGGCTCGTGTTCCGGCATGTTCACTGCTAACTCCATGAACTGTTTAACCGAAGCCCTCGGCTTGTCGCTGCCTGGCAATGGCTCAATGCTAGCCACCCACGCAGACCGTAAAAAGTTATTCTTAGAAGCCGGCCGCCGTATTGTCGAACTCGCCAAGCGCTACTACGAAGAAGATGACGACAGCGTGCTGCCGCGCAGCATTGCCTCCTACGACGCCTTTAAAAATGCCATGGCGCTGGATATCGCCATGGGCGGCTCAACCAATACTATTTTGCACTTGCTTGCGGCAGCCCAAGAAGCCGAGCTGGACTTCACCTTAAAAGACATCGACAAACTGTCTCGTGAAGTACCGCAGCTTTGCAAGGTTGCGCCAAATACGCCGCTCTACCATATGGAAGACGTGCATCGCGCCGGTGGCGTATTCGCTATTCTCGGTGAACTCCATCGCGCCGGTTTACTCGAACCTAACCTGCCGACAGTACACGCCAGCACCATGGGCGCCGCCGTTGCCCAGTGGGACATCATGAGCACCGATAACGATGCCGTGAAAAATTTCTTCAAAGCAGGCCCCGCCGGCATCCCAACCCAAACTGCCTTTAGCCAAGACACACGCTGGGGCTCACTGGACGCCGACCGCGAAAATGGCTGTATCCGCAATTTAGAGAATGCCTTTTCTACAGAAGGTGGCTTAGCGGTACTTTTCGGCAATATCGCTGAGGACGGCTGCGTCGTAAAAACCTCCGGTGTTGATGAAAGCATCTTGGTATTTGAGGGCCCCGCGCACATCTGCGAGAGCCAAGAAGGCGCGGTAGACGATATTCTCCACGACCGAGTTAAAGCCGGCGATGTGGTTATCGTTCGCTACGAAGGCCCCAAAGGCGGCCCCGGTATGCAAGAGATGCTATACCCAACCAGCTATATCAAATCCAAGGGACTGGGCAAAGTCTGCGCGCTATTAACTGACGGCCGCTTCTCTGGAGGCACATCGGGCTTATCCATCGGTCACGCTTCGCCAGAGGCAGCTGCTGGCGGCGCTATTGGCTTGGTGGAACAGGGCGATATTATTCGAATCGACATACCGAATCGCGGCATTAACGTGCTGATCGACGAGGGTGAGCTCAATAAACGCCGCAAAGCGATGGACGCCAAAGGCGCCGATGGCTGGAAGCCCGTGAACGAGCGGCCGCGCAAAGTATCAGCAGCCCTTAAAGCCTATGCCAAAATGGTCACCAGCGCCGACAAAGGTGCAGTGCGGGATATAAACCAGCTTTAATCCACTATTTTGAGTGCATAAAAAAAAGGGGCCAAATGGCCCCTTTAAATTTGGCTGTATCTTCACGCAACAGAAGACAAAACCCGTCCCATTATCTTCTCAGCAAGTAGCCGCTAAAAAGACAGTAGGCGTAATATAGCCTAGAAACGGTCAACTTTTGATAGGCAATTACCCCTAATTTTTGTGGTAGTATTCAAGCGCAAAACCTATGGCCCTGAACTGGGCGACGGTTCGCCGCACTGCCAGCAAAAATCAAAACTGCTCGGGCTCTCTTCGTCACAACGAGAACAAACCCAAGCCTGCTCTGGCCGCTGGCTCAACTCTGCCAACAAGCTTTTTGCCTTGGCCAAATGTCGCTCATCAATCCACAACTCTGGCCACACGTCTGTGAAGGCCAAGCTTCCGGACGCGCCACCTGCATACGTATTGCGCAGTTCGCCAGCTATTCCCTCTGCCAACAACAGATTTTGCACATTCACAACCAACATCAAATTCTGATCGGTAAATATTTTTTCCACCTACCACTCCGCACACTATGGCCGAACCGGACGCACATCAATATCGTTCAGTTTGGCGTCGAAGGCATCGGTCAGCAAGCAGTCATAACGGCGTTCATCGTACTCTGCAAGCCGCTGCGACTGCTGCTCAGTTATCAGACCAGCCGCCACTGCCGATTGTAATTTTTCAGCAAAGCTATCGCCTGGCAATTTGCCATGAAGAACCGCATCGTAGTCGTTTTCAATTTCACTCAACAATTGAAAAGCGCGATGAATACGGCCTTGGGCGTCCTCGTCGTTGTCGCTCATATGTACCGCATCTGCCAATATCGACCGCACCGGATTTTGGGTCATAATCATATCGCCCAAATCGCGAATATCATTATCCGACACGTCAAAGCTCGGCACACCCCAGGGGAAAAATACTACGCGTAACACACAACCCATCCAACGCTGTGGCATATTTTGATAAAAGCCCATTAGCGCTTTATTTAATGCTGTAAAACTGCGTTTTAAGGCAAACTCCGCATGTAGCGTATTAGCTTCGCTGGCATGCTGACTATCATGAAATTTGAGAATAGCGCAGGCGATAACAAGCTGACTATGCACGTCCCCAAGTCGCGCCGACAGTAATTCCCGACGTTTAAGATCACCACCCAGTAGCAGTAATGCAAAGTCCGCCGTCGCCGCAAATACGGCACTGTAGCGATCAATTCTAGGATACCAGCGCGCCGACAAAGCGCTATTTCCGCAATCCGTTTTTGAAAACTTGCTCGCCGTCAAACCCTGCAAAAATCCGCGACTAAACACGCCAGCGGTGTGCGCTAAGTGAGCGCTAAGCAAGCCATCAAAGCGCTCTAAAGCGCCATCGCTGTCATCAGACAGGGCTTCAAGTTCATCCGCCAAATAGGGGTGACAACGCATCGCTCCCTGTCCGAATATAATCATCGAGCGGGTAAGAATATTTGCGCCCTCAACGGTAATCGCGATGGGAATAGTCTGGTAAACCAGCGCCATAAAATTTCTTGGCCCCATTTGAATAGCCCGACCACCCAGAATATCCATGCTGTGATTAATCAGACTGCGCATGGTTTCCGTCGCGTGATATTTGGCCATCGCCGTTAAGACCGACGGCGCGCCATCAGCCAAGGCGCGAGTCACTAGGGCACGATAGGCTTCTAGCATATACGCACCCGCCGCAATGTCTGCGCTGGCTTCTTGAACACCCTCAAACTTGCCAACCGAAATGCCAAACTGGCGTCGAATTCGCGCGAAAGCACCGACCATTAAATAGCTCATTTCGCCACCGGCAGTGGATAGTGCGGGCAGTGAAATACCGCGCCCAGCACCCAAACACTCCACCAGCATCATCCAGCCTTGGCCGATATATTTTTTCCCACCAATCAACATCGACATGGGTATAAAGACATCGACACCGGTTATCGGGCCATTCATAAATGCCGAACCGGGATAATGACGGCGACCGATTTCCACCCCCGCCAAATCTGCGGGAACCAGCGCGCAGGTAATACCGCGCTCAACCTCGTCACCTATTAATCCGTCGGGGTCGCTGAGGCGAAATGCCAACCCCACAACCGTCGCGATCGGCGCAAGGGTAATCCAGCGTTTTGAAAAATTGAGTTTTACGCCCAGAACTTTTTCGCCGTTGTATTCTTGTTCGCAGACCTCGCCGGTATCGGGAATCGCGCCGGCATCCGAGCCCGCCTCGGGACTGGTCAAACCAAAACAGGGCACTTCTTCGCCCTTAGCCAAACGCGCCAGCCAAAAGTCTTTTTGCTCATCGGTTCCGTATTTCAGCAACAGCTCGCCGGGACCTAATGAATTGGGCACCATCACGCTGACCGCCGCCACTGTCGAGCGACTGGCAATTTTGCTCACAACGCGGCTTTGCGCGTAAGGCGTAAATTCGAGACCGCCGTATGCACTGGGAATGATCAGGCCGAGAAAACCTTTGTCTTTTATGAACTGCCACACCGCTGGCGAGAGGTCTTTATCGTGATGATGAATTTGCCACTCGTCGAGCATCTCGCAGAGCTCTGCGGTTTCATTATCAAGGAAGGCTTGCTCTGCTTCGCTAAGTGTTGAAAGCTCGATCGCCTCGAACTTAGACCAATCGGGATGACCGGAAAATAAATCTTTTTCCCACCAGGTGGTGCCGGCATCCAGCGCCTCGCGCTCAGTACTGCTCATCGCGGGCATCATTTTTTTCAATGCCACTTTTGCCGGTGCGCTGATAAAACGGATTCTTAAGCTGTCGACAACAATCACCGCCAGCACGGCCAACAAGACCAGTAAAACGATGGGATGAACAAAGAAGTCACTGCACAAACCAGCCAGCAACCAGGCGCCAACAAACACCGCGCAGCCGCGACGCCGAGATAACTGGAAAGAAAAAATTAAGGCGGTGACAATAACAATTGCAAGAAATGCTAACAGGCCAATCATAGTACCCTCTCTGAGCTGTAGTGGTTTGCGATACAAACGTTTAGATCAGTGAATAGTGCTTACCATGCTACGCTGTCGCAGTGACTATTGCATTAATGAGGCAAAGCCGGCGATCGAAAGTTCACACATAGACCAGTAACGACGCGGCCTAAATTTAATTTAGTTATACCAAAATATGGACTGCATCAACGATGTCAGCCACACTCTCGCCTCTAACTAATTGAAAGAGACCCTTACACGAACTGGAATTTTGTTCTCTGACAAAGAAAGATCGCACGCAATAGGACAGGGCCGAGCGAGCGCTTTGGCTACGATTTAAGCAAAAGTAGAGCTGACAGAGAGCAAAGCAACAATTGTGTATAGGCCACTTTAAAATAATATCGGGATTACAAACATGAACTCCTCAGTCGTTATTAGCGGAGTGGGCCTATGGACCCCAGCAAATAGCATTAGCAACGAAGAACTCGTAAGTAGCTACAACGCGTGGGCCGAACACTTTAACCACGAGAATCACGCTGCTATTGAAGCGGGCGAGTTAGACGCTAAGCCACTTTCCACTGCAGCCTTTATTGAAAAAGCATCTGGCATCAAAAGCCGCTACGCCTATTCAAAAGAGGGTATTTTAGATATCCATCGTATGCGCCCGCTGCTGGAAGTACGCGATGATGAGCAGGTCTCGCATCAAGCAGAGATGGCTATTTCCGCAGCAAAAAAGGCGCTTATAGCCGCAAATAAAACTGCTGCTGATATTGATATGGTCATTGTGTCCTGTGCCTACACTCAACGCTCCTATCCCGCGATTGCGATTGAAGTACAAGCGGCCTTAGGAATCGAAGGTTTTGGTTTTGATATGCTAGTCGCGTGCTCGGCAGCCACTTTTGGCTTGCAGCGAGCCGTTGACGCAATAAAATGCGGCACGTCAAAAGGTGTATTAGTCATTAGCCCTGAACTCACCTCTCCGCAAGTTAATTACATGGATAGGGATTCCCACTTTATCTTTGGCGACGTGGCAACAGCCGTGGTGGTCGAGAGCAGCGAATCGTGCCAATCTGCCCACGCCTTCGATGTGGTAAGCACCAAATGTGTGACGGCGTACTCCAATAACATTCGCTCAAACTTTGGCTACACGTCGCGGACAACCGACCAAGATCCCTATGCTGCGGATATGCTATTCCACCAAAATGGTCGCAAAGTCTTTAAAGAAGTGTGCCCCATGGCCGCCGACCACATTGAGACTCATTTGCACAGCAACGGTATTCAAGTCGCCGAGTTGAAACGCTGGTGGCTGCATCAAGCCAATATCAATATGAATCTCTTGATAAGCAGACGGTTACTGGGTCGTGACGCCACCCTCGAAGAGGCACCGATTGTTCTCGACGAGTATGCCAACACCGCGTCAGCGGGTTCGATCATTGCGTTTGCAAAACATCATGAAGATTTAGCCGCTGGCGATATCGGCGTGATTTGCTCCTTCGGTGCCGGCTACTCTATCGGCAGTCTCATACTTCGAAAACGCTAGCCGCAGTGACTACCTTCCAATTTGGAGGGTAGTCAACGTATCGATTCACAGCTAGCCAGTTAAAGCCTCGCGCCATGCGGCAAGCATGGTGTCGCGCTGCTCCTCACTTACCGCCGCTCGACCCAACCACACGCTCAAAATGATCGACGCCGACTCAGGTGAGCTAATAATGCCCAGCTGCCGGCCATTCAAAGCCAAGCCAAGCCCCTCGTCTGGCACCCAGGTAAGTTGGTAGTGATCTCCC
>TARA_R110002124_G_scaffold36448_3_pt1 | contig 14288 bp, 14 predicted proteins | sample TARA_R110002124 | Tara Oceans TARA_R110002124 (sample SAMEA4397445) | marine metagenome | biome: Polar Biome; feature: [SRF] surface water layer (ENVO:00010504); material: water (ENVO:00002006), including particulate matter (ENVO:01000060) such as... | depth 5 m | reverse complement strand
GATTATGATACTAATTATGTAGTGATTGTAAAAGAAAAGAAAAAGGGGGGCGGTAGAAAAACTCACGCTCAATATAAAGACGACTATATGAAAGGTATTATTGAGATGTCTAAAAATAAAGATGATTTAATTGAGGCGTTAAAAACTGACGGTTTGCTATTAGAATTTGTAAAAAATTTAACCTCAACTATTAAAGTAAGTAAATCATCTAAAAAGATAATAGGTTTGTAGAATAAAGAAAAAGAAAAAAATACTATATAGAAAAAGCAGAAAAAAAAAATAAAAAAATTTTTATTTATTAATTAAAATAAATTTGATGTATTTAATTATTAATTTTTTTTATATTAATAATTAATTAAATGAGTGAAATGAATGAAAAAAGAATGACTGGGTCTATAAATGTTGCTGATGAAACCTGTAAATTATATGATAAAATGCTAAAACAAAAACTTAAATTTATTGATGACTTAAAACAACAAAGAGAAATACTAAATTATTGTTGTGGTATAAATGAAAAAATATATAATAAAATTGATGATAAAATAAAAGAAATGTTAAATGATACAGCAAGTTTAGATTGTTCTAAAATAGATAAATTTTATATAGCAAATTTAGAAAAATTAGATGATGAAATAAATGAGTTAAATACAGGTAATCAAAAACATTATGAGGTGTTAAACATTACAATATATAAATTATATAAAGAATTAGAACTAAAAAATGAAATATTAGATACATTAAGAGAAAATTTAGATTGTGATGTAGAAATACATTATGAGATCAAAGAAACATTATTAGAAATTATAAACGGTGATTTAGACGGTAGAGAATACTTTTATTAGAAAAAAAAATTATTATTATATATCACACCAATCTTTATATTTTTTTTTATTTTTAGGGTTAAAACCATTAAAAGATGTTGCCCAACTACCCCTATAAATTATAGTTAAAGGTGAATTTTCTACATATTTTATTATTTTTCCGTGTTTTATACATTTAACTTCTATAAATTTTAATTGTTTTATTTTTTTATATTTAGTTAAATATCTTTTAAAACTATCTGGTCCGAAACTTTGTAAAATATACCTCCAAATTCTATTTTTATAAACATCTATTTTTTGTAATCTATCAAAATTTTCATCAAAATAATCAATAATTTCATCAAAAATCGGATGATTAGGTCTATTTAAATAAAATAGATCATTATTAATACTAAGACCTTTTTTATTTCCAAAATCTACTCTATTAAAAAAATTATCACCTTTAATCCATTCTAAATGTCCGCAATCATTTATAACATCTAAATCAATATATAATCCTCCAAATTGTTTTACAATACAAATTCTAATGTAATCAACTTTACAGATAGGTTTTTCTATTTTATCCCAAAGTGGTTTATACTGCGGAAATCCTATTAAAAAATTTTCTATTTTTTCTATATCCCATAATGTATAACCCTCAAAATTTTCCCAACTTTTTTTACTTTTCTCAAAAATATCACACCAAAAATGATTTCCAAAATCTAAATAAACTTGATGTATCAATATCATTATATATATATTATTTAGATTTTATTTTAGAATAATTATTTCTAATTCTGTGTTTAGGTATATTATTTTCTATTTGACTTTTTCCTTTCTCATCTGTAATAAATAATGACGGATAGTAATATTTTTTAATAATTTTATGTCTATTTAAAAATACATCTAAACCTCTAAATCGTTTTTGATCTAATATTTTTTCTAATAAATTTTCAGCATCTTTATAGTGAGGTATATAAAATCCCCAAGTTCCCATTATTCTAAATTTTGTATAATCAATTTCATTAAGACCTATATTTTTAGGGTAATCAAAATCAACTTCTTTCCAATTTTTAGCATTAATTATACTTCCAGCAAGATAGCAAATTTCTTTAGGAGGTGATCTATAAAATTCATTAAATTCTTTTTGTTTTAAAAAACAGTCATCTTCAGTTAAAATAACATTATTAATTTTTTTATCTATAATTTTTTGTAATAATCGTATCCAACTATCAAAACATCCTTCTTTTCCTTGCCTTCTTTTATCTCCAGCATTCCATAAATGTATCATTTTATCCTTAATTTCTTGTTTAACATCTTTATATTCATTTGCTTTAAACCAATTAAATTTATATCCTAATTGATTTCTTCGTTCTTTTCCTACTTCATTATCCATACTAATTACAAAAATTTTAGGTTTTTTATTTCTTCCACCTTTTAATCTTACTTCCCACATTCCGTTTTTTCTAATTTTAGTTGATACAAATTCAGGGTATTTTTCTTTTAACATTAATGCTTCTATTTTAGATATATTAACTCTTTCTCCTAATCTTTCTGTAATTCCTCCTGTTTTACAAAAATATTTTGTTTTATAAGTTATATAATTAAAGCGTAAAACTCCACCGTCTTTTATAAAATGTTGGATACAAAAATTATAATCATCTTTAACTTTAAAACCTGTAAAATCTAATGAATGTCTTACAATATATCCATAAAAAGCAGAACAAATAAATTTTAAATCGGTGCTAAAATTTTTATTCATAAAATAATAATTATCTACTGGATATACTCCCCAAATATATAATCCTTTTTCTTCGCACATTTTAAAAGCATTTTCTACAAATAAATTAAGATCATCAATTTCTTTTCCATTTTTCTTATCAATCATTTCTTTAACAATTTCTATATCATCATCTAAACTTAATAAATGTGTTCCTTCTTCATAATAATTTTTCATAAACTCTCTTTTAGTTCCTATATCTTCTGTATGTGTTAAAACTTTTTTATAATCAAGATCTTTATATAATTCTAATTGTTCTTCGTCTTCTAAAAATATTGTAATTTTAGATTTATCAATATTATATTTTTTTAATAAATTTAATGATTTTTCTATAATTTTAGGTCTTCCCCAACTCGGTATTGCTACTTCATACATTATATAATATACAGTTATATATTAAATTAAATAAGTAATAATAGAATATCTATTTCCTATCCATTTATTAACAGAATGATAAGTTGTTTTGTTTTTAAATAAAATAGGTCTATATCTTATATTGTGTGTTTTTTCTAATGTCTTGTCTTCATAATGTGTATTTAACTCTCCTCCTGTGTAATTACCTAATCCAAGGAGTAGTGCTATATCTTGTTTATTATTCTTATCTTTGTGTATATCAAACCAGTTGTTTTTGTTTATTAATACTTGGTTATAAGGTAAAGAAGGGTAATAGATTTTTAAATAATCGTATATAAGATATTCTAAATTTCTAAATCTACCGTCTTTACTTCTATTAGTAATTGATAATTTACCTCCATACATTCTTTTCATTCCTAAATGAATACAATTTAATCTTGCTACATTACCTTTACTATTAAACATTTTAGAAAATCTGATCCTATTACCTACAGTTGGAAATGATGTTATCTTTTGTAATTCTTTTTCTATCCATCTTAAATGGTTTAACTCTCTAATAAATTTTTTCATTTATTATAGTGTTATAAAATTAATCAAAATTAACTATAAATGTGCCTCTCTCAATTTTTAAAGAAGTTAATTTTTTTACTTTATTTTTAAATTTAATATATCCTAAATCTTTTCTTTTTATATAGTATTTTCTCATATACTCTCTACGCTTCATAATTTTATTATCTTCCATTATATATATAAATATAAAATAATGGTGAAAAAAAAATGTATATTTTGTAATAAACCAATAAAAGATTTTAAAGTTTGGGAAGACACTACAACAAGAAAAACTCATCGTTCGTGTTGGTTAGGTTTTCGTGAGTTTGAGTATAGACATTTTGATTTTTTATTTAGTAAAGATAGAGGATTAAATAAAGGTTTTTATTTTAGTCCAATGAATAACCGATCGGATAAGTCATAATACCGTCCCTACTTCTTCCTTTCCAAGTTTCCTTATTAATACTGCGTTGTGTTTCTTCTAATACAATAGTGTAAGGTTGATAACCTTTTTCTTTTTGAGGAGCATTTAATTTGTGTCTAATTTTTTTCATCATCGTAAATTTATCAGTTTTAACTGTTCCGTTGTTCCAAACATCTTTAAACATTTGCGGTGTTAAACAATGACTAGGATGTCCTTTTGCTCTCATTTTAAATTTTATTTTATATTTTTCTGATCTCTCGTCATACAATAAATATTCAGCACAATAACATTTAGGACAGATAAAATAACTATCATAACAAATACCTCCTTCTAATTCATCTTCCATCTCCCCTAATTCTTCACCTATTTTACCTTCTAATTTGTGTGCGTATAATGATGAAACCCATAAACAATCTGTATCTGTATAGTAAAATGAATTTTGTTTTGATTTAATTTGATCTCCAAATCTTTCTTCATCAAATAAATCCATATAGTCGTTCATAATTCTTCTACTGTATCCTAATATAAAACTACCTACTTGTAGAGGTTTTTTACATAATCCCTCAAATTCTTTTTTAAGTCCCATAAGTAATATTTTATTATCTCCAATTTCCTCAAAATCAGTCCAATTGTGTTCTTTATAAAAAGCATTAAGTTCTTTTTCATTACTTACTAAAACACTACTCTCAAATATAGGTCGCTGTATAAATTTACCGTATAAACTATTTAAAATAATTTTCAGACACATTCTTAATGCTGGATTGTATTTTTCTTTTTCAGTTTCTATCTGTGAGTTTTTATATGTATCTTGTTTTTTCTTTTTCGCATAAACTTTATTAACGAAAGGTTGTAAAAAATTTTTACCAAATGTATATACAAAACCTCTTTTAATTGTAAATCTATATCCTCTTTTTTCTGCTTCTTCTAAATCAATTGTATTATAGAATTGATTTTCACGACATATTAAATCCCAGCAAGTATTTCCTTTTTCGTTTTTCTGCGGTAAAACTGGTATAAGGTGATTTGGTATAAAATCTATATCAACACAAAATATACCAAATAGATGATTACAAGGATGAATGCGTCTTTTACCGCCTTTAAATTCTACACGACCGTAAAAAGATCCAATTTTAAATAAATGTTCTTCTCGTAGTTTATTGTATTGTTCCATATTCTCAAAATAAATACTTTCTTCCATCGGAAATGAATATTCATAAGTAGTAGGATATAAACTTTTTACATCAAAAGGCATTAGATATTGATATTTTTTATATTCGTCAAATAGTTCATAAAAATCTTCACCACCTTTAATTCTTTTATTAAATTCTGTATGTTTTCTTTTTATTAAATTCATTAGATCATTAGTTTCCTTATCATTCACACAAATCGCTAATTGTTGCTTAATCCAATTATTCTCAAAGCGTAATTTAATGGGTGTAGTTCGTCCTCCGTAGATAGATTTATTAATAAATTCATATTTCTTTTTATTAAAAGGTAATTCTAAAAAATCTTTCGCACCTAATAATGTAGCATTATAATCGTAAGACATTTGAGATAGAGTAATGAATGCTCTACAATCACCTCCAATAATATTCGTCATTTCTTTTTTTAAATGATTAAAAACTTCGTATGTAGCAAGAACATCACTACGCAAATATTCTAAACATTCACCTTTAAAATCAAATATTTCTTTCTGCTTATAAGTTCCGTCTTCTAATAGTTTTCTCATTTTTTTAGGGTAATTATCAAGATCAAGTTTATCACCAATATAATACATATCCTCCCATTTTTTAGGAAAATTGTGTGGAAATACTCCTTTTGCTACTTCTGTAATTTTAAAACCTTTTACACAAGCATCTAACGAATTTGGATTTAAAAATAAATATACATCAAAACTTTCATTTCTGTTAAATCTTAAACTCAATAATCTTCCTCCATTCATTAACACTTCAGGTTCGTATTTTTCCTCTTTTTTAGCGATCAACCATTTATATACAAAAAAATTATCAAATCCGCTTCCGTTATAAGTGATTAAATTAAAAACTATTTTTTCTTCATTTTTCTTATAAATCCAATTCATAAAATCATTCATACATTCTTTACCGTAAAAATCAAAGTAGCGTTCTTCCTCAATATAATAACATCCACAAGCATACGCTATACTTCGTTGTAGATTAGGACAAAAGAAAGTTTCTAAATCAAAAACTAAATTGTGTTTTGGGTAAAGATCAAAATTTCCTTTTTTATTTTTCATTTTATTATTAAATTTCCTATTTCCTTTTCGTTGCGGTATTCCTTTTTTAACAACTCTAATTTCAGGATGATATACTTTTAATCTTTGTTTTCCTAATCTGTCTTTTTTAATTTTATTAACAAAGGTGATATTATCTACATTACAAGTATGTTTAGCGTAATTACAACTAAGTAATTTCTTTTTACAGTATTTACATTTTATAGTATTTGTATTGTAATCTTTGTTAATGATGTGAGTATAATGATTATTATTAAATAACACATATATTCTTTTTTCATATTCGTATTCAGATTTAAAAACTTCTTTTAGTTTATCATATTCCCATTTGTATATTGTAATATTAGTTTTAAAAAATTTAGCAATTTTTTTACTACAATAAAAAGGTAATCTAATTCCAATAGGTATTAATAATTGAGTTCTAATTGTATCTGCTCTAATATATTTATAATTATCGTCATTTTCATTTACTTTTTTAAATATAGAAATTAAACAATTATTATTTCTACTTCTATAATCTTTTAAAAATACATTATTAACAATTGTTTTTTTAACAGAAGAATTATCTAAACAACCTCCTCCTAATTCTCTTATACCAATTATCATCGTATCAACTTTGTATATAGTTAAAAAATTTTCTGATATTTCAGGATCGCTATTATGTAATGATTGAGTAAGTCGGTCAAATGCTTCATACAAATAGTCTGCTATTTTATCTTTTGATGAGAAAGCAGACCAATCTAAAGCACCTTCAGGATTTTTTAATGAAGTAAAAGCAGTAGCAGATCCAGTCCTCGTAGCGTATCTGAATACAATTTCATAATCTTTATCAAATTCTAATCTTTGTCGTAATGTCTGAAATATTACTTGCGTCATATAATCAATATTAGTCGTTCCGTTTGTTGCTGAAAAATTAATACTAATTCTTTTTAAACCTGTAGATATATTATTCGCATTAAATAAATTTGTTTGTCTAATATTTCCGAAATTACTTACTAATGGTCTTAAAAAAATATCATCAATATAAGTTTTTTTTTTAATTGCTGATGATAATTTACCGCTTTTTGTAAATTTTTTAGTTTGTAAATTATATATCCATTTATTCGCTCTCAAAACTTTTATATAAGATAAAGGAACATTACCGCCTTTAACTTTTTTTTTAAAATAAGTTTTAAAATCTTGTGTTAATTTTTTTCTTTGTCGTCCTGTTCCAAACATTTTAGTATATATTCTTCTACTAATTTTTCGTTCGCCCTCCATACCTGCTCTCATCCAAGGTAATTCTTGTGGGACATTGATACTCTGAAAGTCAGGTTGTGATGGATCAAGAAAAATATTCATTCCTATTATATTAGAAACATTATTTATATTATTACCAACATTAAAACCCTCACTCATCTTTGTATAATATACTCTTACAGATTAATTGATAAAAAATAATCTTTATGAATACGGAAAAAAAAAATCTATTACCAAGAATTACTTGTTTGGTGTATATCTTTTGCTGTATCAGATGTAGGAGCAACTCCTAAACCTTTTTGTGCTAATGAAATCATCGGTTTAGCAAGTGAAGTCATTGTATTATCTGCCTTATGTAATAGATCTTGTTTTATAAATTCATACACTCCTTTTCCACTTTCGTATGCTCCGTATGCCCCTGCCGCCAAACCTACAGCACCTACAACTAAACCTGCTCCAGCACCTATTCCTGTAGCGTCTAAACCTGCTCCAGCAACTTCTAAACCTCCAGCAACAGCATCAAGAGTTCCTGCTCCTATTTCGCTCCCTGCCGTAGTTCCTAAATCAGCAATAGCGTCTGCTCCTGCCTCACCAGCACCTTCAGTAGCGTTTTCCACAGCACCTGTTCCTCTCGTCATTCCTTCATTAAAACTTGCCTTTTGTCTGCCTACAAAATCACCTAAATTTTGTTTTAATCTTCCTCCTAAATCACCTAAATTTTGTTGTAATCTTCCTCCTTCTTCTACCGCACTTTGTCCTATATTTCTTACATTACTTATTTGTCTTGACGCAAAACTCCCAGCACGACTTCCCATATCTGCTAAATGTTCTGCTTCACTTGTAGTTTCAGCACCAGCATTAACAACACTATTATCTACTGTAGCACCTGCTCTTCCTCCACTTGCTTTAAATATTTTAACAGTTGTTCCTAAACCTCTTCCTCCATAATTAACTGAACCTGATGTTGCTTCTGTGTCTGCTCCTAAATTAACAACACGATTGGCGGGTTCTACTGCGTCAAAATCTTCACCTCCCATACCTCCTGTTTCTCGTATAGATTTTAAAACTGATTGTCCCCTATTTAATCCTAATGCTTCTCGTGCGTCGCCTATTTCTGCTGTTCCTTCTTGGTTTTCATAATCCGCTCCGCCTTTAATATCTCGTGCTGGTTGTGCTCTCATCCAAGGTTTCGTTTTAACTTTTAAACCAATAGTCTTATCAAAATCACCAACAACACCAGAATTTTCATTCGCCACACCTTCTGTTGCTGTATTAACTCTATTTAAATCTGCTTCGTCTGGGTCGTATTTAAATGATTGTCGTGCGTCGTCAAAATCACCTTCTCTTGTATCGTCTGCTCTATAACTTCCTCCTCTTTCTCCACTGAAAAGACCATCCACTCCTCCTTCGTCGTCCCTATAACCGCTATCTCCTCTCATTTTAGTTCTCAATTCGTCAATTGCTTGGTTCTGTTGTTCTTGTTGAGTTTGACCTCTTACAAAACTTTTTCCTTCTCCTAATTCTTCTCCTTCTTGAGTTCCACCTGTTCTTTTTTGACCTTGTCTAAATGATTGATTTAATCTCGTTTGATTTGCCTTTCCTCGTAAATCCTCTGCTGTAGATTTTAAATTTTTCGCCCAACCTCCTCGTTTATCATTATTAAGTAAATTTAATTTAGATTTATCAAAACTTTGTCCTAATTTATTTAATCCTCTTCCTAAAAATGTAGGTTTCTCTGCTGTTCCTAATGTAGCGTGTTGTAATCCTTTAAGTGCTATAAGTGATCCTTCTATACTACCTCCTGCTTCTAATGGATGTGTAATATCAAAATTATCCTTCTGTTGTGCTAAATTATTTAGATTATCTATATGTTCGTTTATTTGTCCGTATTCTTCCATACGAGAGTTAAATGTATTACCTTCACTAGCGTATCCACTTCTTGCTTGACTTAATCTTGATTGATAACTCATTTATATTAATAATATAATATAATATAAAAAAAGTTATTTAATAAATTTTTACCATAAATATTTTAAAGCAAACCATCCAGCAGAGTATTTTGGTTTTGCGTAAGTGTGTCTTGATTTATACGCTTTCCTTCGTTTAGGATCTAATGTATCTTTTTTACTATATAATTTTAAAGGTGTTTTATCTTTATACTGACCGTATCTTTTATCTCCAAATTGGACTGTTTTAAATTTTTTACCTCGTAAATAAACTACTGCTTTATATTTTTTAAATCCTGTTCCTCTGCTCCACTCAATCATTATATAATATAATAATTTAATAAAAAAATGTATAGTCGTTTAATATTTCTTCACTATATCCTTTAAATTCATAATCTTCTATAAATTTATAATACAATTTATTATTTTCTCTGATTGCTCTTTGGTGTTTTTTCATACCATATATTCCTAATTTTTTCATTTCCCTTCGTGCTTCATCTACAGTCCATTTAGTATCGTCAAATGCTATTCCTTTTAATTTCATTTTATTATATACTATTATTTAATAATTTATTTTTTAATCTTTATGAATACGACACTTACTGACCGATATTTACAACTCCGTTATCAAATTGTATAACGTTGCGGTGTTTAACAAAAAGATATAATGAATGTGGATTTGCGTTTCCGTCCGTCCAATTACTCGTTAATCGTAATCCTAAATGAGTGCCTTTAAAATTAACACCTTGATTACTTACATTATCGTATCCTATACCTAACATAAAAGTTGGGTCATTATCATTTAAGGTTATTGATGTAGGAAAGAAAGAGGCAGAATTTGGACGAGCATTACCGAAACCTAATTCTGTGCGAGGACAGATTAAAAAATTAGAAGCACTCCATCCATCAATAAAAGAATTCAGATTTACTTGCTCTAACTGTGCGTTTGGATTGTAATTATCAGTAGTTATTTTTTCTTTTGCGTCAATCTCAAAATCAAGAGGCATACGAATACCTCCTCTAGTCCATATAACATTATTAATTTTTGCTTTTTTATTTAGCACAGCACCTCCATTTTTCTTTAATAATGGTGTTATCATCTGTGAATTGTAATGATAATTATTAATCCAAGCAGAAGGTATAATATTAGCAATCGCACCTAATACTTTTGACTTATTTACATTAAATACTGATGAGTGATCGTTTGAGGTCATTGTTGTATAAAATGATGAATAAGAAATGTAATCCCAAGCACCGCTTCTATTTCCTAACATCGCCTGTTGCTGTTGAGGAGGAGGGACAATTGCGTCAAATGTAAGTGTTAAATCGCTTAATTCGTAGTATGAACCAACTGCGTCGTTATTTGCTTGGTCTTTAAAGTAATTATCAAATAATACAAATTTATCTGGTGCTAATTGTAATGTAAGATGAAGTCCTTTAGTCATTATTAAATCTAAAGGTTGTCCTTGTAATATTCCAGCAAGTAAAGGCATACTAAATGTAATTCGTTTATCACATAAATAACCTTGTTGAGCGTCTTTAGAAGTAGCACCAAATACCATATCAGTTCCAGCAGAAATATAATTTGTAAATGAATGTTGTAGAGGCATAAGAGTAGCACATAATCTATTGTAATTCTTAATCATTTCGTAAGATTGACCGTCTTGACTTTCTATACTCAATAACTCAATAGCAGAAGAAACACCAGTCCTACTATCAATATTAATTCGTTTTGTTTTATCTCGGTTTGTTGGGTGAGATCCAGCACTATCAAAAACTTTAAAAGTTCCGTTTATTCGGAGAGTTTTTCCGTCTAAAAATTTAGGCATTACAGGTATATCCCACTCAATTTGTGGTGATCCTTTATGAAAAGAAAAAATACCGTTTCCAGCATTTGTAGGTTTTAATATAACACATTCTCTCGCACTTTGGTTCATTTTATATATTATTAATATATTATTTAAAATGAAAAATTCTATTTAAATTTTTTTAATCACAACATTACTTGGACGCCATTTCCTCCAATATTGATGCGTCTTAATACACAGATATAATTTAAGAATAGTTTATTTATAGCACTTCCGCTATATTCACATCTTAATTCTAAATCACCGCCATCTCTTAAATTATAAACACCTCCGTAGCGTCCTAAAGCACGAGAAACCATAAAATTACTTGGTAAATCTAAAAGATTTCTTACAGCAACCCCACAACTCATTAACGCTTTCTGATTTTCCCAAAGAGCAACTTGATCGTAAAATCCTCGTGCGAGATTAGATACATCTACTTTTTTACTTGGTTGAGATTGTCCGTTAATATAAAAATTGTAATCAATCATACCGTCTATAATTGTTTCTAAACTATCTCTTGCGACAGAAGGCGTAGTATTATTAATAGGTAGCGATAAAACCGATAAAGCACGAGTGTTATACGAGGGTATATTTTGCTGTGATATAGTTTCTGATGAAGCAACATTTTTTCTATATAAATTATATGTATATATATCTAAATTAACTCCTTGTTCTGATTGTGCTTGTTTCATCATATCATTAACATACGCAGATGGAGGGGATACTTGTTTTAATACAAGTTCTATATTACTGAATGTTAAAGTTGGTTTGTATGTATCTATATCAGTTCTTTTAATTCTGATTTTTGCTTTACCTACTGGAATAACTACGCCTGTATTTGTAGTCCATAAAAGAGTAGTATTACCTGCGTTATGTGTAATAGAAACTAAAGCACCTAAAGAAACAACAGTTTTCGCCGCCACATTATCATTAACAAGTTCTAATACTTGACCTACAACAAAGGGGCATTTATCAACAGTTCCAGCAATATCGCAAGTAGCAGATCCAGCGGCGGTGGCGGTGTGATTTAAAATTTCGTGTCCTGTTGTTCCTGAATGAATAATTTGGACGCATTTTTTAGCGTCGTTTAAATCAATCTCTACTTTAAGACCTTGAGTAAGAACAACTGGAAACATTTTATCACCTCCTAAAATACCACTTTTTAATCCACACGCTACTTGGACTTTATTATTATTTCCAGTTGCGGTTGTAATTGTTGCTGTCGGTAAGTATGTATCAAAAAAATATCCGTTTTCTAAATCTCCTATTTCTAATGCTTCAGTAAGTTCTCGTTTGTGGTTGATACTTTCATTTTTAGAATAATGATGAGTTTTCGCCACTAACTCTGCGTAATTTTCTATATTTTCTAACTGTGTTCTATTTGTTCCGTCGTATATTCTTAAGTTATTAATAACAGAATGAATACCACATTTTCTATTTAAAGTCATTCTTCCTTCTGTGCTATTTATTTGGACGTCCATTTTTAAGTATGATTGGCGTGGATCTATAAATCCCATAAAAGATGGAACATCAAATCGTATTGTATCTCCATCTGTATAATCTTGTTGATGGTCTGATGGGACAACTGAACTTTTGCTACTTACAGAGGCAGACTTATTATTAGAAAACATTATTATATATATTAATAATATTTTATTTAAAAATCTAAATAATTAAACAATTAATACTTTTAAAAAAAAGTATCGCAAAAGGGGTTAAAGGGGATATATCCCCTAACGAGACCGTAATGCCTGTTTAATTTTTTTATTACATTCTGCTCTTGTAATCATTCCTTTAGGTTTTGTTGCGGTTAATTGTTTTGCTCCTCTTACTGTTAATTTTCCGTTAGAACGAGAACGAGGCGGTGCTACAAACGGAACTATTGATTGGACTGATGATTGACCTGCTACATTTCCTATAAAAGGTGCTGGATTTAAATTTACATTTAAAGTAGCGTATCCTCCGTATTTTGTAAATGCTTCTGCTGATCCCATTGGTTTATCCTTAATTGCTAACATTTTTTTCTTTTTCATCATTTTAGGTTTTTTCTTTTTTTTAATAGTCATTTTTACATTTCCTTTTCCAGTTTTTTTAACTCGTTTTCCTCGTTTCTTACCTGTATCACTACGTTTTTTGCGTCCTTTAGGTGCTTTTTTATCTTCACCTCCCATCATTTTACTTTCTGAAACTTCTTTTTTAGTTCTTCTTACTCGTTTTTTTCCTTTATCACTACGAGTTTTACGAGGTTTTTTAGTTTTTTTAGGTGCTGATTTAGTTTTTTTAGGTGCTTTATATTTTGTTTTTTTACCTCTCTTTCCTACTTCCTTACACATCGTTTTCATACAATTAGCAGAAACAACTACCATTTTTATTTATATAATCTAAATATTTATTTATTTAAATAATTATTTAAATTATTTTAATCCCAACTTATCACTACTGATCCTTCATTATTTAGTTTAAATTCAGTTTTTGTTTCCTTTACCAAACGCTTTTTTTTCGGTTTTTGGGTGTTGAGTGTAGTTTTATTGTTTGGGGATACATACAAATTTTTATTATCATTTAGATATTCTAAACCGACCCATTTTACATCACCCTTTTCTATATATCCTACATTAGGATAATATCCTACATCTATTTTTGGATACTCTTTCATTTGTTTAAATATAATTGTTTTTTTCTGTAATTCTAATTTCTTAAATGCTATATATATTCCGTTTTTTAATGAAGTAGGTTTTTCTTTATACCAAGATACAACTTTTTCTCGCATCTCTTTTTCTGTTCTACATTTGCGTCTTGTAATAGATATACCGTTTTTTATTTGATCTTCTACATTTTTTTCGTAAGTTTTTTTAGCATTTGCTCTTGTTTTTTCTACATAATTAGGTGATAGTTTATTTTTTTCATTTCCTTTTTTAATTGCTAATTTACCTTTTAATGTTTTTCTATATCTTCGTTGTCTTTCTGCTCTCTTTTTTTTTTGTTCTGCCTCTTTACTCATCATCGCATTATATTTTGCTTTCCAGTCTGTTAATTCTTCTGTTTCTTTCATCAAATACTCTTTATATATTAATAAGATTATTCTTTATGAATTT
>TARA_R110002124_G_scaffold50103_4_pt1 | contig 14302 bp, 8 predicted proteins | sample TARA_R110002124 | Tara Oceans TARA_R110002124 (sample SAMEA4397445) | marine metagenome | biome: Polar Biome; feature: [SRF] surface water layer (ENVO:00010504); material: water (ENVO:00002006), including particulate matter (ENVO:01000060) such as... | depth 5 m | reverse complement strand
GCTCCCTTCAAGTATCAGCGGCAGGAAACCGCCAAAGGTTGTCACGGTTGTTGAGATAATGTGTCGGCTGGAATCCATCACCACGTCCCGCGTTGCCACGCTATCTCCCTGCAGCGCGCGCGGATCGGCCTGCAGCGCGGTGATAATAATGATCGCGGCATTGATGGAGACCCCGATTGAGCCGATCACCCCGATCATGGCCTGAACGCCGAACGGGTACTGGAAAATAGCCAGAGCCAGCAATGACAAGCCCAGGGAACACACGCACACCAAAACAGCAACGGCTGATAGTCGCCAGGAATTGAAGGTCAAGACGATGGTTGCCAGCAGTGCTGCGAGTACCAGTCCCATCGGTGCCATGATGTTATTCACAACCGACGCCCGTTCATCGGTATCCCCTCCGAACTTGAAATTGTAGCCATCGGGCAGTGCTATAGGGTTTTCCGTGAGGTCCTGTCGCAGTAATTTCAATGCCTCTTCTGGCAGCACCCCCCGCTCCAGGTACGCCTGTACGATATTAGTTCGCATGCCATCCTTTCGCGAAATAGGACTCTGGCTGGGTATCAATTCCGGTTTGCCAAGTGCATTCAGCGGGATACCTGAAATCATCGATGAATCGGCCGGCAGTCGCGGAGGCAGTGGCACCAGGATGTCGGCAATTTTTTCAGACGCTCCCCAGTCTGTCTCGTTGAGTCGCACACGCACTGGTAATCGCTCTGTGCCCTCCAGCACTTCTCCACCAATCTGTCCGAGAAGACTGCTGTTGAGTGCGGTTGCCACATCCGACAGCTGTAAGTGCGCCAGCCGCAATTTGTCTTCCTGCAGCGCAAATACCAGTTTGGGTGCGCCACCAGACAGATCGCTGCTGGTGTGCGTGACGAACGGGGTGACCTCCATACGGTGCCTGAACTGGTTGCCCAACTCCTGCAGCACGGACAGGTTAGGTCCAGTCACTTCAATCTCCAGTGGCGCCGTCACAGGTGGCCCCTGGTCAATACCCCTGACAATTGTTCGCACTTCGGGAAACTCTGCGTCGAGTTCAGTTTGCAGCCGCCGGATCAGGTCATCGGTGAGATTTTCATCGCGGGTCAGCACCAGTGCCTCGGCCCAGGAGGGGATACCTTCCTTGAAACGGAACATATTGTAATAAAAGGCGGGCGCGCTTTCGCCAATGCTCCAGTCGACCCGGCGCACGAGCGGATCACCACGCAATTTTTCATCGATGCGCCGGGCGATGGCCGCGGTATCCAAAATGGAGCGACCGTCTGCTGCCTTTACCTGAATGTATAATTGATCCCTGTCCGTGCCCGGGAAAAACTGTGCGGTGAGTGTCGGAAAAGACAGAAACCCGGCGATAGGGAGCGAGAGTGCCAGTGCGATTGCGGCTGCCGGGTGAGCCAGACTCCAATCCAGCGCGCGCACCAGTGCGTCGCCGGCACGACCGCTGCTGGCGCCCCCGATCCACCAGTGAGCCTCCCTGGCGGGTTCTCTGGGCAGCAGCCAGCTGGCCAGTACGGGAGTGATGCTCAGTGCGAGCAAGGTAGAGGTCGCCAGCATGATGATGACGGCTGTAGCGATGGAGCCGAGGAAGTCACCGGCGGGGCCGGGCAGAATCGCCATCGGCGTGAAGGCAAGCACGGTGGTCAATGCCGAGGAGATCAGTGGCACTCGCAGTCGATCGACGGAGCCACTGATGGCCTCCAGTGTGTCGCTGCCCTGTAACAGGCGCTTTCTTACCTCGTCTGTCATCACGATCGAGCCATCGACGAGTAGTCCCAGGGCGACGATCAGCCCGCTGATCGACATCTGGTGCAGGGCGATGCCCATACGCTCCATCACGGTGAGCGAGATCAGGGCGCACAGTGGCAGGATACAGGCGACAACCACCGCCGCGCGCCAGCCCAGTGTGAACAGGAGCACGAGAATGACCAGTAAAATGCCGATGGCCAGATTGATGGTGACATCGAACAGCCGGGATGTCGCGTAGGTGTTCTGGTCGTAGGTGACTTCCACTTTCAGTCCGGCCGGCGCATTGTTGCGGTAGTCGGTTACAAACGTGTTGAATGCGGCGCTCCACACATCGACCTGATTGCCGGACTCCATGACGGCCCCAATGAGAATGGCCTCTCTCCCCTGTGCCAGCGCCATCGCAGGAGGCGGACTAACATTGGCCTTGAACACGCTGGCGATATCCGAAATTCGCGTGGCACTGCCATTGGCGGAGGTATTCACCACCACCTCGCGGATACGCGCCATGGAATCGAAATCACCCTCCAGCTCGATGACCATATCGGTGCCGCTACCCGAGGCGCGCCCGGAAGAGACTTTCGCATCCGCGGACTGCAGTGCCATCGCAACCTGCTGCAGGTTCAGGCCGCGGGAGATCAGCGCCGATTCGTCAATCTCGACACGGATCTCCTCAACCGGTTCGCCAAACACTTCTACCAGCTTGGTATTCGGCAGGTTCCTGGCCTGGTCGGCGAAGTCCTGCGCCAGGCGGTTGAGCAGGGACAGCGGCATATCGTCTGCGGTCGACGAGGACAGCGCGACGATGGTGGTAAATGAGGTCAACCTGTCGTTGTCGAAATTGGGGGCGCTCACCCCCGGGGGGAAATACTCGCTCGCATCGATCATCGCGTCCCGGACTTCCGACCAGGCGCGTTCCAGTGCATCGTCAGGCAAGGTTTCGAGGAGTTTGATATTGATGAAGGAGACGCCGCCACTGGACGTTGATCGGAGCTCGTCAACCTCTGAAATCTTGCGCAGCTCGTCTTCCAGTGGGCGGGTGACAAGGGCCTCAACCCGATCCGGCGTGGCGCCGGGATAGAACGTGGTAATCGTGCCGACAAAATTCATCAGTGTCGGGTCTTCCTGTCGCGCGATGGATTGAAAGCTGGTGATGCCCACAGCAATCACGCAGAGAATAATCAGCGTGAAATAGCGCGAATGCGTAGCGATAAGCCGGGCCAACACGTCAGTTCACTCCTTCGGCGCTAACCAGTGTGCCGGCACTGATCCGGTGCAGGCCGCTGGCGACAACGGCGACACCGGATGGCAGCGTGCCGCGGACAAAAGCGCGATCACCTTTCACTTCCAGTACTTCTACCGCTTCGCTGACGGTGCGCAGGTGGTCACCCTCTGGTTCCAGTCTCAGCACAGTCCAAATGCCCCGGCTACCTTCCTGCAGTGCGGCAATGGGTAACCAGCCGCCCGCTTCGGCGACGGTCTCCTGTAATTCCAGGGTCACGGGTTCGCCATCCAGGGCGTCGACGTCGGCGGGCAGCGCAAAGACACTGGCGGCAGTGCGGGTAGCGCGGTCCACGTCCGGGCGCACCGAGAGGAGTTGTGCCTGGAATGTCTGGTCGCGCAGTTTGAGCGTATAGATAGACCCGGGCTGCAGATTGGCCGCGCGCTCAGCGCTGACACCGATCTGCGCTTCCTGTGCTGCCGATTCAAGTAGTTTCAACACGGGCATGCCAGGATTTACGATGGCTCCCTGTTGCACATACCGGTCTGCAACAATGCCGTCGTAGGGGGCCGTCAGACGGGATTTTTGCAACTCGATATCGAGGCTGGCGAGGCGAGCGGTCCCGGCGTCCACACTCGATTGCAGCGCCAGCGCACGCAAGCGTGTGTCGTCATAGGCATCTCTCGATACGGCCCCGGTCTTGATCAGGTCGGCCTGTCGCCGGGCTTTTAACTGCGCCAGGTCCAATTCCACGCGCATCTGTTGCAGATCCGCAGCAGTAGCGCTGCGTCTCGCTTGCAGTGCCGTGTTGTCGAGTTCTACAAGGATGTCACCGCGCTTCACCGGCGTACCGGGGCGCGGCGGTGGAGACAGGATCATCCCTGGAATTTCAAAGCCCAGGTCGGCCTTCCTGCCGGCGACCACCAGGCCGAGGTAGGACACATTCCGCTGATAGCTGTCCTGGACCTTGAACACGGTAGCGGCGACCGGCAGCGGCATTCGTTCCCCTGAATTGACCGACAGGGCAGCGCGGAAGTGCAGTAACCCGGTTATCACTATGACTATCGCGATGGCGGCGCCCGCGCCCAAAAGGCCAGTGCGCGAGGAGGCTGGTTTGAAAGTCCGGTGGACTGGCGTTGAAGCCATTTTCTGCGCCCAATGTAAGAATGTATAACATGCATGTTATAGGTTCTTACTTATCAGTCAAGGGCCAGGGCAGATGATTACTTGCAGCGGCCACTCGATTGACGCAAAATACGCGCCGTCTGTGAGGGAAGCATCTCCCGATGCAGACGCTATGGTGATCCAGGCGGTCCCCTCGCAATGATAGGTAGTGAACCCCGCCAGGCCCGGAAGGGAGCAACGGTAGTTACCGACTCGTGTGCCGGGGTGTGGCTGTCTGGGTCGCCTCCACTGGCTCGACCCCTTTATCCTCCCAATTTGTCAGGCGCACAGCGCCGGGCAACGCGACTCCTGCATTCGACAAGACTCATGGAGTACTGAAGCTGTACCTGGGCATATTCGTGCACATCTTCCCTGGCAGTGGGGATGGACAGATCGCTCCAAACTGCTATCTACAGGACACAGCCGTAATGTTGATTCTGTATATCGCTCAATAAGGCATACAATGTTATTTAGGTTGTCGATACCGTTTGCCCGGAGATGAAATGCCAAAAAATGAAGTTGAACCAGTCGTAGACGGTCGCCGTCTGCGCAGTGAACGCAGCCGCACTGCAATCATCGATGCTATGGTCGCCCTGCAGAACGAGGGCATCCTTGTGCCCACGGCGCATCAGGTAGCTGAACGTTCGGGTATCAACATACGCTCACTGTTTCGGCATTATGGGGATATGGAGGCATTGTTTGGTGCTGCCGACGAGTACTTACGCGAGACATATGAGGCTCCGTTCCTCGGTGGTGATCGCGAGGGAACGCTCGCGGGGCGGATTGAACATGCCGTCGAGCGTCGCGCTGCTGCCTATGAACAACTCGGGAATATGATCTTAGGCGTGCAAGCGCAATTGTGGCGCTACGAGACGCTGCGCAAGAATCACGCCCGCGGCCAGCGCGCACTGCGCGAAGACCTCGATGACTGGTTGCCGGAACTCAAGGCCATTCCGGCCGCTGAACGAGAGGCTATCGACGCTATTACGTCTCATGAAATGTGGCATCGGCTGCGGGCGGCGCAGGGGCAGAGTAAAAAAGCAGCGATTAAAATTATCAGCAACCTGCTTAAGCAGCAATTGCTCGATAGCCAGGATTAGCGCAAGGCCATTCATGCTTTTTACAATCCTGAAAACCATGACGGTAAATGCCTGAGGGTTGTGATTCAGTTGAGCCGCTTGTGATCGATGCGGTGCGCGTCTACATTGCGGAACTGTGTGGCTTTAGCCGGTTCAAGAGACTGCCAGGTGGGCAAGCGCGGCGACGAGTGCAATCACCAGCGGCGCGAGCAGTTTAGGCCCGCCAAACAGAAACCAGGGGGAGGCGGGGAATGCAAACGTTCGCTCCAGAGACGCCAACTTCAGGCCATGGTGCTCGCTGCCGATTGTGGCAGGTAGCATTTCCATCAGGTCCCGCCGACTGCGGTAGCGGATCATCCCCGCGGCACCCCATCCCTCATCCTGGTCACAGGCGACATTTTCGACATTGCCGCTTGCTGCCATGGCGACCATCACCGGGTGCCCGGCCTTGCGCAGCAGGGAGCCGAGGAACACCTTCTGGTATTTCGCCAGCTTCTTGCGGGACTCCCGTTGCGGGTGATTCAGCAGCAACAGATTGACCATTACAAAATCCTTGCCATTGTCGTTGGTCAGGAAATTACGCAAATTCTCTTGCTGTTGGTCAGTCCAGCCGTCGTCGGGTTTGAACAGTTCCATGGTTTTCTCAACTTCCGCCGGCGTAACTTTTGGTCGAAAACCCACATACCACCACCAGAACGCGGCGTAGACCAGCACTGCCGTGGCCCAAATCACAAATGCACTCATATTCCGGGTACTCTCCTGTCATTAAACCAGCCACACAAACCTGCCATGATCGCTAATGCCCCATCAGAACTGGTACCTGAGCGTTGCACCATACGTGCGCGGCGCCTGCAGCCATTGCGCGGTCATGCCGGTCAGTACAAGTGGTGACCCTGCAAGTGATGAATAGGACTCATCGGTGGCGTTCTTGACCCAGATTGCCGCGTCCCATGCGTCGTTGCGCCAGCCAAGGCGGACATTGACCAGTTCGCGATCCTGCCTGGTCTCGGGCGGCTGGTAGGTCGGGTTGGTGTAGTGATTCCCCATAAAACTGTAATCCGTGCGCAGGTAGGCCTTGCCCTCGGCTATGGGCAACACCAGGGTTGCAGCCAGGCTGCCACTCCAGTCCGGCGCGAACACCACATCGAACTCCTGCAGGTCGCCCTCGGTATACTCCGCATCCAGGTATTGCAGGCCACCGTCGAGAATCAGGTTGGGCAGGGGCATGGCGGTGAAGCTAAGGTCGACGCCCTGGGTGGTAGCCCTGGCGGCATTACTGATATATGTGCCAGCGCCGATCGGGTTTTGCGCCAGGAACTGCAGGTCGTCAAACTCCGAGTAGAACGCGGTGGCGTTCAGCTTCAGGCGGTTATCCAGGAGTTGGGTCTTGACTCCGATCTCATAGTTGGTGGTTTTTTCCTCACTGAATTCTTGTGCGCCTGGGGGGCTGCCCGGATCGTTAAACCCCGGTGATTTGGTACCGGTCGCCGCCGAGGCAAATACCATGGTGTCCGCGGTGACGAAATAACGCAGGCTGGTCAACCAGGTGAAACCGTCCTCTTCGAGCTGTTCGTCCTGCACGCCAGGCGTGGCTATCAAGTCAACGAACGTGGGGATATCGGGCATATTGGCCGCAGGCGCGCTGGAGAAATTGTCTACATAGCCGTTCACCGACTTGGTCTCAGCGGTATAACGCAGGCCCACCGTCAGGAGCCAGTCCTCATTAAAGCTATAAGTGGTTTGCCCAAACGCGGCATACACATCGGTTTGGTATTCTGATTTGGTAGCGATGTAGTCCCCGGGTGCGGCTAGCAGCGCAATCTGCGGCCCGAAGGTCACGCTGCCAACGGATACAATGTCTTCACCCAGATAGCCCACACCGTTGGGGTTGTCCCGCTTGTTTTCCTCGTGGAGATAGTAGAGGCCGGCCAGGTATTGTAAGGGGCCATCCAGGTCGCTGGTGAGGCGGAACTCCTGGGAGAAGGCGTTACCGGTATATTTATCATTCACAAAGGACAGGATGTCGAATTCGGAGCGATCGGCATCGGCGGAGGACTTGTATTCGTATTCATTCCAGGCGCTGAGTGACGTCAATTGCGCCTTGTCCATATCGTATTCGACGGTCGCGATGACCATGTCCGAGGTCATGGTGAAATCGCTGCTTTGGTTGATGTTATTCTTCCAGTCGTAAGCATTGTTTTTAGGCACAGGCAGGCCGTCTGCGGCCAACAGCCCGAGAAACGTCTCGGTCTGTTTTGCGTCGGCGGCGCAGCAGCGGTCATCCCGGTCTACATGGCTGGCCGTCAGGCCGATGCTGAGGTTATCGGTCGCCAACCACTGGAGTTCGCCGCGCAGATTCCAGTCTTGCACCGACATCTGGTCCGGCCCCGTATCATTTTCAAGCCAGCCATCCTGTTCCCGCCAGTTGCCGGCCAACCGGTAGGCAAGCTCGTCGTTGAGAGGGCCCGTAACCGATGCGGTGTACTGCTGCAGGCTGTAGTCCCCAACGGTTGCCTCAACATAGCCCTCGGTCTCATCGAAATTAGGCCTTTTGGTCACCACGCTGACCACACCGGCATTGGCATTCTTGCCATAGAGCGTGCCCTGGGGGCCTTGCAACACCTCGATCCGCTCGATGTCGGTGAGGTCTGACATGCCCAGGCCGGAGCGGCCCATATAGACGCCATCAACCACGAATGCCACCGACGCTTCCAGAGCAATGGAGTTCTGGGAGGTGCCGATGCCGCGAATACGAATACCGGTGGTGAAGGGATTGAGGTTGGTGGAGACGGTCAGCGAAGGCACCAGTGCCGCGACATCGGTCAGGTCGACAACGCCCGCCTCCTGCAGGGTGGTAGCCGAAATAGCAGTTACGGTTACCGGGACGTCCTGCAGGCTCTCCGCGCGTTTGGTGGCGGTAACAATCACTTCTTCCAGCACCTGTTGAGCGCAAGCACCAGAGGCGGCCAGGGTAAGGGTCACGGCTGCGGCAAGGGGTTGATAAGAATTCATTATTGTATCCTCCATTGCACTATTATATAAAGTCACAAATTGTGTCAATACTATGTGGCAGATGCTATGACAATACAATATGAATGTCTACAGGCGCCGATTCCTATCGTTTGCACTAGTTATAACAATCTAATCTAAGAAGCGTATTCACGGCTGGCGTGGCTACACGCAAGTGCTTTTTTGGTGTGCCCAAGTGATCTCAAAGAGAGGATGAAATGATTCAGAAGATACTGCTTTCAATCATATTGATACTGGTCGGCGCGTTTGTCCTTCTGCTCTGGTTAGCCTTTTTTTCTGCGCGCCCACCGCTCACCACAAATCCCGCCACGCTGGCGGGGGATGGCAGCGTGTTGAACTATTGTGAGCTTCCTGAGCTCGATGGCAGTGGTAAACGGGCGGCCGATATCGCCAAGGGCAATACGCCGGGTTGTGCTTACAGCCATTTTCCCCTGCCCATACTCGCCGGGTGTACCGAGCCACTGGCGGCGGGCGCTGATGATATCCGCGGCCTCTGGCGTGTGGTGGAAGGCGATCACGCGGGTCATGTAGAGCGGGTCGAGCAGTGCGGGAGCCGGGTGGTCATTACCAGCTCGGGTATTATCCATGACTACGGCCCCAACAGCACCGCGGGTCTGAACACGAATGACACTGAGGGTTCGGTCATGTTCACTGCTGGCGAAAGGGAATTCTGTATGAGGACGTCTGCTTCCATGATCTGGGAACAGGGCGTACTCAACTTCTACGCCTTCGGCTGGGGTCCGAAAGTGGTCAAGCGCTATATGGCGGACGACCAGCTGGTGTGGGAATACGCCGATGGCAGTGTCAATCGAATGGACAGGATTTGCACACTACCCGAAGAGCTAAAGGTCCCGGCACCGCGGGGAAGGCGAATTTCGCTGTTCTAGGTTGAGCGCTCGGCTGGCACACTAATGGACGGACCCCGGTGTCTGCTCCGCCTTTTCAGCAACCAGCCTTGGGGCAGGGTGGCGCCTGTTAGGGGGCGAGGATGACACCTTCATTGGCATTTATCTCACCTGCCAGCATCGACTTTACGCGGGCGTCTATTGCCTGAGGGCCCTCAGATAGCTGTACTCGTTGTAAAAGGGCGCCACACCATGGCGATTTGTCGCCAACTCACAACCAGAGAGGTTTCGCGAAAGTTTTCGAGATTGATGCAGTGGCTATAGGATGTCTCTGTCATAGCCGCTGCCTTATACTTTAATCATTAATTTGCCTAAGTTGCGGCCCTCGAAGATCATATCAAAGCCCTCCGGAAACGTTTCAATGCCGTCAAGGATGTGCTCGAGAAACAGGATTTCATTTTCCTTTACCAGCGGCGCCAGCGCTGTCACAGCTTCGGGGATCCGCCGCATATAATCCTTCATGGTGAAGCCGCGCATGGTGAGTGAGTGTGTGACGATCTGCAGGTAGTTAGCAGGGCCCTGGGCGTTCGCACCGTACTGCGAGATGCCGCCACACAGCACGATGCGGCCCTTGTAGTTCATCTGCATCAGTACCGCATCCAGTGTCTCACCACCGACATTGTCAAAATAGACATCAATCCCGTTGGGGCAATGTACGCGCAGTGCGTCCTCGACGGGACCGGCCTTATAGTCGATGGCGCCATCGAGCCCGAACTGTTTAATGAGCAGGGCGCATTTTTCGGGTCCACCCGCGATACCTATCACTCTGGCCCCTGCCTGCTTGGCGACCTGTGAGGCAATTGAGCCAACGGCTCCTGCACAGGATGACACGACTACAGTCTCACCGTCTTTGGGTGCGCCAATATCGCTCATGCCGAAGTAGCCAGTGAATCCGGGCATACCCAGACCACTCATGTAGTGATTAAGGGGGGCAAGGGCAGGGTCGACCGGGCGCAGGAATGCAATCCGCGGGTCCAGTACAGCTTCGCTTTGTACACCCGTGAAGCCGGTGGCAAAGCTGCCCACAGCGAAATGCCTGGAGCGGCTCTCCACCACCTCGCCAACCCCGAAGGCGCGCATGACATCGCCTTCGTGAATGGCGTCTATATAAGAGCGCTTGGCGGTGATCCAGCCCATCATTCCCGGGTCTATAGAGATGTAGTGGAGCTGCAGGCGGATCTGGCCATCTCCCAGCGTGGGCAGGGCATCTTCAGTAAGCTCCCACTCGGGGCCGCTGCTGGTGTTGGGTGCTTTTTTCAAGCGGACTTGTGTAGGCACTTTTCTCTCCCATCAAACAACTTGCACGCAGGCTACAATTTGTCATACTATATGTCAATACAAGGCGGCGAGGTTGAGGGCGTGGTCACTGTGACGATCGGTATCCTGGCGCGCCGCTGCCAAAGCTGGAAGTGAATCAGGAAAAACTATGTACTATCTTTACGGCGCACCGCATTCGGCCTATACCGCAAAAGCGCGGTCTTACCTTATAAAGCAGGGTATTCCGTTTGAAGAGCGTGCTTTCGGCAATCCTCGCTTCATGCAGGATTTCGTTTCCGCCGCTCAGCGCCTGATGATTCCCGTGCTGGAAACTGACGATGGCCTGTTTGTGCAGGATACATCCGATATCCTGGATTGCCTCGCCGGGCGGGGCCTGGAAAAACTACCCTCGCGTCCCGAGGGTGCCGTGGCCCGCGCAATCACCCACCTGTTTGAGCTTTTCGGCGGGGAAGGCCTGATGCGGCCGGGCATGTTTTACCGCTGGTTCTTTGATGATGTGAACATGCCCTTCATCGAGGACCAGTTTGGCTTGTTTATGGCGCCAGGTATGCCGGCAGCGCAGCGGTTGGAGATGACCCGCAGCCAAACCGGTGCTATGCGCAAGCGGGCTGCGGCCCTTGGGGTGACCGATGCGACCGGCCCGGTTATCGAGGAAAGTTGTCTTGAGTTTCTCGATGCATTTAATGCACACCTGGGAGAACACCCCTACCTTGTCGGGGCAACTCCCACGCTGGGGGACTATGGCCTGCAGGTTATGCTCTATCCTCACCTTGCGCGCGACCCCTATCCAGCGGCGATGCTGAAAAATCGGGCACAGGCGGTAGTACGCTTTACTGAACGCATGAACCAGCCTGGCATCTGTGCGCCTGAGTACCTCGATTATGCGCACGATTTTTTTGCCGACAGCGAAGTGCCCCAGACACTCAAGGCAATGATGAAGCTGGTGGCTGCGGATTACTTGCCAGAGGTTGAGGCCAATATTGCTTTTCACAACCACTGGTTGAAAGAGAATCCTGTGGCAGAGGGTGACCCGGTTTTTGTCAATGAAAAGCGCCCGTCACTCGGATTCATACAGTTTCATCTGCGCGGCACAGAATTTTCATGCAGCGCCCGCAGCTATTCGTTGTATGTCCTGCAACGCCTGCAGGATTGGGTTGACGAACTGAGCCCGGAGCGCAGGGAGCCGGTGCTGGCGCTGTTCAGTGAAACCGGTTGTATGCCATTCCTTGAGCAACGTTGCAGTCGCCGGGTAGAGCGAGCGAACCACAGGGAAGTGTGGGGCGGCTCAATGCGTCCGTTGAGTAAATGAGGGTCTGCAGGAGTGAGTTCAGGGCATGATGAAAGTACTGCGCACACCAGACGCCCGTTTTGAAAACCTGCCCGGGTACAACTATGCGCCGCATTACCTGACAATCAGGGATGACGACGGCACTGAGCTGCGAATTCATTACATTGATGAGGGTCCGTGCGATGCACAGCCTATCCTGTTGATGCACGGTAACCCCTCCTGGTGCTATGTCTACCGCAAAATGATTCCCGGCCTGTTGAGTAGCGGTCGCAGGGTTATCGCGCCGGACCTGGTGGGCCTTGGTCGCAGCGATAAACCGGCGAAACGAAAATACTACACGCAGGCCCGTCACATTGACTGGATGCAAAAGTGGCTGATCGCGATGGATTTGCAAAATATTACCCTGGTATGCCAGGACTGGGGAGGGGTCATTGGCTTGAACCTGGTGGCGGACAACCCGGAAAGATTTGATCGGGTAGTCGTGGCAAACTCCGGCATACCTGCTGGAGAAGGTGGTACTAAAGCGCTGCTAATCTGGCAGTTCGTTATGAAGTATATGCCGGTTTTTCCATTAAAGACCGCTATGCTGCGAACGGTCCAGGCAGAAGATTTTACCGAAAAAGACTATAGGGCCTACCGTGCGCCTTTTCCCAACCTGAAGTACCAGGCGGGTATTCTCTCTTTTCCGGGCTTGATCCCGATTTTCCCCAACAATCCCGGAGTTCCCCAAAACAAGGCGGCATGGGAGAAGTTGCGCACCTTCACAAAACCTGTACTTACCCTGTTCGGCAACAGGGATCCTATCAGCAGGGGAGGGGAGCAGGTCATCATAGATCGAATCCCGGGCGCGAAAGGGCAGGATCACAAGGTCATTGACGGCGGTGGTCACTTTATCCAGGAAGACAAGCCCGCTGAATTGGTGGCAGAGATTACCCGCTTTCTGGCTGTATCTTGAGCACGGGTTGTTGAATGGGCCATTCACGTGTTGGCGCGGAAACAGGACGCGGCCTGCATAGCCCGCAGCACATACACACTGCCTGGCCGCGCGGTCTGGATAGCTTCCATTGGCAAGTTCGAGCCCGCCGCTATTTCTGTGACCCTCGCGATGGTGTATTCTGTTTCCCTTTGCGAGAAAGTAAGGCAAATCACGGATGTCGTATCAGGTTTTAGCGCGCAAATGGCGGCCCAGATCCTTCCGGGAGATGGTCGGTCAGGAGCATGTGCTGCAGGCGTTGGTCAACGCACTGGATCGTGATCGGCTGCACCACGCCTATCTGTTTACCGGGACCCGAGGGGTGGGTAAAACCACCATTGCCCGCATCCTCGCCAAGTGCCTCAACTGTGAGGCGGGCGTGAGCTCCGAGCCCTGTGGCAGCTGTTCCTCCTGCCTGGAAATCGCTGAGGGGCGCAGTGTCGACCTGTTGGAAGTTGATGCGGCGTCGCGCACCAAGGTCGAGGATACCCGCGAATTGCTCGACAACGTACAGTATGCGCCCACGCGCTCGCGCTACAAGATCTACCTTATTGATGAGGTCCACATGCTGTCCTCTCACAGTTTTAATGCGCTGCTGAAGACGCTTGAGGAACCGCCACCTCATGTCAAATTCCTGCTGGCCACCACCGATTCGCAGAAACTACCGGCTACGGTGCTGTCGCGCTGCCTGCAGTTCAATCTCAAAAACATGCCTCCGGAGCAAATTGTCGGGCATCTGGGCATGGTGCTGGAGCAGGAAATGGTGACGTTTGAAGAGCCCGCGCTGTGGCTGTTGGGCAGGGCCGCTGCCGGCAGTATGCGCGATGCCCTGAGCCTCACAGACCAGGCTATTGCCTTCGGTTCCGGCAAAGTCAACGAGTCCGATGTCCGCAGTATGCTCGGCAGCGTGGATCTCGGTTACGTTTTTGAGCTGCTGGAGACCCTCAGCGCGGGGGATCCAGCTGCGGTGTTGGCCGTGGTGCAGCGCATGGCGGAATTTGCCCCGGATTTTGAAGGCAGTCTGGACGAACTACTGTCTTTGCTGCACCGTGTTGCCACTGCGCAGGTAGTGCCAGACGCTATAGACAATAGCTGGGGGGATGCCGATCGCGTGGCCCAACTGGCGCGCGCCATCACGGCGGAAGATGCGCAGTTGTTTTACCAGATGGCGCTCAACGGCAAACGGGATTTTACGCTGTCGCCCGATCCGCGCAGGGGGTTTGAAATGACTCTGTTGCGTATGCTGGCCTTCAGACCCGCCGCGGTGATTGATGATACCCTGCAAGCAGACGATTTACGGAGTGTGCAGTCGCCTCCTGCCGCTGGTAAGGAGGACAGCGCTCCTGTAAAAAAGCCACCTGAGGTGCCCAGTGCGCCGGTTGCTCCACCTCCTGCGGTCAATGTCCCGGTGGCGACGGGAAGCGCAGAAACCGCATCGGGCAGTGAAGCGACGACAGCCGCGGCCAGTGGCTCTACACTGGACGAGCTTACACGGGACAACTGGTGGTATCTACTCGAGCAACTCGGACTCACGGGCATGATGTACAACATCGCCTCGCACTGTGAGTTGGGCCAGCGCAAGGACAGTCATCTCGAATTTGTGCTCGATAGCCGGCA
>TARA_R110002124_G_scaffold1797_11_pt1 | contig 14302 bp, 15 predicted proteins | sample TARA_R110002124 | Tara Oceans TARA_R110002124 (sample SAMEA4397445) | marine metagenome | biome: Polar Biome; feature: [SRF] surface water layer (ENVO:00010504); material: water (ENVO:00002006), including particulate matter (ENVO:01000060) such as... | depth 5 m | reverse complement strand
CGCGGCGCGCCGGGCCGGACGGGGCGCTCAGATTTGCAGGCCGCAGGCCTGGCGGATGGCCCGTTGCACCGGTGACGGTGGCAGGGCGGGATCAAACGCGCCGCTTGGCAGCAGGGGAGGCTGCGCCAGAAAGCGCGGGCGATCCCCCCGATGCGGCTGGGCCGAGTGCACGAGGAAGGGATGGCACAGATAGACCGTGCCGGCAGCGCCGGTCGCCAGGACCTGCGGGCATGAGGCCGTCGCGGCGAAGTCATCGGCCGCCAGCTCGCCCAGGGTCAGTCCCGCTTCGCCGAAGGGCAGCAGCTGCCGGGCGATATGCAGGTGCGATCCGCGACGCACCCTGGTAGGCGCGTCATCGCTCCCGACATCGGAAAACAGGAACAGCATGAGCAGGGCGCGACCCCGGCTTTTGACGTTGACCCGCCACTGCATGAAATCGGGATTGTCGGTGCCAAAGCTGGCATCGACATGCCAGCCGGCATCGCCCGGATCGTCAGGAGAAGGAAACCGCACCGCAAAGGTGCCCAGGCCCTGTGGCCGCAGCCAGCGCCCCTCCCCGACCAGCGCGTCATAGGCCTGGTGCAGGCGCGGCGTGTTGGCGGCAGCGACAAAGGGCGGGCTGCTCATAAAGTTGAGGCGAACGACCGGACGCGTCCAGGTCTGGGGGGCATCGGGTGACAGGCCCGTGGCGCGCCAGAGTTCTTCCCGCCCTGCCCGGGCGAGGTCGGCATCGAAGGCGTTTTCGAGCTTGAGATAGCCGTGTTCGATGAAGTGATCGATCTGGGCCGGGCCAGGGCCAGAAAAGGGTGTATCGGACATGCAAAAAATCTCCACGCAGCCGCCGTCACGGGCGGACTGACAAAGCGGGACGGCACATTTGTGCCGCGACGAAACGGATCGTCAGCTCAGAGCGGGAAGAAATTGGACATGAACATCATGGAAGAAAATTAGCAGAGCGCAACCGGGGAGGCAATTGCCGGGCGCCGAGGGCTTTATGGCGCCCGGGCGGCCTGGCTGAGATAGGCCAGACACATGGCCGTCAGCTCATCGCGGACGCGGTTCTCCACGGATTTGGGCAATTGCCGCTCGAAGACATTGCGCACGGTGCCGAATATCACGGCAAGCAGCGTGGCATTGACGAGGGCCAGATCGGCAAAGCGGGCATCGGCGGCGCTCTCCAGCATGGCGATGCTGGCCGCATCGACACGCAGGGCAAAGGCCGCGATCAGCGCGTCGTTGTCGAGTTCGACGGCGGAGCGGTAGAGCGCCCTGGTCACCTCGCTGCGCTCGGTCTTGGCTGCCCAATAGGCGCTGACCAGGGCCTCCACCATCCGGGCGACCGGTGCGCCGTGGATCGCGCCGCAGGCCAGCTCGATCTTGCTGGCGAGGATGTCCAGATAGCGCTCGTTAAGGGCATAGAGCAGCGCCTGCTTGTGCGGAAAATACTGGTACATCGTGCCCACGGACACGCCGGCGCGCTCGGCCACCCGGGTGGTGGTCAGCCGATTGAGTCCCTCGGCGAGCAAAACCTGAATGGTCGCCTCGAAAATGGCATCCAGCGTGACCAGTGAGCGCGCCTGACGCGGCTTTTTGCGGGCGGCCAGATGGCGCGGGGCGGTTGCAGCCATATGCGAATCCTCAAGATGAATAATCCTTCATATATTGCAGCGACCACTGCAACAATGTGAAAGACCCGACATGACTGATACCCAGCGGATCGCCCTCATCACCGGCGCCAACAAGGGCATTGGCTTCGAGATCGCCCGCCAGCTCAAGGCGGCCGGCGTGACAATTATCGTGGGGGCCCGCGATCGGGCGCGCGGCGAAGCTGCCGCCAGCGCCTTGGCCGCAGCCGGCGCGCCCGTCGACTTTATCCGCATCGATGTCACCGACGCCGCCAGCATCGCTGCGGCAGCCGCCGCGATCGGAGAGCGGCATGGCCGGCTCGATATCCTGGTCAACAATGCCGGCATCGTCGACCCCGCGGATGGTCCGCCCAGCACGGCAGAAATCAGCGCGGTGCGGCGGCTGATCGAGACCAATTTCATCGGCACGCTGATGGTGACCCAGGCCATGCTGCCGCTCCTGCGCCGCAGTGCGGCAGGCCGGGTCGTCAACCTCGCCACGACTCTGGGGTCGCTGACCATCAATGGCGATCCGACCTCGCCCTATTATGCCGCGCGGCTGATCGGCTACAACGCCTCCAAGGCGGCGCTGAACATGCTGACGGTGCAACTGGCCGCCGAGCTGGCCGGCACCGGCATCGCCGTCAACTCGGTGGCGCCGGGCTATGTCAAAACCGACCTGACGGGGCACAATGGCTTCATGAGTGCCGAGGAAGGCGCCCGATTGCCAGTGCACTATGCCTTGCTGGGCCAGGACGCGGTCTCCGGGCGCTTTGTCGAACCCGGGGGCGACACGCCCTGGTAGGGGCCCGGTCGGCGACCACTCCCGGTCCCTCCCCGCAAGGGGAGGGAAGCCCGATATCGCTCGTGGCAAAGGCTGGCGCTAGAGGTGGCGGGCGAAAAAGGCCAGCGTGGCGGCGCGGGAGATGGGGGTTTCCTCGTGGCCGATGCCCGGTTCGCTGACCAGCTGCAGCGCCTCGGGCGTGGCGGCATAGGCTGGCTCGAGTTCCGCCCAGGCGCGGGCGACGGCCAGAGGCGGGGTGAGGCTGTCGGCCTCCCCGATGCAGACCAGCTGCGGCCGCGGGGCGATCAGCGCCGCGATGGCGCCGGCATCGGTATGCGCGAGCAGGCCCGGCACCATCATATAGATGCCGTGCCCGTCATGGGCGCCCAGTTCGATCATGCTGCGCTGGTCGGCAAAGCAGCACAGATGAGCCACCGCCTTGATGCGGCTATCCATGGCGGCCAGCCAGTAGCTCAGGGCCGAGCCCATGGAAATGCCGAAGGCGCCGATGCGGGCGGCATCGACATCGGCGCGGCTGGCCAGATAGCTCAGGGCGGCAGCCTGTTCGTTCAGCATCTGGCCGAACAGCGACTTGCCCATCCACAGCAGCGCCTTGGCGGCGGCGGACTCGCTGACATTGGAGCGCTCGCCAAAGACCGGCATGTCGATGCACAGGGTCACATAGCCCGCATGGGCGAATACCGGCCCCAGCGGATCGACGAGGTATTCGCGGCCATCGAGCAGCTCGGTGGCGCCGATGGCGTAACCGCCGCCATGCGAATGGGCGTAGAGAATGGCCGGCAAGGGCGCGGCGGCTTGCAGCGGCCGGGTCAGAATGCCCCGCACTTCAATGTCGCCCAGGCGCAGGCGCAGGGTTTCCACGGCATAGCTGCTGTGCTCGATGATGTCGGCGGAGACCAGCGCCACCGACGGCTCATCCAGCCCGATCAGCTCGATCAGGCGGTCGCGGGAGATCGCCATGCCGCTTACCGCAGCCAGCCCGAGGGACGGGGATGAAGCTCCATCTGGCCGTCCTTGGTGGCCTCGTCGATGGCGGCGATTTCGTCGGCCGAGAGGCTGAGATTGTTGAGCACGCCCAGATTGTCCTTGAGCTGGTCGAGATTGCGCACGCCGATCAGCGCCGAGGTCATTTCGGGCCGGCGCAGTACCCAGCTCAGCGCCAGCTGGACCATGGACTGACCGCGCGACTTGGCGATGGCCCCCAGTCTGTCGACGGCAGCGAGCACGCGCGGCTCGATATGGCTGGCGCGCAGCGTGCCATTGGGATTGTCGCCACGGCTGCCTTCGGCGGCGCCCTTGTTGTACTTGCCCGAGAGTACGCCCTGCGCCAGCGGCGAGAAGGCGATGACGCCAATGCCCAGATCGCCGCAGGCATCGATCGTGCGATCGTTTTCGATCCAGCGGTTGATCATGGAATAGGAGGGCTGGTGGATGGTGGTGGCCACGCCCATTTCCTTGAGGATCCGGTAGGCCTCGCGGGTCTGCGCTTCGGGATAGCTCGAAATGCCGACATAGAGCGCCTTGCCGCTGCGCACGGCATGGGCGAGGGCGCCCATGGTCTCTTCGAGCGGGGTATTGGGATCGTAGCGGTGCGAATAAAAAATATCGACGTAGTCGAGCCCCATGCGGGCCAGCGACTGATCAAGGCTTGCCAGCAGGTATTTGCGCGAGCCGAAATCGCCATAGGGACCAGGCCACATGGTGTAGCCGGCCTTGGTGGAAATGATCAGCTCGTCCCGATAGGGGCGGAAATCGCGCGCCATCACCTGGCCGAACAGCTCTTCGGAGGAGCCGGCGGGCGGGCCGTAATTATTGGCGAGATCGAAATGGGTAATGCCTGCATCAAAGGCGTGGCCCAGGATTTCCATGGCCGAGGGATAGTCGCGCGTGCCGCCGAAATTCTGCCACAGGCCCAGGCTGATCACCGGCAGCTTGAGGCCCGAGCGGCCGGAAGGGCGGTATTGCATGGTGTCATAGCGTGCCGGATCGGCCCGATAGGTCATGGTAGGCTCCTGTCATGTTCTGATTTGGCCGCGCGCGCCGCCAATGGTATGAGCGAGCCAATCAACCCGCCGAAAAGTCCTGTGATGTCCAATCTGCCCCAAGACGATCTGCCATACAAGGTGATGGCAATCTATAAATTCGCCGACCTGCCCGATGTCGAGGCGATCCAGCCGGTGCTGGCGCAGCTGTGCTGCAGCACGGGCATCAAGGGCACGCTGATCCTGGCGCCCGAGGGCATCAATGGCACGGTGGCGGGTTCGCCCGCGGCAATTGATGGGCTGGCCGACTGGCTGTTTGCCACCGGTCTGTTCGGCGACCGGCTGGCAGGCGCCGAAGTCAAATATTCGGCGGCCAGCGAAATGCCGTTTCTGCGCATGAAGGTGCGGGTCAAGCCCGAGATCGTGACGCTGCGGGCGCCCGAGGCCAATCCGTCGCTGCAGGTGGGCACCTATGTCGAGCCGGCCGACTGGAACGGGCTGATCGAGCGCAATGACGTGGTGCTGGTCGATACGCGCAATGATTATGAAGTGGGGCTGGGCACGTTCAGCCGGGCGCTCGACCCCAAGACGGCAAACTTCACCCAGTTCAAGGACTATGTCGAAACCCATCTCGACCCCAGGCGGGACAAGAAGGTCGCCATGTTCTGCACCGGCGGGATCCGCTGCGAGAAGGCCTCGAGCTATCTGCTGAGCAAGGGCTTTGAGGAGGTGTTCCACCTCAAGGGCGGGATCCTGAAATATCTCGAAGTGGTGCCGCAGGCCGAGAGCCGTTTCAATGGCGAGTGCTTCGTGTTCGACGAACGCGTCTCGGTCGGCCATGGGCTGGTCGAGGGCGAGGCGACGCTGTGCCGGGCCTGCCGGCATCCGCTGACGCCGGCGGACCGCGCGAACCCGGCCTATCACGAAGGGGTCAGCTGCCCCCATTGCATGAACGATGCGGCCAAGCATGCTGCCGCGCAGGAGCGGCAAAAGCAGATGGAACTGGCCGAAAAGCGTGGCGGAGCGCATCTGGGGGACGGGGCCGCCAGGGCCGCGGCCGATGCGCGGGCGCGCAAGCGGGCCGAGGCGGATGCCTCGCGCGAGCGCAATGCGCTGGCCGCCAGCAAGGCCGCCAGGGCATGAGCCAGACCTCGGGGGACCACCCGCCTGTCGTGCTGGCCATCGATACGGCAGCGCCGCGCCTGCAATTGGCACTGCTGCTGGCAGATGGAAGGGTGGATGTCTCGGTGGACGAGATGGCCACCGGGCAGGCCGAGGCGATCTTCGGGCGGATCGCGGCGCTGCTGGCCCGCAACGGGGTGGGCTATCCCGACCTGACGCGCGTGGTGACGACGACCGGGCCGGGCTCGTTCACCGGGCTGCGCATCGGGCTGAGCGCGGCGCGCGGCATCGGCCTGGCCCGGGCGATCCCGGTGATCGGCGTGCCCAGCCTCCTGGCGCTGTCGCTGAGCCTTGAAGGACCTTCTACCGTGCTGCTCGATGCGCGGCGGGACGAGGCCTATTTCCAGATCTTTGCCTCGGCCGGGATTGCCATTACCCCGCCCGACCTCCTGCCCATGGCGCTGGCGCAGGCGGCGACCCCGCCCGACACCACGCTGATCAGTTCGCCCTTTGTCGATATCGCGCTGGTGGCCCGCTATGGCGCCCAGGCCGACCCGGCGACCCATCTGCCCGAGGCGGCCTATGTGCGCGATGCCGATGCCAAGCCGCAGACGGCGGGGCGCGTTGCCCGGATCACGCCATGATCAAGCTGTGGATGGCGCCGGGCGGGCTGCATATCGAACCGGGCCAGACCAGGGATGCGCAGGATCTGGCGGCCATCCACGCCAAGGGGTTCTATCGCGGCTGGCCAAGCGCCGAGTTCGCCAGCTTTCTGAGCGAGCGCGATACCCCGGTCTATGTCGCCTGCGACGCCAAGCGGCGGATTGCCGGGTTTGCCCTGGTGCGCATCGCCGCCGATGAAGCCGAACTGCTGACCATTGCGGTCGATCCCAAATGGCGCGGCAGGGGGCTTGGCCACGCCTTGCTCAATGCGGCGTTCGACGATCTGCTGATGAGCCCGGCCAAAAAGATGTTTCTCGAGGTCAGCGAAGAAAACACCGCGGCGATCAAACTCTATCAGCGGCACGGTTTTACCACCATTTCGAGCCGCAAGGGCTATTACCCCAGGCCCGACGGCTCGGCGGCCACTGCGCTTGTCATGGCGCGCGATCTTGGATAACCCGGTTGGATGACACTACCGGTTGGGAGCAATGGCGTGAGCAAGAGCCAGACTGACCCGACGCTGGAGGAAGCCTGCGTCGCCAAGGGCATGCGCATGACCGACCAGCGCCGGGTGATTGCCCGCATCATCGAGGCTGCCGACGATCACCCTGATGTCGAGGAACTCTACCGCCGGGCCTCGGCGGTCGATGACCGCATCTCGCTGTCGACGGTCTACCGGACCGTGAACCTGTTCGAAGAAGCAGGCCTGGTCACCAAGCACGACTTCAAGGACGGCCGGGCCCGGTTCGAGCTCATTCCCGACGAGCACCACGACCACCTGATCGATATCCGCAGCGGCGCGGTGATCGAATTCCGCAATGAGGAGATCGAGGCGATCCAGGAAGTCATCGCCAAGCGGCTGGGCTATCGGCTGGTCGACCACCGGCTCGAACTCTATGCCGTGCCGGTCGACAATGCCGGCAAGGGCAAGCCCTGAGCCTGACGCGGGGCCGCTGTTCGATACAATTTTAGCCGGTAAGGCTAACGCCCGGTTTCACTTGGGCGTTAAGGTCTTGTTAGCTATCACTGCCTCCTTGAATGATGGAGGCCGTCGATGCTTTGGCAGATCTTTGCAATGTGGGCGATCGTGATGGCGACCATTACCTGGTTTGTCCATGACGAGCGGCGGCTGATCGCCAACGCCACCATGGCCCAGGCTGCAGCCTTTTATGCGCATGCACCCAAATACCGCTACCAGGCGAGCGAAGAACCCGCCCCGCTCGCAGAGCCGGTCAAGCGCACGGGCGGACTGACCGAAGCCCAGCGCGACTTCCTCGAGGCTTTTGCCAAGTCCGAATAGGGATGGGTCCGGCATTGCGGTCCGGCCGCCGCCGTTCGCCGCCATCGGCGGCCCAGCCAAACACCACACAGCCTGAATGATCGTCCCCACCGGCACGGGCCGATCCCGTCGGCGCCGCGCCCGAAGGTGGGGCGGGACCGCTCGGGCTCCGCCGTTTGTCCTCAGGCGCGCTCGATGACCAGCGGCGCCATGTGCAGATAGGCCGTTGCCACGCGCTTGCGTTCGATATCGGCCCAGACCGCGTCGAGCTGCTCGGACGTGAGCCCGGCCGCGCTGGCAACCTCGGCGCGGTCCAGCCCGTTATTGAGCCCGAACAGGCACAGATCCATCCGGTCATAGGGCAGGGAGAAGTAGAACTCCTCCTGGCTCTGTGCCATCGACCAGGTGTCGGTGGTGGGCGGGCGGCTCCTGATGTCTTCGGGCACGCCCAGATGGGCCGCCAGCTGATAGACCTGCGATTTGTAGAGATGAGCGATGGGCTTGAGATCGGCGGCGCCATCGCCGTTCTTGACGAAGAAACCCTGGTCATATTCGAGCAGGTTGGGCGTGCCGATGACCGCATAGTTCAGGCGGTCGGCGTGGTAATATTCCATCTGCTTGCGGGTGCGCTGTTTCATATTGGTGGCCGCGATAATGCCCTGATAGACCTCCGCCGACATGCGCAGCTCGCGTTTGTCGCCATCGGGTGACTGCACCACCAGCGAGGACACCGCATAGCCCTTGCCGGCCAACGCATTGGCGATCACCACCTTGCAGCCCCAGCCGGCGCCGAATTCGGGCACGAGCTGGCGGATGAAGCCGTCGCGGCGCTCATAGCAGCCCATGGCGGCCAGCGTCGGGCCGATATCCTCCACCACCGCGCCGATGCCCAGGCCATCGGCCACCCGGCGGCCCAGCGACAGGCTTTCAGGGTCGGAATCGTTCTCGGGCATGAACAGCGCCAGCACGCGCTCGGGCCCCACGGCGCGGGCCGCAAGGGCTGCGCAGACGCTTGAATCAATGCCACCCGAGAGCCCCAGTACCAGGCCGCGCCGCCGCAACTGGGTGCGCAGCTGGCTGCGCATGGCGCTGACGATCCGTTCGATCTCGGCTTCGGCGTCGATCACCAGGGTTTGGGGGGACAATGGGCTCATCAAATGGTCTCCAGGCTTTCTGCGGCCAGCCGGCGGCTGACCTTGCCCGTGTCTGTCTTGGGCAGGCTTTCGCGAAATTCGACGGATTTGGGCACCATGAACTCTTCGAGCAGGCGCGCGCAGTGGCGGATCACGTCGCGTTCGGTCAGGGCGGGGTCGCTGGCCACCACGATGGCGTGGATGGTCTGGCCCAGCACGGCGTCCTGCCGCCCCACCACGACGGCCTCGACGACGCCAGGGCAGGCGCTGAGCGCCGCTTCGACTTCCTTGGGCGCGACCTTCTCGCCGCGCGTCTTGATGATGTCGTCGGTGCGGCCGACGAAAAACAGGAAGCCCTCGGCATCGGCATAAAACAGGTCGCCGGTGTAGAGCACCTTTTCCCATGGATTGGGGCCGGGCCGCAGCGCCCTGGCCGTGGCGTCCGGGTCGCCCCAATAGCCCTGCATGACATGGGGGCCGCGAATGACCAGCTGTCCCACCTCGCCGGGCGCCGTGCGCCGGCCAGCGTCATTGACGACGAAGGCCTCGGTATTGGGAATGGCGATGCCGACCGAGCCGGTCTTGTCGTCCAGCCGGGCAGGCGGCAGATAGGTGCATCGCTTGCACTCGGTCAGGCCATACATGGAAAAGATGGTGGTGCCCGGCAGCAGCGCGCGCAGGCGCTCGATATGGGCGGGCGGCAGGGCCGCAGCCGTGTTCGATATGTAGCGCAGGTCCGGGAAGCTCCCGGGCTCGAGATCCTTCATGTTGAGGATCATCGCGGCCATGGTGGGTACCAGCGGGAAGCCGGTGACCTTTTCGGCGCGCATGGTGGCAAAGATCGCCTGCGGGAAGGCGAAGGACTTTTCGAGCACCAGCGTGGCGCCGACCTTGATGGCCATCAGCAATTGATAAAGGCCATAGTCAAAGGCCAGCGGCAGCACGTTGAGGATGACGTCGTCCTCGGTGTTTTCGAGATAGCTGGTGATCGAGTTGGCCGCCGCCTCGATATTGCGGTGGCTCATCATCACGCCCTTGGGGCGGCCGGTGGAGCCCGAGGTATAGATCAGCATCGCCAGATCGCAATCGATGCCCGCATTGGACGGGGCGGCCAGCGGTGCCGCCAGCAGCGGCTGCAGGGCCACGGCATCCGGCAGGGCCTTGCTCGGCTCGCTGAGCACCACCAGATCAAAGGCGGCGCCCAGTGCCGTCGCTTCCGCCACCACGCCGGCCAGCCGCGGCTGGGAAATCACCGCGCGGGCGCCGCAGTTCTGCGCGATATAGGCCAGCTTGTCGGCCTTGGTGGAGGCATTGACCGGGCTGAACACGGCGCCGGCCTTGAGGATGGCAAAGATGGCGACGGCCGCTTCCCAGCAATTGTCGAGCAGGACCAGCACCCGGTCGTCGCGCTGTACGCCACGTGCCGTGAGCCCGGCGGCCAGCGCGTCGGACATGGCCTCGAGCTGACGATAGCTCAGGCGCGTCTTGCCGGCGAGCAGCGCCGTCTTGTCGCCCAGGCGTGCCGCACTGGCGCTGAGAAATGTTTCGACCCGCATGGCAGTGCTTTCTTCCCGCTAGGCGGCCGCGCGCCGCTTGGACTCGATATAGGCGGCCATGGCGCCGATGGAATCGAGATTGTCGGGCACGACCTCGGTGTCGGCGACCTTGATGTCGAACGTGGTTTCCAGAAAGAACACCAGTTCGAGCACGCCGGTGGAATCCACCAGATTGTTGTCGATCAGCGAGGTGTCGTCGGCGATCTCCTGGCTGGTGTCACCGAACAGGAAGTTGTCGATGATGAAGGCGCGGATGGTGTTCTGAGGGGTGTCGGTCATGATGGGTCTCCTTATGGCGGTCTGGGCTCACTCTGCCGCGATGCGCGCGGCCGTGCTGCCCGATGAAAAACGGCGATCCCAGAGCTGGGTCGATAAAATGCCCACATAGGCGGTGTTGTCGCGGAAGCCGTCGACGCCGGTGACGCCGGCCTTGGCGACGAGCTTTTCGACGGCTGCCGGGTTGAACAGGCCGGTGCCGGCGATCGCCTGCGGGCTCATCAGCTCGCCCACATAGTCGGGCGCACCGGCCATGGCGAAGGCCTGGCTGTCGGGCGCGCGATAGGGCTGCTTGGTGCGGTTGCCGATGCTGGCGGGCAGCAGATGGGCAGTGGCCTTGCGCAGGATGTGCTTTTCGGTGAGGCCCTTGAGCGTCAGACGCGGCGGCAGGCGGTTGGCAAAGGCGATAAGGCGGTGATCCAGGAAAGGAAAACGCCCCTCCACCCCATGCGCCATGGCCATGCGATCGCCCTGCGAGGACAGAATATAGCCTGGCAGCAGGAAGCGGGTCTCCAGATACTGCGCCTGATGCTGGGGATGCCAGCGGGCAAAGGCTGCCGGCAACTGGTCGACCAGCGTTTCAGCCGCATCATAGCCGCCCAGGCTGGCGCGCAGGTCGCCCGAAAAGAACAGCTTGGCGGCCGCCGTCGAGCGCATGCGGGGACGGTGCGAGGCCAGCGGATCGTCCAGCACATCGGCCTTGGCGCCGAAAAATGCCGCCAGATACTCGGCCGACTGCCCCTGCAGATTGGGCAGGTAGGGATAAAGGCGCTTGAACAGCAGCGGCCGGAAACGCGAGCCAAGCTGGCGCGCCGCGAACCGGCGAACCTTGTCTTCCTTGAAGATGTCGTAGCCGGCAAACACCTCGTCGGCGCCCTCGCCGGTCAGCACGACCTTGAGGCCCTGTTCCTGCACCAGCCCGGATAGCAGGTAGAGCGGCGCGGGCGCCGTGCGCACGATGGGCCGCTCGGTATGGGCGATGACCTGGGGGAAGTGTCGCGCGATATCGCCGGTGCCGCAATGCACGCTGGCATGGGCGGTGCCCAGGGCCTTGGCCATGATCTGCTGGAACTGGCTCTCGTCATGTTCGGCGCTGGCGAAGGACACCGAATAGGTCGACAATTGCTGGGGCGTGTGACGGGTCGCCAGCGCCGTGGTGATGGCCGAATCCAGCCCCCCCGACAGATAGGCGCCAACCGGCACATCGGCGCGCATGCGGATCCGCGTGGCGTCGTCGAGCAGCGCCAGCAGCTCCTCGGCGATCTCGGCCTCGGGCCGGGTGTCGCCGGGGTCGCCGGACTCCGGATAGTCAAGGCTCCAGTAGCGCTCGATGCGGCGCGCCTGTCCCTCCACCACCATCACATGGGCCGGCGGCAGCTCGCAAATGCCCTTGAACCCGGTGCGCGGCGGCAGGGGGGCCCAGAGCGTGAAGATCTCGTCGAGCGCGATCGGATCGATCTCGGCCTCGATGCTGGGGACCGCCAGCAGGGCCTTGATCTCGGAAGCAAAATACAGCCCCCCGTCATGCTCGGCATAAAACAGCGGGCGCACGCCGATCCGGTCGCGTGCCAGCAGCAGGCGCCCGCGCCCCTTGTCCCAGATGGCAAAGGCGAAGTCGCCATTGAGATGGCTGACGCAATCGGCGCCATATTGCTGGTAGAGATGCAAAATGACTTCGGTGTCGCTGCCGGTGCGGAAGACATGGCCGCGGCGCTCGAGTTCGGCGCGCAGCTCGACGAAGTTGAACACCTCGCCATTATAGACGATCACCAGATCGCCATCGGCCGATGCCATGGGCTGCTGGCCGTCGGACAGGCCAACGATCGACAGCCGGCGATGGCCAAGGCCAATGCCGGTCTGCGCCCACAGGCCCGCTGCATCGGGACCGCGATGGGCAATGCTATCGCTCATGGCGCGCAGCAGCGGTTCACCCGCCTGCGGCGGCAGATCCGTCCGACAATATCCAACCAGTCCGCACATCACGTTTCTTTCTGGCTTCTCGACCCCGGGCGCGAATGCTGCGATCCGGGGCCCTTTTCTCTTAGCCGATACCAACCCGGCTTTGCGCGCCGTTGCACCGTCTTTCTCTCAACGTTCTTAACGCCGGCGGTCAGGCAAAGCTGTCGCCCATCAGCCGTGACCAGCGTTCTCCCACCAGGCCATTGAAGGCGGCATCGCCTCGCTTGAGCCGTTCCACCAGGGCGCGATCGCGCGCCGCCACGACGCTGGCGCTGTGCCGGAACATCAGGCAGCGCCGCTCCAGCAGGGCATCGAACAGGGCCGGTGCGGTGCGGCCGCGCACGGCGACCGCGCCATGATCGGCAGCGTCGCGCAGCAGGCAGTCGAGCACCACGCCCGCCCGTTCCGGCGCCACCAGAACATCGAGAATACGCGCGGTGGCGTGGGGCCGGTGATAATAGACAAAGCCGCCCAGCACGGCCCCGCCGCGCGCCGTTACCCTGCAGATCCGCAGCGTGCCGAACGCCGGCTTGTGCGGCAGATCGGCCAGCACCTGCTGCAATGCCGCCGGCGACCAGTCCCGCCGGATGGGGAAACTGTCGGTAAAGGCGGCGATCTGTTCGGCGAAGTCTTCAACCGCGACCGGCTCCACCGTCAGCCCGCCGGGCACCTTGAAGTCATCGGAGAGGGCGGCCCAGCGCAGCCCCCGCTCGGACCCGGCCCTGGTCATGCGCGTATCGACCAGGCCGGCCAGCGGGCCCAGCGCGCGCGCTGCGCCGACCCGGCGCGCCAGGGTTTCCACGGTAAAGCCGCCCGGCCGGATCACCCTGAGCCAGTCCAGGCTGTGGCGGGTGAGCACGTCGCCACGCAACTGCCGCCACATGGTCAGCGTCGCATCGCCCGCCGTTTCGCTCAGCGACACATCCTGATCGCCCGCCAGGAACGTCTTGAGCAGGCGTGCGCCGGCCATCGGGTCCTGCTGGTGCGCATCGACCATCAGCACGCCGCAGACGGCGGCCCTGACGGGCTTGTCATCGAGCAGCAGCGGCTGCGCCGTCACGCCCAGAAACCCGGCAATCCTTGCATCGGCGCGCTGGTAGACCAGCGAGGGCAGGCTGGCATCGGCGAACGGGCCGCTGACGAACAGGCGGTCCAGATAATCGACCAGCCCGGCGCTCGCCGGCACCGAGGTCTTGCGCAGCTGGGTCTGGAAGAGGCTGGCGATGGCGCCGATATCGCCGCTGGCAACGGGGCGGATAAGAATTGCGGTCATGGCTAGAAGAAATCCGTCATGAGGCGGCTCCAGCTTTCGCCGGCCAGCCCGCCAATATAGATGTCGTTGTGCGCAACAGCCTGGGCAATATCCTGGTGGCGGGTGGCCAGGCAGGTAAAGGCGCGATGCCGGAAGCGCATGCCCGGCAGCGGGGACAGCGCCGCCAGCAAATGGGGATGTGCCGCGCCCCGCGCCTCGGTGGTCCCCTCGGCCGCCAGGCGCCGGTAGAGCGCTGCAACCACGGCGGCTTCATGGCCGGGTCGGGCCAGGACATCGAGCACGCGCACGCTGCCACGCTCGCCGGTGAAATAGGCGTAGCACCCAAGCGGCTGCGCGCCGCCCACCGCGAAGAACCGCAAGCGGCCCAGGCGGCGGTTTTCGCTGGCCAGGCGCAATTGCCACTCCATCTCGGCGCGATCCCATTTGGGGCGGACGGCGAAATGGGCGATCATCTGCGGCGCCAGGCCCGCATAATGCGCCAGGTCGATCTCGCTGTCGGCAGCGGTCGCCGCACCCGACTGGCTCCTGCGGCGGCGGGCGACAAGCCGGTCGAGCCCGTTCCAGACCGGGTCGAGCAGCGGCGGCAGGCCGAGGCGGCGTGCGCCATAGGAGAGCGGGCGGAACCGGCA
>TARA_R110002124_G_scaffold114535_68_pt1 | contig 14321 bp, 12 predicted proteins | sample TARA_R110002124 | Tara Oceans TARA_R110002124 (sample SAMEA4397445) | marine metagenome | biome: Polar Biome; feature: [SRF] surface water layer (ENVO:00010504); material: water (ENVO:00002006), including particulate matter (ENVO:01000060) such as... | depth 5 m | reverse complement strand
CGTTTCTATTCGACCTTGAGCCGGTCCACATCGATGCCGCGCTGCTCGAGCGGCGCGCGCAGGCGGCGGCTGAGATATTCGTTGAGCCCGTAGCTGACGAGGGCGCCCAGCACCATGGTTATGGCAAAGCCGCGCATGCCGTCCTGGTTGGCCGCCACGACCGCCGAGAACAGCGTCACCCCGCCGGCTCCCAGCAGCACCCAGTTCTTCCGTTCGCCGGCCACGCGCATGTTATGCGCCCCCGAATGCAGCAGGTCGCGCAATTCGGTGTCGCTCATCGCCGCCAGGTCCTTGTTGCTGCGCTCGCGTCGAATCGTCTCGATATAGGCATCCACCCGCCGCATGGTCAGCGAGTCCTTGCTGTTGCCACGCTTGCCGCGCGTCAGAAAGGTCCAGCCTCCGCCCACGAGCAGCAGTACCAAACCGATTTCCAGCAACCAGATCATGCCAAGTTCCTCCAGGTTGACCCTGACATGCCCTTCCCGGCCGCACACTTCAAGGCCCCAGGGCGCCGGGCAGTGTGCCGGTCCCGATGATCTCAACGGCCATCTGCTGCGTAACAGAGCCAACCACGATGCCCGGAGCCAGCCATAATGACCAAATATCTCATCCTCTACGGTGCCTGCGCCCTGATCTTTTTCCCGCTCGATTTCGTCTGGCTGTCCACCATGGGCAAGGGCTTCTATCAGCGTGAGCTGGGCGATCTGCTGCTGCCCAATCCCAATATGGTGATCGCCGGGCTGTTCTACCTGGCCTATCTGGTGGGCGTCGTCGTGCTGGTCGCCGGCCCGGCCGAAGGCGATGTGCTCAAGGCGCTGGCCATGGGTGCGGTACTCGGCTTTGTTGCCTATGGCACCTATGACCTGACCAATCTGTCCACCGTGAACGGCTTCACCCCCGCCGTTGCGGCGGTCGACATGGCCTGGGGCACGGCCCTGACCGCCGTCAGCGCCGCCGGGGCCGTGTGGCTGGGCCGGCTGGTCGGCTGATCACTCCCGTCCGGGCAGGATCGGGCTGTCGGCAATTCTGACCCGCTTGACCCGTTCGCGCGCCATCACCACCAGGCCCGCCGCCACCACGATGCCGGCGCCCAGCAGCGAAATCGGGTCGATGAAATGGCCAAAGACCACCATGCTCAGCACGATGGCCCATGGCAGCGCAAAATAGTTGAACGGCTGCACCGTGCTGGCCGGCGCCATCGAGAGCGCATAGATCATCAGCCCGTGTCCCAGGCAGGTCGTCACCATCATGGTGGCGACCAGGGCCAGGTCCGGCCAGGCCATCGGCTCCCAGAAGAAGATCCCCACCCCGCTCGACAGCACCAGCCCGATGATCCCGGTATAGGCCAGGCTGGTGCTGGCGCGGTCATATTGGCTGACCTTGCGGGTCAGCACGATATAGAGCGAATAGAGCGTGGCCGAGATCATCGCAAAGCCGACGCCCCAGTCCAGCGGCAGGCCGCCGGGCCGCACGATGATCAGCGCCCCGGCAAAGCCCACCGCCACCGCGACGAAGCGGAACGCCCCGACCTTCTCCCCCAGCAGGGGAATCGAAAACAGCGTCACCAGCAGCGGATACACCGAAGAGATGGCCTGCAGCTCGCCCAGTGGCACTGTTCTCAGCGCCAGCGCGAAGAACCAGATCTCGATGATCAGCAGCGCCCCCCGCAGCATCTGCCAGCCCGGCACCCTGGACGACAGCGCACGCCGCAATCCCCCCTGGCGCATCACCAGGAACAGCGCGAACAGCGCAAAGCCCCAATAGCGCATCATGGTCACCTGAAACGGCGAATAGCTCTGCACCAGATGCTTGGAAATGGCGTCCTGCACCCCGAACACCACGATGGTGAACAGGGTCAGCGCAATGGCCCGGCCGACATTATCGGTCCGGTGATCGATCGAAGCTATGGACATGGAACGGTGTCACGCCTGAAAATGCTGCACCCCGGCTCAAGGACGATCCGGGGTCCATAGCGCTACCGCAAACCGCGGCCTTTGGCCATGGCGCCGCGCTGCTGCCGCAGGCTGTCAGCACGGTCGGGGCAAGCTGCACCCGCCGCTCTCCCGCCATATCCCCATCCACGCATTGAACAATCCAGCCAAAGCGGCCTATGGTCCGCCCATCAGGTCCAAGTTCCCAGCATGATCCAGCCAGCCACCCCTTCTTCGCCCCTTCCCATCGCCCTTGTGACCGGCGCGGGCGACCGCATCGGCGCCGCCATCGCCAGGGCCCTGGCCGGCGCTGGCCATGCCGTGATCATCCATTATCGCTCCGATGCCGAGGGCGCGGCGCAGGTGCGCGACGCCATAACCGCCGCCGGCGGCACCGCTGCCATCGCCCAGGCCGATCTGGCCGACCGGACCCAGCGCGCCGGTCTCATCGCCCAGGCCGCGCGCCATTTCGGCCCCCTCACCGCCCTGGTCAACAATGCCTCGGTGTTTGATCCCGACAGCGCCTTCGATCTTGACGAAGCCCTCTGGGATCGCCACTTCGCCATTCATGCCGAAGCCCCGATCTTCCTCGCCCGCGATTTTGCCACCCAGCTCCCGGCCGGCGCCAGGGGCAATATCGTCAACATCATCGATGAGCGCGTGCTGCACCCGGCCCCGGCCTATTTCAGCTACACCCTCTCCAAATCCGTGCTCTGGACCGCCACGCGCACGCTGGCCCAGTCCATGGCGCCGGCCATTCGCGTCAACGCCATCGGTCCCGGCCCGGTCCTGCCGCATTCCCGACAGGATCAGGCGGCCTTCGATGCCGGCGTGCAGCAGCTGCCGCTGCAAACCCATGCCGGCCCGGATGAGATTGCCGAGGGCGTACTGATGCTGCTCAATACCCCTTCCATGACCGGCCAGATGCTGGCACTCGACGGCGGCCGCCATCTCGAATTCCCCGATCGCCGCGCCCCCACGCCCCGCTCATGACCGACGACACGCCCACCACCCCGCCGCCCAGCGGCCCCGCCGTCATTCGCGATTTCGTGCGCACCCTGCCCGCTGCGCCCGGCGTCTATCGCATGCTCGATGCCGAGGGCGCGGTGATGTATGTGGGCAAGGCCCGCAACCTCAAGGCCCGCGTCACCAATTACACCCGCCCCGAAGGGCTGGAAATCCGCCTCCAGCGCATGATCGCCGCGACGGTCAGCATGGAGTTCGTGCGCACCGAGACCGAATCCGAAGCGCTGCTGCTCGAAGCCAACATGATCAAGCGGCTCAAGCCGCGCTACAATGTGCTGCTGCGCGACGACAAGAGCTTCCCCTATATCCTGATCACCGGCGATCACGAGGCGCCCGAGCTGACCAAGCATCGCGGCACGCGGCGTCGCAAGGGCGATTATTTCGGCCCCTTCGCCTCGGCCACCGCCGTCGCCCGCACCATTGCCAGCCTGCAGAAGGCGTTTCTCCTCCGCAATTGCAGTGACAGTTTTTACGCCGCCCGCACCCGCCCCTGCCTGCAGTTCCAGATCAAGCGCTGCGCTGCTCCCTGCACCCGCGAGATCAGCCTGGAAGGCTATGCCGGCCTGGTCGAAGACGCCCGCCAGTTCCTCTCCGGCAAATCGCAGAAGGTGCGCGACCACCTGCAGGCCGACATGACCGCCGCCGCCGAAAACCTCGATTTCGAGCGCGCCGCGCTGATCCGCGACCGCCTGGGCGCCCTGGCCCTGGTGCAATCGCAGGGCGACGCCACCGCCCGCTCGGTCGAGGAAGCCGACGTCTTTGCCATTCACCACGAGGGCGGCCAGTTCTGCGTCCAGGTCTTCTTCTTCCGCGCCTTCCAGAACTGGGGCAATTACCCCTATCGTCCCCGCGCCGATTCAAGCCTCTCCGACGCCGAAGTGCTCGAGGCGTTCATCGGCCAGTTCTACGAAAACCGCACCCCGGCGCGGTTGGTGCTCATCAGCCACGAACTGACCGAGCCCGAGCTTATGGCCGAGGCCCTGGCCAGCCGCGCCGGCCGCAGAATTGCCATCGAAGTGCCCAAGCGCGGCGAAAAGCGCGACCTGGTCAACCACGCCCTCAACAATGCCCGCGAGGCGCTTGGCCGCCAGCTCGCCGAAGGCGCCACCAACCGCAGCCTGCTCGAAGGGGTCGCCGAAACCTTTGGCCTCGATTCCGTGCCGCGCCGCATCGAGACCTATGACAACTCCCATATCTCGGGCACCAATATGGTCGGCGCCATGGTGGTGGCCGGCGAGGAAGGCTTTTCCAAAAAGCACTACCGCACCTTCAACATCAAATCCGACATCGCCGCCGGCGACGATTTCGGCATGATGCGCGAAGTGCTGACCCGCCGCTTTACCCGCCTCACCAATGACAGTGACAGCGACGCCGAGGACGAAGCCACCGGCATGCCCGATTGGCCCGACGTGGTCTTCATCGATGGCGGTGCCGGCCAGATGAGCGCCGTGCGCGGCGTCATCGCCGAAATGAACCTGCCCAAGCAGGTCACCTTCATCGGCATCGCCAAGGGCGAGGAGCGCGACGCCGGCCGCGAGAAATTCTTCATGGAAGGCCGCGACGCCTTCATGCTGCCCCACCGCGACCCGGTGCTCTATTACGTCCAGCGCCTGCGCGACGAAGCCCACCGCTTCGCCATCGGCACCCACCGCGCCAAGCGCAAGAAGGAGCAGATTTCCAATCCGCTCGACGAAATCGACGGCATCGGCCCCACCCGCAAACGCAGCCTGCTCGCCCATTTCGGCTCAGCGAAGGCCGTCGGCCGCGCCAGCCTCACCGACCTGCAAGCCGTCCCCGGCATTTCAGGCGCCATGGCGCAGCTGATCTATGATCATTTCAATCGGGCGGGGTGAGGGGCTGAGGCACGTCTGGGGCCGGTAGCGACTGTCGGCTTTCGGATCGCGAAGATCGAACAGCTGCCGGTTGGCGGCGTTCAAGCTGAGGGCAACTCCCGACCCCATTGCGGTCATTCCGGAAGACCAACGTGAGGCCCGAAAGCGGTCAGACGCGCTAAATTATCCCTGGCGTGCGGTAGATTTCCTGAGGTGAAAACCGGGTGGCACGCGTCTGCAGAAGGCCATAGTTGCACAGTTCCACAAATGGAGCTGACAATGACACTACTTGACGGAAAAGTGGCAATTATAACGGGCGCAAGCTCGGGCATTGGGAAGGCAGCGGCGATGCTGTTTTCCGCACATGGTGCGGCGGTGGTGCTTGTCGCACGCCGAGAACACTCTCTAAACTCAGTAGTCGATGAAATCCGGGCAATAGGCGGTCGGGCGATTGCTGTCGCAGGCGATGTCAGCGACGCGCGCACCCATCTGGATGCCGTAACCAGTGCACATGCCAAGTTTGGCGGATTACATATCGCCTTCAACAATGCAGGGCTTGTCGGAACCACACAGCCGCTGGCCGAGGTCGAGCCTGAGAATTGGGCGAAAGTGATGGCGGTTAACCTGACCGCAGCTTTTTTGGGCGCGAAGGCGCAGATTCCAGCCATGTTGGAGGTCGGCGGCGGAACGCTCGTTTTCACTGGCAGCTTCGTTGGCAACAGCGTAGGGCTGCCCGGCATGGCGCCCTATGGCGTAGCCAAAGCCGGCCTGATGGGTCTTGTCCGTGGTATTACCGCAGACTATGCCGCCCAAGGTATACGCGCCAATGCCCTATTACCGGGCGGAACGGCGACCGACATGGCTGGTGATGCGGCCCAGCGTGAGTGGGCCGCGGGCCTTCACGCCATGAAGCGGATCGCTCAACCCCAAGAAATTGCCCAGGCCGCGCTTTTCCTTGCGAGCGATATGTCTAGCTTTGTTACAGGTTCGGCGCTTTGGGCCGATGGTGGTAATGCCGCAGTGAAGATGTAATCCTGATCCAGGACTGGCAGCTTGGGTGCTATATCGTCTGAAAGCCGCCAGTCCCCTTCCACCCCAATCAGGCCGTCGGTGTGGCGGTCCGGCAATGTGCCGCTTTCGGGCAGCCGCAAACGCCGCGCGAACGGCCAAAATGGGGCGCATTTCCGCCGGGCCGCTCTCGCCCCTTAAACTGTCGGTCGCTCCTCCGCCCCTTCCGGCCATCAACGCATGGCGTAAACGCCGGCTTTGCAGTCAAAATCCATAGTCGTTGGAAAATCATGCTACATTATCGGGACGATTTGGCGCGAAGTTGGAACGATAATCTGCAGCTGGGTTTGTTTGCTATCTCGACGCCGGATAATCGTGGGTCGAGAGGTAAGCAATGAAGATAGTTGAGACAGAGGACCTGTGGGTCCTGAGCCAGAGTCGTCGCTTGACGATCCCGCAGGTCAAGGCTGCAGCAGCTGAAATTTGTCTGCAGATTGATGCCGAAATTAGTCGCTTGGGCATGAACGCGCATGACCCGTGGGTTTTTGTCTCGGTCAATTTGCCCAAGGACGGCAAGACGCTGTTTGACTGGCGGTGTTGCAGGCCGATTTCCAAGCCCGCGTCCTATGGTGGTTCTTTTGAGTTACTGCATCTTGAGCCGATCATGGTGGCGGCCCGAATGCATCAGGGTCCGATCCGGACACTCTTCACGCAAGGTTATGCTCCCCTTGTGAAGGCGATCGAAGAGTCCCGCCATGAGTTTTCTGGCGAAAGCAGGGAACTCTACCATCGTTACGACGGTCCAAAGGCGGGCTACCAGAAGATAGAAATCCAGTTTGGCTTGGCATACTGATCCTGGGCCATAGCGTGACCTTTTTTGCCGAATGCCGGGAAGAAAGCCGCTATTCCGCAACCTCCGCGTTGTCGCCATATCCCGCCTGTCACCGTGACGAGCGCTCTGGGGATATGGCCGCCCTCCCGCCACGCCCTCCTCCCCCACCCCAAAGCGGATGCGCACGCCGTCTGGGGGCTCCATGCGTCTGCATCACGCCTGCGCCCCGGGCGGCGCTTTGCCGCGCGTCCGTCTCGGCAACAAGACTCCCGGCTCACGACGGAACAACCCGGGCTCCAGCGGCGTTTTGTGAGGTGACGAACGCAAGTTTGGCCAATAAGAGACTTGGCAACTGGTAAGGCGATGCTGGGGTTTCCCTGCTGCACTTTGGGAGACACCATTGACGAATAGCGCTGAAGAACACCGCATCGAGTTCGAAATCCACCGCGAGGGCGGTGGCGGCACCGATCCCTTCGCAGCCGCCGTGCGTGCGACCCGCATGCCCATGCTGATCACCGATCCGCGCCAGTCCGACAACCCCATCGTCTTCGTCAACGATGCCTTCGCCCGGCTCACCGGCTATTCCCGGAGCGAGACCCTGGGGCGCAATTGCCGCTTCCTGCAGGGTCCCGGCACCAATGCCGGCGATGTCGCCCGCATGCGCGCCGCCATCAATCGCCGCGTCCCTATCGAACTCGACCTGCTCAATTATCGCAAGGACGGCACCACCTTCTGGAACCGCCTGCTGATGTCGCCGGTGTTCAATGAGGGCGAACTGAGCTTCTTTTTCGCCTCCCAGTTCGACATCACGCCCGAGCGCGAGCGCCTGGTGCGCGTGGCGCAGGACCGTGACGCCCTCGAAGGCGAGGTCTCCCGCCGGGTCAGCGATCTGACGGCCTCCGAAGATCGCCTGAAATTCACCCTGGCGGCCGGCCGGCTGGGCGCCTGGACCCTCGACCTGCTTGAGCAGCGCCTGGTCGCCTCCGCCCTCTGCAAGGCCAATTTCGGCCGCGAGGCTGCAGATACCTTCACCTATCGCGATCTGCAGGCTGCCATCATGCTCAAGGACATGGGGAACTGGCGCGCCGCCATGCAGTCCGCGCTGACCGGCGATGGCCTGCTCGAGGTCGATTTCCAGATCAACACCCCCACTGGCGAAAGCCGCTGGATCGAGATGCGCGCCCAGACCCGCTTTGATGCCGAGGGCAAGCCGCTCTCGATGGCCGGCGTCTCCCTGGACATCACCGATCGCAAGCAGGCGGAAAACCATCGCGACCTGCTCACCAAGGAAATGAGCCACCGCGTCAAGAACACCCTTGCCACGGTCCAGTCGATCGTCGGCCAGTCACTGCGCGCCGCCGCTGTCGACGCCGACGTCGCCAGCGGTATCGGCCGGCGGCTGCAGGCGCTCGCCGGCGCGCACGACGTGCTCACCGAGCGCGGCTGGAGCGAGGCGCGCCTGGCCGATATCATAACCGCGGCCACCGCTCCCTTCGACAGCGGCGCCACCACGCGCATCCATGCCGGCGGCGACGAGGTGGAGGTTTCCGCGCGCGCCGCCACCGCCATTGCGCTGGCCATCCACGAGCTGGCCACCAATGCGCTCAAATATGGCGCCCTCTCCAATGACGATGGCATCGTCACGCTCAACTGGCATGTTGAGGCCGGCCAGTTTTCGCTGGTCTGGACCGAAACCGGCGGCCCCGCCGTGAGCCCGCCCACAAGGCGCGGCTTCGGTTCGCGCCTGATCGAGCGCGCGCTCTCGGCCAGCATTCAGGGCACCGCCGAGATCGATTATCGCCCCGGCGGCGTGGTCTTTCAGATTCGCACCCGGCTGGAAAATCTCGTCGAACCCCAAAACGATGGTGGCCGCGACTACTGACGCTCGCGGAAATCCATGGGCGGCAAGAGTGGTTGCAGCCGGGGTTTCTGTGTAGCACCACCGCGCTTTGCCCCCTACAGCGCCTCGGCCACCACCTCGGCCGCTTCCGAACACGCCACCAGCCCCTGTGAAAAGGGATAGCGCTGCATCATCACCGGGATCGATATGCAGAAAATGTCCGCGCCATGCCGCGGGCCCAGGGGAATGCGGAACTGGTCATCGTCGCTATCGGCATCGCTGCGGCGCAGAAAATCCTTGGATTCGACCGCCTGGTCGAGCCGCCTGAAGCCCAGTTCGCGGATCGATGCTGTCTCCTGCCCCCGGGCATCGATGAAGGTTTCGAAGGTTTGCTCGTTTCCCTCGATCTGAAGCCGGAAGACCCCGGCGCCGAACTGTATCGTCCCGTGCGCACCCAGGGCCACCACTTCCAGACAGCCCGCCTTGTGCAGCGCCAGCAGCCGCTGGATCGACAGATGCGGCACGCAGCCATAGGCATCGGCAAACACCGGCACCAGATGGCGGCGGAAGCGCTTGAGGTCGCCGCGGTCCAAAAACGGCACGATCTGGCTGAACACCTCATGCGCGCGCATGAGCGTGTAGCGCCACATCACGACCCGTCGGTCGCGATAGTTCTGCACGGATTCGCGCAGATTATCCGCCACCGCGCCCATGCCGTGCCGCGATTGCCGGAAAGCGAAATAGCCCCTGGCAAAGGCTTCGGGCGTAAACCGCGTGATCTCGAGCTGCCTGAGAAAACCCGGGTCATCGGCCACAAGCTGGCGCTTGAACAGCGCCATCGCCCGGGACAGAAAGCCGGTCTTGCCATGCTTCTGCAGCGCCAGCAGCCGCGCCGGGGTAAAGATCATCAGCGGTTCTTCGGGGATCGGATAAAAGAAGTCGGCATCAGGAATGATGCCCTTGCGCGACGCCATGACCAGCCGCAGCGGCGCCGACGCCTTGGGCGTATAGACCAGGCTGTTGCCTTCGCCGGCAAATCTGCCATAGCGCGACGCCAGCGCCACGACCGCGTCGATGCCGCTGAGCGACGAACCCAGCACCAACGCCGCGCGGTCATTGCCCAGCGTCAGCTCCTGCACCGGATAGGGCGAACGATAGAGCCTGCCCTGACGGGTTGGCTTCTCGAAGTCGGTGCGGTGCCCCGTGGCCAGGATCACCCCATCAAAACGCCGCCGCGCCTTGCCCTGCTCCCGCTCGATGAACACGGTAAAGCCGGAGCGGTCCGGATTGATGTCGAGCACGCGCGTCCCTGTCTCGATACGCAGGACGTGCCCGGCCGCCTCGCCCGCCGCAATCAACTGGCGCAACTGCTCGGTGTAGTAGGCGCCAATAAGAATGCGCGGATAAAAATCGCGGTCCCCAACCGCCTTGCGATCGATCCCGAACCGCCGCAGCATAGCTGCATCCGCCGACCGCACCCAGTCGGCGACCGAGGTCAGCACCGGCGGTATTTCGATGGAGGTGATATTGGCCATCATCTCGGGGCTGTTGTGCTCTTCCGAATAGGGAATGCCGCAGCCGGCCACCGTGCCCGCCTCAAACAGGGTGATATCGACGAGCTCTGACTTCTGCAGCAGGTTCTTGACCGTATAGACCGCAGTAGGCCCACCGCCCACGATGGCAATCCGCTTGGGTTTTACAGGCATCTTGAGGAATCTGCTCTTTACGCGATGGGCACTCCCCCACCAACGCGCAGCCGGCCCAATCGGTGCAGGCACCCTGCCCTTTTTTCAACGGCACCTGCCAGGGTGGCGCCTTACCGCTTCCGGCGCACATGAGTGACGATCCGCCTTCCAATAAATCCCGGCACCCCGAGGCGGCTTTCGTCTCACTTTTTATACTTGCTCAGGGGCGGTTGCCGTCTCGGGGTCCGCTCGTTCCGTGACAACCGCATGACAGGCGGCGCTTCCGCGCGCGCTACATAACACCTTCTCAAACTTGGAGAATCGGCTAGCCTCATGCTGCTTGAGGGAGCAGTCATGTCCGCCATCATTACCGCCCGCGGCGTCGCCAAGACGTTCCGCCAGACCAAGCGTCTGCCCGGCCTGGGCGGCGCCATGCGCAGCCTGTTCTCCCGCCAGTTCACCGAGGTGAACGCCGTACGCGAGATTTCCTTCGCCATCGATGCGGGCGAAGCAGTCGGCTATCTGGGCCCCAATGGCGCCGGCAAGTCGACAATGATCAAGATGATGACCGGCATTCTGGTGCCCAGCGCAGGCAGCCTGAGCGTGCTCGGGCGCGAGCCGCACAGCCACCGCATGATCAATGCCGCCGAAATCGGCGTGGTCTTTGGCCAGCGCAGCCAGCTCTGGTGGGACCTGCCGGTGCGCGACAGCTTTGCGCTGCACCGCCATATCTATGACATTCCCGAGGCCCGTTTCGCCGACAACCTGGCCTTCCTCGCCGACATGCTGGCCATGACCGATTATCTCGATCGTCCCGTGCGCCAGCTCAGCCTGGGCCAGCGCATGCGCGCCGAGATCGCCATGGCGCTGCTGCACGATCCGAAGATCCTGTTCCTGGACGAACCCACGATCGGCCTCGACGTGGTCGCCAAGGATGCAGTGCGCAAATTCCTCGCCCGGATCAACCGCGAGCGCGGCACCACCATTATCCTGACCACCCACGATCTGCAGGACATCGAGGAAATCTGCCCCCGGCTGATCATGGTCGATGATGGAAAGCTGCTGTTCGATGGCGAACTGCCCCGCCTGCGCGCCGCGCTGGGCTCCCGCCGCCGCCTGCGGCTCGAATTCGGCAGCCATCCCGGCCCCATCGTCCTGAACAGCGCCCGCCTGGTCGCCGATGACGGCCTGGCCAAGCACTTCCTGCTCGATAGCGAGACAACCTCGATCCTGGACGTTCTGACCGAGCTGGGCACCGGCTATGATCTCAAGGATGTCGCCCTGCAGGAACCCGCCATCGAGGAGGTGATCCGCACCTTCTACCAGCAAAAGCCCAATCTGGTGCCGGCGTCATGAAAGCGGCGGCCTATGCCAGTTTCACCGTCAACGCCTTCCAGACCCGGCTGGCCTATCGCAACGCCGTATGGGCCGCGGTCTTTGGCGATCTGGTGTTCATGTTCGCCCGCATCGCCATCTGGGTCTCGGTCTTCGGCGCCGCCTCTGCCGCCACTGTCGATGGCGTCAGCCTGCCCGACATGATCACCTACGCCCTGCTGGCCGGGCCGGTGCTCTATTGGGATTTCTCCCGTCTGGTCAATGAAGTGGGCAATGCCGTGCAGACCGGCGACGTCGCCGTCTATCTGCTCAAGCCGCTGCATTACCCGGCCTTTCTGCTGGCCAGTCATGTCGGCCACTTCCTCTTCGAACTGCTGCTCATCGTGCTGCCCATCGCGGTTATCGTCGCGCTGACCTATGGGCTGGTGCCGCCCGCCAGCCTGTTTCATGGCCTGGCTTTCCTGGCCTATTGGGCCCTCTCCTTTGCCATGCTGTTCACCCTGGCGACGCTGGCCGGGCTGCTGGCCTTCTGGCTGATGACGGTGTTCGCGCTCGAATGGTTCCTGATGAGCATCATGACACTGCTCTCGGGCGGCCTGGTGCCGCTATGGCTCTTTCCCGGCTGGCTGGCCGCCATTGCCGGGCACCTGCCCTTCGCCTGGGTCTCCTATTACCCGGCCGCGGTCTATCTCGGCAGGCTCGACCCCGGCCAGGCCGGGCTGTACTTCGCCCTGGGCTGCGTCTGGCTGCTGGCCCTGCTGGCGGGCCTCGCCTGGCTCTGGTCGCGGGCCCGCCACCGCCTCGTCGTGCAGGGAGGTTGAACCCATGACCCGCACCCTGCGCCTGATCCCCCACCTGGTCGCCATCTTCGTGCGCACCAAATTCGAATATCCCGGCGCCATGCTGCTGGCCTGGTTCTCGCAGGCGACATCCTACGGCGCCATGTACACCGCCATTGCGCTGATCGTGACGCGCTTTGGCATGCTGGGCGGCTGGACCTGGTCGGAAATGGCGTTGCTGCTCAGCTTCCACCTGCTGGCCTATTCCACCGGCGCCTCGTTCAGTTTCACCCAGTTTCGCGCCATGGAAGACATGGTCCGCCTGGGCACCATGGATGCCATCCTGGTCAAGCCGATCAGCCCCTGGACCTACCTGGTCTTTTCCGGGCTCAATATCGGCTACACCGGCCACATCATCCTGGCTGTCGGGCTGATGGCATGGTCCATCACCCAGATTGACCTGGCCTGGTCCTTGCCGTCCGCGCTGTTCTTCCTGGCCGCCCTGGTCAGCGGCGCCATGGTCGTCTGCGCGCTGATGACCATGATCGGCGCCACGGCGCTGGTCTGGGTGCGCTCGCGCCACCTCTATTCGATCTTTTTCGGCTTCTGGGAGCTCGCCCGCTACCCGATCAGCATTTTCCCGCTGCCCATCCAGCTCATGCTGATCACCATCGTCCCGCTCGGTTTCATCAGCACCGTGCCGGTATCGGTCCTGCTCGGCAAATCCGTACCCCTGCTCGGCGATGGGGCGGGTCTGGCCTGCCTGCTGGCCGGGCCGGTCATGGTGCTTATCGCCATGGCGCACTGGCGCTGGTGCCTGCGCAATTATCAGGGCGCAGGCGGCTAAAGTATGAGTCGACAGCCTCAAAAACCCGCGCTACAAGATTGGCCATGATCCGCAACGCAGCAACTTTTTCGTTTTGGTTTAGCTATCCGCTCCCGGCGGAGGCTACCGCGCGCTTGTTCTGATCTGCCAAGATACGACCAAACCCGAAGCCAGCCGCCCCCCACTCGAGGCGGCTTTTTTGTTGGCCGCCTCCCCAGATATCCCCGAGGAGACCAGCCGTGTTAAAGTCCACCGACGATCTGCGCATCAGCGCCATCAAGGAGCTGACCACCCCCATAGAGGTGATGCGCCAGCACCCGCGTACCGACGCCACCACCCGCACCGTCATCAGCGCCCGCCACGATGTTCACAATATCCTGACCGGCACCGATGATCGCCTGGCCGTGGTTGTCGGCCCCTGTTCCATCCATGATCCCGCCGCTGCCATGGACTACGCCAAACGCCTCAACGAACTGCGCGGCAGGCTGGGCGACCGGCTCGAGATAATCATGCGCGTCTACTTCGAAAAGCCGCGCACCACCGTGGGCTGGAAGGGCCTGATCAACGACCCCAATCTCGACGGCAGCTTCGACATCGACACCGGCCTGCACTCCGCGCGTGCCCTGCTGCTCGACATCGCCAATCTGGGAATGCCCGCCGCCTGCGAATTCCTCGACATGACCACGCCGCAATACATTGCCGATCTGGTCAGCTGGGCCGCCATTGGTGCCCGCACCACCGAAAGCCAGATTCACCGCGAGCTGGCCTCGGGCCTCTCCTGCCCTGTCGGCTTCAAGAACGGCACGGACGGCAACGTCAAGATCGCGCTCGACGCCGTCGCCTCGGCAGGGCAGCCGCACCACTTCCTCGCCGTCACCAAGTCCGGCCGCTCCGCCATCGCCGAAACCACGGGCAATAGCGATTGCCACATAATCCTGCGCGGCGGCAAAACCACCAATTATGATGCCGCCAATGTGGAAGCCGCCGCTGCCGCTGCCACCAAGGCCGGCCTGCCTGCCGCCATCATGATCGACGCCAGCCACGCCAATTCCGCCAAGAACCCGGAGAACCAGCCTCTGGTGCTCCAGGACATTGGCGAGCAGCTCGCCAATGGCGATCGCCGCATCATCGGCGTCATGATCGAATCCAATCTGGTCGCCGGCCGTCAGGATCTCGTCGAAGGCCACGAACTGGTCTACGGCCAGTCCATCACCGATGGCTGCATCG
>TARA_R110002124_G_scaffold114217_1_pt1 | contig 14342 bp, 13 predicted proteins | sample TARA_R110002124 | Tara Oceans TARA_R110002124 (sample SAMEA4397445) | marine metagenome | biome: Polar Biome; feature: [SRF] surface water layer (ENVO:00010504); material: water (ENVO:00002006), including particulate matter (ENVO:01000060) such as... | depth 5 m | reverse complement strand
CAGTTTTGCCCCTGTTCCAGGCTGATTTTGGTTTGGATTTCTTAGTAAAAAGCGGAACCTATGGAAAATTGGCCAAATGATCGATTTTGAACTTTTGACCGAGACGCCGCAACCTACGCGAAGGGTGGAAGCCGACCCTCGCTTCTTCTGCCATCTTATTGGTTGTATCAAGTGAACGGTCGTTTACTGGCCTCAAGCAACATTTTAATCGCCGACGCATGATCTCGCCCAGCCTCAACGCCCAAGGCGTGAATGTAATGCCGTTCAGCGGTCTCATAACTCTTGTGGCCAAGCAATGCTCTGATTAATTGTGTCTCCTTAGGAGACTGTCGAACAACTGTGGTTGCAGCAGCATCCCTAAAAAGATGCGGAGAGACCGCGATCCCGATCTCGCGTTTGGTCACGTTTGGGATTTTATTGGCAATGCTCGAGTAGGCAAGTGGTTTGCCCATCCGACCAACCCAAAGCATCTGATGGTGCTGGTCGCCACGTTGCATTAGCCAAGGACGGACCTTGTCGATGTATGACCGGAAAGTCAGTTCTAAGGATTGAGGAACCTGCGCCTCCCACTCTTGGCCATTCTTTGTCATATCGCTGGACAAGCAGACCACAATTCTTGACGATGAGACTTGGATCGACTTGCCAAGTGTCAACTCAGACAAGGACCGCAAGCGAATGGGCATCAGCGAGAGAAAAGCGATCATCATGCCATCTCGCCGCATGAGGGCAGCGTTCAGCGGTGTGTTGGCGCGTGCTGCTTTTGCGCCATTCAGTTCCAGCGCCATATCAAACAACACTGCACTAGATAGTATGCGCCCAGCCTTCCGGTCCGAGGTGCTTTTGCGTGCCAAAAATGCGAGGCGATTGGAAGCACGGCTCTGCGTACGCCAATCATGGTCCGGAGCGGCGGCTTTGAGAACAATGAGTGCACCATGGACGATGGTATGCAGGGTTGGTGGTACCATGTGATGGAGAGATCTGATCCACAGCCGCAGCCGCTCGGGTGTGGCGCGTAGCTCTGGGCGTTCGTCGAGTGCCAATGGCTCTGACTGGAACAACCATTCCAGCCAGCGGCCATAGTGCTTAACCAAAGCAGCCTTTGATGTTTCACGTAAATGAGACAATGCGCCTTCGTCATCAAAGGGATCGCCACAGATGATCAATCTGGCCCACATTCCGCGATCAGCTTCAGGCCAGTCCGCGAGGGGTAGGGAAATGCGCCGCGTCATGTCAGTCGCATCGCATCAACTGTCGCCGCAAAGAGCCGGGTCGACGTTCCGGCTTCGAACCCAGCGTAAGCGTTCAAAGTCTGGCTGAGCGCCGAATGCCCAAGAAGACGTTTGACGACCTCATACTGTCCAGGGTTAGCATCTAGAAAAATCTTAGCTGCAATGTGTCTGAACAGATGTATGTTGATAGTTAGACCAATCTCTCTTTCGATCCGCTTTTTCACCTTCGTGCAGTAATAGTTGGCGTTGGCTGCTGCAGTCCCATCGCGCCGCGAAAACAACCAAGGCGTTCCAGCGGGGCACAACTGCGGCGCACGCGTCTTGAGGTGCTGATCAATCATTTCCACTACGTGATTAGGTAGCTCGAACTCAATCCGGCGTTCATTCTTCACCTCATCCCGCTCAAAGACGAGAAAGACGCGTCCGTCGCTCATTCTCTGCAGATTATGATCAAGGTGAATGCTAAAAAGGTTTTTCCTCCGAATGGGGCAGTAAAGCAGGATCGCAATGGCAACCGCATCTTCCTGTTCCAATCTGGATTGTAATTTAGCGCCACCTGCGATCCCACGTTTGAACAAAAGGTCTGGCAGTGTGAGGAGACGACGAAGCGTTGCTGGATCTTCGAGAGGCCGCAGGCGGTCACGGTTTTTTGGGGTCATGCCGCCGTGCTGCTTGACCGTGAGACGATTGTTCATCTGATCGAGGCGTTTTTGATCTGCTTCGCTCACTTTGACATAGCGTCGGGCAAGATTGCGGAGCTGGTTGGCAGTGTCTGCGACTCCAATAGTGTTCTGATTGCCTTTTTGATCCATCATCCAGCGCAGTCCCTTTTCGGCATTCGAGGTATTCACGAGGGCTCGGAGATCTTTAATTTCTGCTGTCGGAACGCCAACAAGCAGCAATATCGAAGCAAACCGCATGAGAATCGCGCGATATTGCTCGATCGTGGCTGGCCTGAGTGGAGCCATAACGGCATGCTCATCAAAAAAGTCAGGTTCCCTTAAAGTGAGCAGATAGCAATCAAGGTCAGCTACAAACGTTTCCGGAAACGCCTCAGGCGCACGCTTAATCACTTTCGCACGAGACGGCAGGTCAAAAATTTGGCGAGGCCATTCCGGAAAACGGCTTACAGCGAGATTCCAGCTCTTAACTGTCGTTCGAAATGCATGTTCAGGATCACGGCTCATTTCGTTGAGTATCAATGCATCTTGAAACGCCAGCGCATGTTCGAACTGGACTGAACTAGGTTCAATGCCAAAATGATTGAGAAAATAGATAAAGCGTGGAAGCGCTTTTGGAATTGTTGGATCTCCTGAATCCAAAACAGTTTGCCAAAGCTTTGCCCATGCCGACGAAAGGTCTGCCCTTCTGTTGATTTTCTGCGACGCCACTCCAACGAGAACCATCCCCGCTCGAGCGTCGCTAAGCGCATTGCTCCAAGACTTGGCACTCAATCCCATTGATGCCGGCAAGAAGTTTTCCAACCGCTTTCGCAGCCACATAACATCTGCCGGCACCTCTTCAGGCGGAAGACCAAGCGCCTTAGCCACGCGGCGTAATCCAGACTGGATATCACGACGCCGTGTGGTGGAAATTTTATTATCACGCGCAACATTCTCCATCACCTCTGAGAGGACGAGCGTCCCCGGTTGGACGAAGGCTCTATTGAGTTTTTTGGGGTCGAGGCCAGTCATCGGGAAACTCCTTTTTGACCTGGTGATGTCTCGGGTGGACATGACGGGACTTGGCGTCTGATTCGGGAATACACTAGCATCAAAAAAAATGTACTTTTCCTCACGCAAGAAATGCGCCCCGGGCTGCCACCTTTGCCGGGTGTAACAAGGGCCGATGCGATCATATCTGGTCACGACGAGGCGGTACGAGTGCTTGGGCGATCAGCACGAATGCTTATTGCCATAAGAAAATCGCCATCAATAGCTAATAAGATACATGAAAGCACAGCTTTCAGGATTGCGGATATAGCGTCAACACTATTGACCTTAATCAATATTGGCATAGCGCTATTTTAAGCATTGGGATGAAATCTCGTGATCGTCATCTTTCTGCATGAAGAAGTATCGCTCTACCCGATTTTTATCCTATAAAGCCGCTGAAGCGAATGCCTGCTCTGGCGTTTTCAGCTTCAGCCTGGTGCAGGTGCCGATGGATGTAAAAGCCGTCCAATCGTGCGGGTGGCGGGATGGATGAGGACCGAGACATCGATTTTCGCAGCAGCAGCATCACCTGAGGCAGTTCCTTACGCGAGAGAATAGGTCTTGCTCGGTGGGAATAAGAGCTCAAGAGCAGGGCTGTTGATCTTAAACAATGGACCCTTCTCCGACACTCGCCCTTTGGCATTGCGTTTAATGAGATGATCCATGGTGATTTCGCCTTGCTCGACCAGAATGTCGAACTGCGAGGCAATCGGTTTGCGCGTGTGAATCACGTCCCGGAACCGGAAATGGTCATGGCCGTCCAATTCTTTTACGTCCGCGCTCACCCAGAACGTCTCGTTGTGCTTCTTGGACAGGGCCTGTCGCAGGTCTTTCATGTACCAGGAAGCAAACGCACCAATTTCCCGTTGGTCTGATACCTCGTTCAAGGTTCCAGCCTTCTCGTCTAGCGCGAAGGACAGGCCCTGAGAATTGGTAGTCCTCGTGCTGATGGTGCAATAGAGCTTGAAGTCGGGTTCACGCCAGTAGCCAAAATTGTCGAGGATTTCCCGGCTGCTCTTGAACTTGCTGATATCCCAGTTGGGCACTTGAGCGAAAAGAGTTTTCCGGTTTTCGCGTGAATCCTGACGGCGTCGATAGGACTTGAGCTCGATTCCCTTGTAATCTGGCTCTCGGGCTGAGTTGATGGCAATGCCAAGGACGGTTTCCAAAGTACGTCCGATAGCCGTATCGGCCCGTGCATCCATGACGGAGGGAACCAGTCCGCCACGAGCGATCATCCGCAGCTTTCCCAGTAGCTCGTCAGCGACCTCCGTCGCCTCGCTGTCAATCTCAGTGAGCAATTCCCACAATGCGCCAGAACGCTGCACGTCGAGCACGTGGTCGATATCAACTTTGGTCAGGTTTAGCACTACCAAACGGCCCTCGTGGGCAGTGATCGCTATCATGTCGTCTGGGTCGGCATAGGCTGGTAGCTTGGTGAACCAAATACGTGGATCGCCGGTTTTGGTTCTGGGGCGGTACAAGGAGGCCGTCGAGCGTGTTGCGCTGCGCTCGTCCATCAGGAGGGCCTCGACTTTAACCCCGTGCTCCGAGGCCCCTTGGCCTTGGATCTCGTAATTGTGCAGGTCGCGATCTTTCAGGAAGTTGCGGACAGGCGCGGTCGCATCCAGAATGGATTTTTCGAGGCCCGTCCGGGTCGGTTGAATCAGCGTAATATCGACGGATTCCGCCGTTAGCCGCTTTATTCTTGCTCGTTCGATTGCTGTAAGGGCTCTAAGCGGCATGTACGGCCTTATCTCTCTCCCACGGCCTGATCCAAAATGCCCCGAAAATGCTCACCCACCTTTTGGGCCAGCCCCACGGGGACAGCATTACCAATCTGGGTATACTTTGGCACCTCACGGTCAAAATTGCCTTCGAGCGGGTTACCTGCGCGGCGGATCCCGCCAGTCGTACGCTTACCAGCAAACCTATACCAGTCCGGGAAGAGCTGGAGCCGCGCCCATTCACGCACTGTGAGGATGCGGGGCTGGCAATAATGCACATAGTCATCGGGCAAGGAGGTCGCAGTCATGTTCGGTTCCTTGTTTCCCCAATGTGGCGGCAAAACTCTCTGCGAGAATTTTCTGGTCTTGTAGTGCTCAGGGATTTCGCCGTTGTTGGCGAGCATGTGGTCGAACTTATCGACCACTGCCCACTTGTGCTTGGAATACTCTTGCTCAGTTAGCCTGACGCGGCCATTCGGGTCCCAGGGCGGTGGAGTACGCAACTGCTTTTGAATGGCAGAACGGGCAGGGCGCGGGTAACTCGTTGTCTCGAACGTACCGGAAGCGAACCGGTTGGAGCGAAGCGTTTCGGCTATGCTTGGGTCCACAAGGTCACCTAGCAAATCACTCAAATGCGGGAAGATGCCGGGCTGAGCGGCGGGCAGAAAACCACATTTCACGGCATCTTCCTCGTCGGCTTCCGGATCTAGAAAAGGGCAAGCCTCAAGGATGTCCTTGCGGATACCAACAAGAAGGACACGGGGACGGTTCTGCGGTACGCCGTAGTCCTTCGCATATACGAGTGACCACCGGACCTCATAACCGGGTATCTTTCGAAACTCGGCCTTCACGTCTGGCCAAATAGGGTCACCGCCTTCGCGGGTCCATTTCGCGTTCAACAGGCCTCTTACATTCTCAAATAGGAAAATGCGGGGTCGCAAGCGGCGAATGATCTGAGCCATACGGCCATAGAGGATATTCGAGGGAATTTCCTTTCGGTCGACGGCATAGGATCGGCGGATTCCAATACCTGAGTACCCTTGGCAAGGCGGACCGCCAGCAAGCACGTCGAGGGTGCTGCCACCGCCGCTCTGTGCGCCCGCGGTATCGAACCGGAAATCAGCTTCTCGCAGCGTTGATAGATCGGATACAAGCTGCTCTAGGCGGGGGCCTTGGAGCTCATGGGCATCATTGCACCGCAGTGACTTATTTTCTGAGAACTTCTCGCCACCCAACTCATGGTGACGGTTATTGAGGTAAGTTTGGATGGCATCCTTGTCGAGTTCGTTGACGAAGACAGGAGTAAACTGCGCGTTTTCGAAGCCCATGGACAGGCCACCACACCCTGCAAAGAGATCAACCATTGTGTAAAGACTGGATATCTTCAGATTCTTGCCAGAATTTCTTTCAACTGATTCCTGGTGTAAATTCCTCCTAACCTCTTGTAACACTTATTTTTTCCTCGTCTCGATGCTGCTTATTTGCATTTCGTAGCACACTTTTTGCAGTAGGTCCAGGCTAGGAATCCTGAACGTCAACAGCCCCTAGCCTGCAACAACATTAAGTTTGAGGACCGCTCAACCCTTTGAAATTTGGATTGGATAATATCTGTCGGACAATGCTCTGTAGCAGCGCAACACCAAATTCGCCGACAAATTCGTCATGCTCGTCGGCCAACATGAACTCACCGACGCGATTGTGCGCGATTGAGCATCTTATCCGATAAACCCAATATGCAGCGATCTTGATAAGAAGCTTATCAGCGCCTTGGTTCGTCGGCAGGTTTGAATTCGTTAGATTTATTGTACTTACATTGTTACCTGCGACAAGAAGCCAAAATTTGTTAAAGTTATCGTCCTTTAGCGGATCCCCGCCCTTGGAGTAGCCCTGAAAAATTGCCCGACACGTTGCCTCATGGGGAGAAGCCCCATTCAGCGCAGATGCAATTTCATTCGGATTCTGACAATATTCACTTACGATAGCAGTCAAACGTTCTAACTCCGTTCGACCCGTCTCCTTCATCAAGTCGCCGTAACCCACAAGGTTATCACCGAGAGCTTGAACCTTTTTGAAGATCACATAATCAAAGAGAAGCTCAATGGAATGATAAAGGCGCAAGAAGCGATCGAAACTGTTGTTTGCGCTTAGATACCGATGAAATGCTTCGACATGATGGTTTGTAGGTGCCGCCAAGCCTGAATATGCCCGGATAGGAGAATCTGGTCGAACCCATGATGAAAATTCAAATGGGTCATGTGAAAATCCGCCCCAAATCGGCGCGCCATCCCGATAGTCTGAAACGTACTCATTAAGTCGATGGCGGTCGACGACCACATAGTCTGATTTAAACGTGTAATTTCCGTCGTTCGCTACGTCATCGACCAAACAATCAGCTAAAAAAGCGACATATTGCCATGCAGTCAGTGCGTCTGGATCATCCACCTGCATCCCAGCTGTGAGGCAGATGGTCGCAAAAGTCAGTCCATTATCATCTTCTAGCTCAAGATCCTGATTCCTAGAAAGCGTCGCAGAAGTCCTGAAAATGGGAAGGACGCAAAGACTACCAATACATAAAAAACCACCATCGACGAGTTCTGCCTGCGACGGGTCTATCCCTTCCACAGTGCTCAACAACTCGTCGGCTGCTAGGCCGCAAATTTCTTCAGCAATCATATCAATCAGCCGCGAGTTCCCAGCATTCCGAAAGTGGTAGCTGTCCACTCTCCCTGAAATACTCCTTGAATCCATTGGTAATCAGCCTGCGGGTCGCAACACCAACATTTGAGCGGCGAGGGTTCGCGCCTTTTTTGAGCCGATCAAATTCTTGAAGAAAAAGAGGGTCCGCGTTCGGTGCAGCCGCCGTCAATTCGTTACTTAACCTGTCCAAAGCGGTTTCAATCCGTTGGCGACGGTCATCGACCTTTCCAAATTGTGCTATGGCAGCGAAATAGCTAATAAAAACGTTCTCATCTGCTATCCAATTTGGACTGTTAGGTGAGGTAGGACCCTCACCTTCCTCATCTTCATCACCTTCCTCCCCTTCATCATTACCCACACCTCCATAAACGCGAAAGACCTGAGCATCGATTTCAGCAAGTTTCTCAAGATAGTCAACAAACTGATCGAAGGACGCACCAAGTTCGTCTTTTGAGGCATCGAGAGCATTTGAATCCAACATCTTTGAGGCTACGATGTTGTCTTTCTTCAACTCGGCTGAAGCTGTTAAATAAGCATGATATCCTGAAGCAATGAGCGCCAATGAGAACTTTTTCGCACTCCTTCGGCGGGTGTTCTCGCGCTCAGTGTAAATTCGCAAGCCATCTACTTTCTCCTCCAGATATGACTTGAGCGACATAAAGAGCAATTCAATCTGGTGTCGCATCGACATTGGCTTTTGACCTGCATTAAGAACGATAATTCTATAAATTAGATTTTTGAGGTCTTCCTCTAGCCAAAACTCTGCCAGCAGTTCTTGACCCTCAAGAAAATCATGCCCTTCTTCCTTAATGTCGTGAAGGATATACGTTCGCTGAAGCCCGTCCAGAATATCGACGACCCCACCAGCCAGCAACTTTTCTTGGAGCTTTACCCAATTTCCTGTCGCCTCCCCTTCGGCCAAGAGTGGGATTAGGTCCGCGACCCCTGCGGGCTTCGCGGCCAATGATATTGCCGGGAGTAAAGCGCCTTCTTTCAGATCGTTCTTCAAACGTTGGTAAGCCTTGTGCGTCTCTCGCCTACGCTGGATGGAAAAATTTTCAAAATCGTCACCCACAATTTTTAGATAGGTGTCGATTGACATCTTTGCATACACAACTGGTGTAGCGGTCCTCATGTCTCTCGTGACACCTAGTATCTTTAAAGTCATTTCGAACAACTCCCCACGTTTTGTCTCCAGCATCACCATTTAATAAGGCGGCACAAGCTAAGTTAGCCTTGCTTCAGCCTTTCACGTTCCAAGGTAACAGCTGCTCGATGTCCTTCTGCTCGTGGCCGTTGAAAATGACCACGATGACGCTGGTTATGCATAACGGCTTGCTTGACTATGCTCTTCTGATTGTCCGCTCACTGACCTTGAACAACCGTGCGATCTCCGGGACGGCGCGATGTTCCTGATCTCTCATACGCTGCACCTCGATCTTCTGGGCAGAGTTGAGGGCAGGGGGCCTGCCCCCGATCCGCCCGCGCTTGCGGGCAGCTGCCAGCCCTTCTTTAGTCCGCTCCGAAATCCGTTCGCGCTCAAATTGTGCGATAGACGCAAAGACGTGAAAAACAAGACGGCCTGCCGGCGTTGTCGTGTCGATGTCCTCGGCCAGAGACCGGAAGCCGGCACCACGTTCGCCAATAGTCTCCACGATCTCCAGGAGGTCTTTCAGCGACCGCGCCAGTCGGTCGTATTTAGTAACGGTCACAACATCACCTTTGCGAAGCTGCTCCATCATCCTGTCCAGTTCGGGCCGTTCACGCTTGGATCCACTGATCTTGTCTGCAAACAGCTTGCCCGCGCCCGCTGCTGACAGCGCGTCAGTTTGGGCTTCTAGGTTTTGGCCGTCAGTGCTGACCCGAGCATATCCAATAATCATACTTCACTGTGACAAAACCCTGCCAAAACTGCAAAGATTTTGCCGGGGGTTTTTGGCATAGCTAAGCGCTTGATCTTGGGTAGGCTAGGACGCACCGGCACAAACGAGCGTTTCTGTCACCGGCGGAATCCACGGTTTAAGGTATGCAGTACAAAATTAACTTTGGAAGGTGACGTTCCAAATTTTCAAGCTGACCTCGATTGTGCCGCCATTGTCTTCAACGAGGTACTCTGCATCAAAGCTCACGGGACACCCTGTCGAAGGGTCTTCGTCGAAGACATTCTCTTTTTTGCACGACGCCGCTCTTTGGGATGTCCCGCGACCATCGTCGAGGACTGCATTGTATTTTCGGCCATCGAGATAGAGAACAAATCGTAAATTATCTTCATCCATTTGTAACCAGCTTTGAAATAAAAAGCCGCTTTGATTTGTGATTTCTGTATTATTCAGAGCTGTTACTTGATCAAGCAATTCACCCGCAGGGTCCGCACCAGCACCGCTTGTAGCAATCATAAGTGCGAGCGCACTTGCAAATATCGTCTTCAAAATATTAATCCTTTGGTGTGATTAGAAAGTTCTGCCTGCGACAGAGCCTTGCGTTGGAGAAATTTCTAAGAGTCAGGTCTCACACGCGCCGCAATCTCTTGCTGAAGGTTTTTACCTTCTTGGAGACCTCGCTTATAGCTGGCTCTATTTGTCTCATGAACATCAGCTTCATAGTCCGTCCTACCAAGAAGCCCGTCGGAAACACCCCGTTTGTGGGAAAGGCCGTGTCCGTGTGGTATATCCCGCTCTGCCATTGATCATTCCTTTTTTGAAATCCTACGTAGGTTATTAATTTAGTTCAAGTTTGTCTGGATTTTACAGAAATTCTCATTTCTGATGTACGCAACAGCCGAGGCTAGCAGTGTTGTACGGCTGTTAGTGCGGACAGCCAAAACCCACGGTTTATGGCGACGCTTGGGTGCCATAAGCCGAACCGGTAAGCCGTCTTTGGTTTCACCCTGATTTATCTTTTCTACGAACCAAGCCCGTAATTCGGCCCAATGCACGTCCGGGCAGGGACGCCGCATCCCGCATCGATTGGCCTAGATTACCGGCATCGGCGAGAATCATGTCGATCTTTTCAATGGCGAGTTCTTCACGCTCATCTAAACTATGATCTGCTTCGGCTATTTCACGCAGGAAGCCAATAAGTTCCTTGTGCATAGCAGCGTAATTACAATCGGGGCTGGATCGCTTGAACTGGGCAAGAACCGCCGCGGCCTCTCTGAGACTCTGTCGACCAGAATTTTCGATTAGTAAATCTATCGCAGGAGTCACGTATGCTGGATCGTATCCCCAATCCTTGACGAAGTAGTCTTCAATAGCAGTTCGCTCTTCGGCGGCAAAATTTCCGTCAATCTCGGCGATTTTAACTGCGAGCGTGCCTATAAGGTCGAGCAGACTTATACCCAACTCGTCGATGGGTGTATTGATGAAAGCCGGTATGGTTTGCACCCGTGAACCTGAGTAGGAACTCAAGAGCCGAGTAACGCCGTAATAAGTGCCACCTGTGGCGACTGCTGCTGCTGCGACCCAGCCCAATGGAGTTACAGCCGCGGCACCTAGACCCAAGGCCGAAAGAAACCCGCCGCCAGCGAAGAAGGTCGAAGCTACAGTCGCGGAAGATGCAACAGCTCCACCTGTGGCCGCCACTCCGCCTATGTCCCACACCTTATAAAGATGCTTTCCGAACTTGATGCTCTTGTAGGCATCGTCACCTATACCAAGGCGGAGCTTGAACCGGAGATCGTCAGCTACGACCTGTTCCACTCCATCGAAGTTTGCCAAGGTTTCTTCCGACATAGTCACCTCCCTACCGATAGGCCCTGCAGGTCCATCACAAATTCGTCTACACGGGTGTGCAGGTCGCCGTTTCGCATATCATTTACAGCCCCCATCGAAAGGCCAAACCCCACAAATAAAGGACCAAGGACCGGAGCTAGGAGAGGTCCCAACAACGAGATGGAACCAATCAACACCGTGAGAACTACACCTAGTATCACACCAAATATCGTGTTCGGAAACGTCTTGGCTAAGCTCAAGGCAAAGGATACGATCTTGCGACCGATAGCTAAGATCTGCTTGCCGACAGTTATGGTTAAATTTGCAAGATCGTGAAGGAGCGATTTTGCATCAGCCGAGACGGGAAGTCTATCAAGTGCGGATTTCAGATCTCGCCGCGAGGGAGCATCGGCAATAACAAGAACGGCTTTCTCAAAATCCCCATCTGACATCATTTGTGGCTCTAAGTTATTATTGGAATAAAGCATTGGATTTGAGCTTTCTTTGTTGATTTTGGTCAGCAACATGAGACCAAAATATCTTTGGCATCAAATGTATAAGAAGCAATAGGCGATTGCCTAACCGTTTCATCCCACCACCCATAGAAAAAGCGCCAACGCGCGGTTCACAGCCATTATTGTAGCGTCGCCTAGGATCCCGAAGACAGGTCCGAGCTTATCTGAGTTTTCACCACTCCTGCACAAGCCGTCAAAAACCACCGTTTTTGCCGACAAACGCTCGTCAGAAAATTCTCACTGCAAAGGTAGTACGGGAACAGCCGGAAGCGTCGGGGCACTCGGTAAAGCACTCGAATTTATGGTTGTGTTCTGTTGAAAGAGCAAAATGTAGCGCGTGACATTTACGTTGTAGGTATTAGTCGCATTAACTTGCTCGCTGGTTGCGTAGTCTGCTTGGGCAGTTGCTGTATCAACAAAGCCGGTAAAGTTGGCAGCCAAGCCAAACAACTGAGTTACCTCCTGCAACCCCTTGGCACTCTCCGCTCTTGCCAAAGCAGCTTCACGATCAGCCTGCGCCCGACGAAAAAGCGCGTCAGCCTGCCGCATCTGTTGGCGAATACCTGTCAACTCAGCCTCAATACCAGCTGAACGCAACTCATCACGCATCTGGTCTTCCAAGCTATCGAAGAGTTCCGCTTGGCGGGTCAACTTCGTCAAAGCATCCCCTCTGCTCGCCAAAATAGGAAGCGCTTGTTGGCGATAGATTGAACCTATTGCTTCTGCTTGCAATGCAGAAGAGTCATCAACGTGAAAGACCTCAATGCCTTCCGCTGTTCGCGTAGCCCAATAATAGGACATTCCTTGCCATTGCGTTCCTGCTGGCGGTTGAAGGGCTGCGACAGCCTCCACGCCCATTTGGGCTGCTGCTCGATTGGAAAATCCGAGGCTAACCAAAGGGTCAGCGGGCCTGGTGCCTTCACCCATCGGAATAGGCCCGTGCTCCAAAATCTGACCATCTGGAGCACGGAAACGAACAAACCCAAAAAGCGCACCTTTCCCTTGGGGCAAAGCGCTCAACCGCTGGTCAAAATTGGCCTCTACGGCAGCTCGATCAAGCGCTTCACCGACGAAGCTGACACCCTGATCTGCCGCCGCTCCCAATATTGCTGTCAACACGTTTGCTCCAACACCGGTGGCAACACCAGAGACTGTTGAAATCTTTGTCAAAGAAGAAGCCATTTTTCTAAATCCCAATCAGATCACGAAGAATGCGTTGCTGGCGTGAATTGATTTCTTGAGCTAGTTCACACACCCCGTGAGCGTAATGAACCTTATAATACCGCACTATGGCGGCATTGATGTCATTTGCCGAACGCTGAATTTTTGTAAGGGCTTCAATACCTGAAATCTCCCCCAACGTCCCACACTGAAGATCGCTAGAGACCTCATGTAGGTATGGATAGCCTAGCGTATCGTTCACATCAGCAACCGTCTGTGGGATAGCGGTGCGAGCGACATTGATTTCAGTGTTGAAGTGCCTTCTGAAACCCGGCTCTGCACACCCGCCTCGAAAGCGGTCCCCGTACTGCAAGCACAGAGCCCCGCCATCATCTCCGCACATGGCAGAGGCGCTACCAGTGCCAAATATTTCTCTCACTGTTGCCGCTCGTGGCGTGGTCGCAGTACCCCAAGCATCAATTGGAGCGCTCCAAGCCAACTGCACATTCTCACCGAGCCTACCGCCCACATCCAAAGCCAACGCTGCCTTAACGGATGTAATCGAACCCGGAACATCTGGATCAACCGCTGCATTGAAGAATGCAGCATAAGCCTCAAGCGCTCCCAAGGTCGCTTTTATGTCTTCCTCCAAGCCGAGCGAATACATTTCTGGTCGTTGCATCTCTGCCGCGAGTATCAACTCGGCGTCCTGCGCCAATGCCAACTGGAGAACTGCTTCGAACGCCGGTGCCCGGTGCTGCAACGCTAGGTCAAGATAGCGAATACGCGTCGTACGCATCCTATCTCGAATCCCAGGAATAGCGCGAAGATATGCCTCCGAAGGTGACTCAACTTGAGTCTCTGGCTTCAATTCAAGAAATGATGAGTAGGGTTCGCGCATATCGATCCCTAAGCCCAACAGTTGATTTTCATACGGAAGGTTCTCAACAAGCTGTCGTATCTCAAACAACTCTGCAAGCATTAGGTCGAGCTTTTGGTCAATTGCATCTATCTTGATATTGAGAGCTTCAACCGCCTGCGACAAAGAAATAAGTAAAGGTACGGTTGGGTTTGAACCCCTTGAGAGGAAACCTCCAATACCAGAAGCAAGGCTAAATGCAGCTGAAACTGCGCCGAGAGAGAATGCATTTGCAGGGTTTGGAGCGACAAAAAAACCACTGCTCAAAGCAACTGCTGCTGCGCTGCCACGTGTGAGAAAATCACGTCTGTTCATTTGTAGTCCTCCGCTATCCTGAAACGTTAGCAAGGAGACTCAACCGATGTCGAGGTAATCATGCAGGTAGAAATACCTGTCCGCGCGAAGCGCCGGGCCTGTTGGCAGGTTGCCTTCAGGTTGCCCGCCAACAGGTCACCCTGAAGCCGCCCTCGGCCATGATCACGCCACAACGCAAAAGGCCCCCCGCCTGCTGACGGGGGCCTAGATCATTTCAGCGGTGCGGGCTGTTACTCAGCCGCCATCCGCTCGGCCTGCACGGTTCGGTCCATGATGTAATCCACGGCTTTCTGCGCCTCGGACGCGGCCCGGAAAATCGCACGGTTGTCTTCCTTCATCGCCTCAAGCCACCCT
>TARA_R110002124_G_scaffold1134_1_pt1 | contig 14352 bp, 15 predicted proteins | sample TARA_R110002124 | Tara Oceans TARA_R110002124 (sample SAMEA4397445) | marine metagenome | biome: Polar Biome; feature: [SRF] surface water layer (ENVO:00010504); material: water (ENVO:00002006), including particulate matter (ENVO:01000060) such as... | depth 5 m | reverse complement strand
CCCCGCCACTACCCATATTATATCCAGGAGGATTTTGCACTCCTACATTTTGTGGAGCACCAGTGCCACCCATAGAAGGGTTCTGATTGCGTGTATAAGTCACATTCCCATAAGGTGTGACCTCATTTGTTTGATTTAACAAGGCAGTCGCAATAGACGCTTGTAAATTATTTTGACCTTGTTGGGCTGCTAATGCTGACCCATCAGGGGTTGCTGGCATATTTATTTTGGGAGCACTCATTTTATCCACCTACATTCTGATTTTAATAAACCATAAGAAATCGCATCTGTTGTACCCAGATGAGCCTTTCTATGGCATCCTTCTTGTTTGAATCCTAACCCAGAAGCCAAACGCCTCATCGTCTTATTATTTTTGGCACACATCATATTTAATCTCACACACTTTAAAGTGTCAAAAGCCATTTCAAAAACAGCCTTTAAAACCCTTCTATTACACCATCGCTTGTCAGTTGTGGCTATATGAATATCAACCATAAAACCAGCATAATTATTATAAACTGCACCACCAATTAACCGACCATCTAAAACAGCACCAATTGCTTTACACTCACCTTCTATCGTAATCCCAAGCTCTCTCGTAACCCATAATCTAACCATATCATCACAGTTATAGGCTAACTGGACTCCTTCAGTAGTGTCTATGTTCTCAGCAGTATTCACCAACAGTCTTTCTCACTTTTTCTGTTCTTTATCCACAATATAAAACACATGGAACGCTACTAACGCTTGCTGTGTTGTCTCCAATTGTTACTTTCCCGATTGTTTTGCTTCTAATAATATCATCATCTTGGACTTTTGCGGTTCCGTCTCCGTTTGACACTAGCAAGTCCCCACCAGAACAGGCACCAGTTACAAGAACCTCTCCAATACCTACTGAGGCCACTATAGATTTTCCGTCATCGTTAAAAGACTGAATAACACCATAGACTCTTACATCTCCTACGCTGTCAGAAACTTTTATTTTCGCATGGTGTTCTCTTGTTTGCCCTGATTTACCCCCACTCAGATATACATCCAGATCATCTATTGTGCTGACAACAGTACCAACTGAGGTATCTGTAGAAACACCTAGACTTTCGTGAGTGCCACAAAATCCATTATAAGACACTGTGGAACCAGAAACAGCAATAGTTCCTTCTACGGAACCGCCTTGAGCCAACTCAATAAGATTTCCGTCATTGGTTAGTCGGTTTACAGCTAAACAAGCCTCACCATCACTGACCATGTGATTATCACCATCTTCAAAACTACAGCCGACAGTACCAAAAGATTTAGATGTTTTCCCCCCACTAAATACTGCACCGCTAGACTTAATTGTAGCTCCTGCTACTGCTCCTGTAGTCGTAAGGTCTTCGTTGCCAAAACTAATAGCACCAGAAGTATCTGTAATACTACCAGCACCCATAACAAGTGTGCCAGCCTGTAATGTGTCGAACCAGCCTTTAAGCCACCTAACGCCTGTAGACCCTAAGCTATCTGTACTGTCAGCGTCAGAAATAATGTCCCCACCAGAAGTTATGCCACCCGTTGCGACTTGTGTTGCTGTCGTAGTTAATACACCAGTAACTAAAGCAGTTGTCGCCATATTAACCGCACCATCAATATCTACAATATCTAGGTTAGTAGTTCCGTCTACATCAATGTCTCCAGAGATGTCTAATTCAGTACCTATTAATTTTTGCGTTAGGGTTACAACACCATCACTTGCGATTGCGATTGCATCCGTATCTCCGACTGAACCAATTTGTCCAGCATTTGCAATAGTTATACCCCCACTATGAATATCTCTACCAGTAAATGTAGCAACCCCATCAACTTGAAGGGTAGAAGCCATGTCTACGGCACCATCAATGTCAACAATATCAAGATTTGATGTGCCATCCACATCAATGTCTCCAGAAATATCTAAATTAGTAAATACTGAAGTTCCTGCCGCAGTAACAATTCCCGTGGTGGTAAGATTTTCATTACCAAAGCTAATAGCCCCACTACTATCTGTAATAGAGCCTGAGCCAATTGTCAGAGTTCCTGCTGCTAAAGTATCAAACCAGCCTTTTAGCCATCTGACACCTGTAGAGCCAATGCTGTCTGTACTATCGGTGTCGCTTATAATATCACCGCCAGACGTGATGCCGCCTGTATGAACTGATGTGGCTGTTGCCGTAAGAACTCCAGTAACCAAAGCTGTACCAGAAACATCTAAATTACCATTCAAATCAACAGTTGTGGCGGCAATCTGTATCTCAGTGTCGGCAACAATATCTAGCTGACCATCTGCACTAGAATTAATATATATGGCCGCATCACGAAACTGAACCTTATCATCTGTAGATACAGCTACATCAGTACCGCCTGTGGTATTACCAATGGCGAGAACCTCAGCTAAAGTGTCTGCGGTATCGACCTGTGCATCAACGTAAGCCTTAATAGACTGCTGAGTGGCAAGTTTAGTGGCACTATCAGAAGCCATGTTATCTTCGTCAAGAATGTCAGTTATGGTTACTGAGCCTGTGCCTTTTAGTGAGGCAATAGTTGTCAATCCAGTAACGGCTAATGTAGAGCTGAAAGTACCTGTCGCTCCAGCAAAAGCACCACCCATTGTAATGTTATCTACCCACAGTTTTAACCAACGTACTGACGTTGAGCCTAGTGAATCCGTAGAATCAGTATCTGAAATAATATTTGAACCAGAGGTAATCCCAGCAGTTGTCGTCAAAAGACCAGTTGACAATAGTGTAGTGGTAAATTGAGCTGTTGAGCTTGACAGTTTTAATGTTGAGTTGCCGCCCTTTCCATCAGACAGAAAACGTAAAGTCCCGTCAACACCAGAATTAGAGTTGGAGACTTGCATTAAATCTCCATAGGTATCTTTAGGTGCACGGCCTGTTAAAGTTGCCATTAAATTATTCCTCCACGTCTATAAATTATATCTGTTGAATACCAGACAAGGCTCTCAGCCGTTTCTGCATCTAATACTACCGAAAATGTTTCCCCAACTGCACCAACAGTCAATGATGTTGATGCTATACCAGCACCTTGTCCCCACAATAACTCCCAATTTTCCCAATCAAAAACATCAAAAGTCTCCCAAGCATTACTCGTTGGTGAGAGAGACTGGTTATTCGCAACTAATTGTAAATCACTAAAGTCTGCCTGTACATCCATTGTTAAAGAAACATTACCACCGCCCTTAACAAAAGGCCGCAGCATCGTGACTTCTTTTTTAGTCCCGTCAAGTGGTTGAGATGGGGCGACTAAAGAATTACTAGCCTGTTTTGAAACACCCTTAACAACACTAAATCCTGCCGAAACATCTTGGTTTCCGTCATCTAATCTATATACTTTTTCGTCAAAACCACCATACATCTCATTATTTAATGTGCCTAAACTTCTTGTGTTGCGGTCTTCCCATTTGCCCCATGAGCCTGTAATTGTATTAATAACGTGCTGATGGTAAGTTGCAGAATCATCAACAGGAACATTAAAGATTAACTTTCTTCCGTCAGGAGACATAAGAGCCTCCCAACCATTTAGACTGCCGCCATTATCAACAGCTTGGACTACAGCGTCACGGATTTTTTCAGAAATTGCGTCATCAGGCTTAATCTTGCCATCCATAATACCAGTCAGACCTAAATAACCACTACGAGTGATAACAACTAATTCACCACCCCAATTAATAGTGCATCTTCTTCCTATAGGTTGAGGGGCGTTATATCTTCCCACAAGTGTAAAAGTAGTGCTTACATCACCCTGATAAGCTAAACATTCACCAGTTGACATAATGAAAACAGTATAATCATCCTGGCCATCACCAGAGTCTCTTGACCAAGACGCTACTTGAACCAAATAACCAGTTCTAGCAATCTCGCCAACATTAAACTTAGTTAATGCTCCAGTTATAGAGCCAATACCGCCATACCAAGCAAGAGAGGTATCTTTCTCCACAAACCACATTCTATCACGAATGACATTGACATTAATTAAATTGGTAATTGTTAATCCAGTACCAGTCCAGCTTGTAGAGGCTAAAGTAGTTCCATTCCAGTCTCTAGGTGCATCAGCACCATTTACAAAGAATGCTCTTGCGTTATAGTTGACACCTTGCCACTGAGCATTTGTTAAGCCAGTAGCCAAAGCAGTCGGTGAACCGCTTGTGATGTCATAGAAATTTCCGTCAGAGGCGGCGAGTAAATCATTTGTTGTTGCACTCTCGTACTCGAACAAGAACTCAACCTCCCCTGACAGCCCTTCGGCAAAGAGGACATCGCCTTTGCGTAGGGTAACACCTTCAACTTCTGGAAAAAAGTTGACCATTTTAACTGCGTCAAGAGGGGGCATAGCTGCTAGATTGTCTCTGGCATTCCAACCACCAGTAGGTGACGGAAGGGAAAAAACTTCTGCAGTCCTTTGTAATACTCTGTTATCAGCTAAAGGTTGTCTTATCATTCCCAGCTACCTTCTGGAGTAACAAAAACAAACCTAGAAGTTTGATTTGGGCCGCCTAAATTAATAATTGGAGCACCAGTGTCATTCACACTGTCTTCGACAGCAGCTTCGTAATCTCTAAATTCTTCAGCGTATGGCAAGCCACGAGACTTCAATATTCTCCACTTAAATCCTAAAGCAACAGTATCTTCAGATAAAAGACCTGTGTCAGTATCAGCAAGAAATTTAGCCTGGGCAGTTCCACCTGAGCTTTCAGCTAAGGCGTTAGACATATATTCATAACGAATAGTAGCCACGCCATCAGGAGTTGGGTATAGGTAAAATACTCTGTTATTAGATGCACTAGAAGCTTTAAATATCCTCATGTAAGTTACAAGAGAGGATTCAGTTATATCGCTATTTTTAAGATATTCCCACTCAGTCGGCCCAATAGGCCCGTAAACCTTACGATTATTGGTATCATCCCACATACTATCATTGATAAGGGCTTTAAAATCAGAGGGAAGAACATATTGGTCAGTACCATTGCTGGTAGTGATTGTCCCACGCACTGTTTGATTAGGCCATCGGGTTCTTTTGGCTGTTTCTAATAAAGATCGGTTAACGAGAGCTAAAGAAAGTACCGCAGTCTCGTTGGTATTGCCGACGACTGAAGTGGGTACTTCAAACCCTCCGATTTCTCTTAGTGTTTCTTGTACTATTGTTAGTAAGCTCATCCTGTGTTTCCTTTAAAACATCAGGATTCACTGAAACAGTGTCCATCAATTCAACTAATTTTTTCTCTAAATCAGCGATGCGTTCGTTAGCCTTTGCTAACTCTACATCACCTTTACCCTTGTTGGCAAGGAATATTTTTGCCTTTTCCTGTAATCCTCCTGCACCCATGCCTAAATTCTCAAGATTAACGTCACTTACAGAAATTAAATCCTCTAAAGTAAATACATTCATAAACTCGTATTGAGGTATTAATCCAGGCTCTATATCAGGCCATTGTTTAAGTGCAGTACCATTAGACTTATGTTTCTCTTTAGCGTTAAACTGATCCCATACTTCTTTATACGTTATTTTATGTTCCTCTGTTACCTTTGTATGAACCTCTTGGTTTTTAGCAGAAGGAGTGACAATGCGAATAAATGGTATGTCCTCATATACAGGTATTCCCTCTTGTTCGCTTTTAAAGTTATTTAATATTCTCTCCACAGCAATAGTTACGATATTTCCATCAACACGATGGGCGGTTCTGTTTATTTCCATGTCCATTTATATGTCCTTATATTTGGTCTTGATATTTTTAGTTTCTAAGTGTTTCTGTTTACAAGTTTTTTGTTTCTCTAGCTCTTTAATTCTGAATAAGGCTTCTGTGTATAGCTCTTGTAAATCTGTAATTCTTAATTTGTCTAATTGTTGGTCGGTGAAAGAATCAGCTAACTCTTTCATGGTGATTCCAATTTGCTACGAGATATATTTAAAATAGGAACAATAACAGCATTACCTTCACCAGCATTAATTTCTTGACTAGATAAATCAGGCAGAGTTTTCTTCAGTAACAACTCGCTTGCTTTAAGCTGACCAGCAGTCATTTCTATTAAATCCCCGCTTGGATTTGTTAGTGTTCCTAAAGCATTCATTTCTAATCTATTAGCAATTTGTTTTATTCTAATAGCTTGACGAACCTTATCGTGGACTTTTTTAACGCCCCCGCCATCTTTAGCCCTATTTCTCTTAGGGGCACGTTGTGGCATTTTTACAACTGATTCGTTCATTTAATATCCTTATGGGGGAGAGCCGAAGCCCTCCCCGCTAAGATTAGTGTGGGAAACAGCAGAGTACTTCTTTAGCAGAAATATCACCCGCAATTGCACATACGTTATCAGTAACACCACTAACAACATCTAGAGTACCATCCGCACTACCCGTAGGTGTGAGGGGGTCTCCATCTGCTCCAGCAGTAAGAGCTAGTGTAAGGGTGGCAGGGCCGCCAACCTGTATCCAACCAAACTCATTATCAGATAAAGCGGCTTGGAGTACACCAGCACCAATTTCATCTGAAGCAGAAAGGTCAGAGGTTACATCACTTGCCATGATGCCATTATCGGCAACAAAGTAAGCAACTTCACCAGCAACACCATCAACGGCTGCGGCTTCTTCTGAATAAGTAATATACTTAAACGTCTTACCATCAGCAGTTGTTACAACCTGTCCAAGAGCAAACTCTGCACTTGAATCTACTCGTGTTAGTTCAACACCACTTGCAAAACCAGACATAATATATTCCTTTCTATGCTTTGAGAACGCCTTGTAAAGAACAGTTACTTGCAGTCATGTTACCCATGAACAAGATTTGCTTTACAATAGCATCTTGGTTGATTGATTGTTTTTCATCAGTTACTGTAAAGTTAGCATCCCGATGAGCTTTGAAAAATAAGTAGTCAGTATTCAAGAAATACATGTGGTTTGCACCAGCACCATTATCGAGAACAACAGGGGCAGAACCACCTGAACCACAATATTCTAAACTTTCAAATCCAGCAGAACCTGATTTAGCTGAGGTAATCCGTTGGATAGATTGTAGAGATTGTTGGAACAAGTTGTAATAGTTGTTGTCAGCAATAATTGTATCTGGACAATCCATACCACGAACTAATTGAATCCACACAGCATTCATATAGTCTTGAATGTTTGCGGATGTTGCAGCAGCACCACCATCAGAAGAAGCATCATAAGATACGTTTCTCCAGAAAGAGAAGTTAGCTCTGTTGATTCCACCAACTGTACCAGTAGAAGGTGAATCAGCAACAAGTAACTGTAAACCGCCAATTTGTTTACCAGAAGAACCAGTTCCGTCTGAAAAAATACCTGTGCTAAGATTGTTAGACATTGTATTTTCAGCGTTCTTGATTTTAGCGGCAAGCAGATTGATTACACGATTTGAACCACTGTTTTGACGTTGTTTAAGACCAGAAATTTGAACAGACACTGCTGCTTGTTTCCAATCAAATTCAGCAGCACTATCAACATCTGTAGCGTCTACATTAAGTAGCTCGTTACCAGAATAATATTTGAAAGTGCCGTTTTCTTGGAAGTCTAACTCTTCTACAAGAGTCTGGCCTCCATCTTCGAGCATTATATTGCCCTTTGTAGACAACTCACGCAATAGTGCGTTGTTGGCTGTGACGTTATCAGCAATCTTACCCGTTCTGTTTTTTAGGGTAGTGGTTACGATCTCGTCAAAGTTAGCATTGGCTGAAGCCATAACTTATCTCCGTTTACACAGCACTAGCTTGCATAGCTCTTCGAATACTCTCTCGTATATCATCAGGTTCTGCTACAGAAGAATCAGGAGCCACATTGTTTGTTTTCACATTCCTTGAGGCTATTTTAGATGCTGATACTTCCGCTTTACGAGTCGTACCTAAAGATTCAGCAACATTATTACGCTCTGTCTCTAATAGGCCCTTCCATAAACCAGGGTCTTGTCTCACGGCTCTTTGATATAAATCATCTAAAGACCCATCCACACCACCACTCATCATTGCAGCCATTACAGGCTCAACTTGTTTAAAGTGTGGGTGTAAAAGATTCCCTGTATCGTCAGTAGCTTCCATAAATGATGTAATTTGATTATTAACTTCGTTTTGCTTTACAGCTTGTGCATTATTTGAAATTTGTTGCAGATAGGCATTTTGGTTATTAACCTGGTCTTGCAACGCTTTTATCTCTGGGTCAACATAGGCTTGGCTTTCATCGTTAGCTGCCTCTGTTACTCCGTATTGTTGTGCAAGTTGCTGGACAATAACTTTTGCGTTTTGCCCACCATATTGCTGAACTAATTGTGATAGCCCACTGACTGGGTTTTGAGATAACAGTTGCTCTGCACCAACAAGACGCTGAATACCTTGATAACGGCTCAACCCTTGTGCGTTCAACTGAGCCTCAAATGGTGACATCAAGCCCACAATTTGCTCATATTCCTTATGGTCTGTTGCCAAACCATCGAATTTCTTTTGGTAGCCCTTTTCTAAGGACTTAACCGCATCTACATATGTTTTTTTAGCCGCCTCATCAGCAAGCCCTTCAAAAGCAGCCTTTCTATCAGCATCCCAATTATCAGGAGCAATTAAGCCCTGAGCCAAATCTTCATCAGGGGTGATAGGCTGTACGTCATTGTCAGTGACCTCTTCTGCTGCCTCTTGTGCGACTACCTCTTCTTCTGGCTCAGAATCCTTTGATTCCATTGCTGCCATTATTGTTTCTTCTAAACTTTGCTCTACCTCTGTCTCTTCAATTTCTTCAGCCATTTAAAACCTCTGCGATGTCCTGTTTGATGTCATTATCATGTTTTTTATCCGCCCAATAAGCGTCTTTTACACGATGCTCTTGTTTGTCGTTTCCGACTTCCTCGTAGCCTCTAGCAGAAATCTCATTCCTATACTTTTTCTTACTCGTATAGTATTTTCCGTCTGCCATTGACTTAAATGGGTTTGTTGTGTCGTCTGTTACAACAGTCAGCCCACCATTTTTTCTCCAATAGTCAATTTTATCTAAGAATATCTTATTTCGCTTCTTTTTTTTAGGCTTAGGTTTATACTTTGCCCAAAAGTAATTGAAATAGCGATTTATCTCCAACTTAAGCTTCTTATAAGCATAAAGTATCTCGCCTTTATGCCACTCATCCATTGTGACGATTACGCCAGTTCTAGGATGTATTTTTTGAGGTACTATCATTAACGTCTATTAGCCAAAATATCTAATTCATTTTTTCTTATCATAGCAGCGTTTCTTTCTGCTTCAGAGTTCGCCCTCACCTGAGTGTCCATAACTTTTACCTGAGCATTCGTTTGAGCAATCTGCATTTTAGTTTGGTTTTCCATTTGTGCTATTTGCCCGTCTTGAGATACTTTCATTTGCTCCATTTGAAGTTTTTGTTGTTCAAGAAGTTCTTTTCCGTCACTTTCTTGCTGGGGCGGTTGTTGTGCGGCTTGATTTAGTTGCTCTATCACGTCATTTAAGCTATTTTCTAAACCACGACCTGCTTTAAACTGACGAGAAATAAACTTAACTGTTTCGCCAAGATACGGGCCTAATGCTGGGAAGGCTTGTGCGGCAGGTAATGCTTGTTGTAATAAATTACCTACTACTGAGCCATATTCTACTGCTCTACGTTGGTCTATCTCTTCATTAGGCTGAACTGTACTGTCAGTCTCTACATCAATACGGAAACTTCTCATCTGGTCATTTTTAAGTAGTTCCATAACTTCTTCATTAGCCTCTAAGCCTGTCATGCGTTCTAAATTAGAAGAGGTAAATTTATCAGAAATAAGTTCAGACATGATTCGATAGCCATCACGAATAAATTCTTCCATAGGCTCTCTTCTTGGTCTAAGTCTGAGCGAACCATACGACCCCTTCAACCTCTGAGCAGTAGCGGTTTCGTGAACTTTGGTGTCGCCTCTTATAACATCTGATATACCTGTAATCTCGTATATTTCACCCTTAATAATACCCTTACGAGCTTCTAAGCCTTGTATTGTAGTGATAATCTCTTGTAGTGGCAGAGAGTGTAATGCACCCTGGAACCCACCGCTTTGTTGGAAGCTTCCTGCATTTTGTATAGCCTTATATTCTCCGTCACCTAGTATATTCATGTCGATAAGAGCATCGGCAGAGGCTCCGTTATAGACACCAGCAACCTTTAATAGCTCTGTTAGTTTTGTTAATCTTTGAACAATGGTATTCAGCTCTTGAGCTTGTGGCTGATAAACAGTATATTCAGGCACAGGAACCATTGTATTTGTTGTTTCAAACGGGTATAATGATTTAGGACAAGGAAAGAAGGTAGTAAGTTGACATGGTGCTGGCTCTACTTCTAGTGTGTCAGTAGCTCTATCTGTAAACCATATACGTTTTCTAGTGGTTTTGCACCAGATTTCCCATATTTCATACACCTCTGTCTTTGAATCATTGGTAACTTCTGGCAAATCAATCTTTTTAGTGGCCTCTTCACCTAATAATGAGGTGATTTCGTCTACATTTAGGCCATGTCTACGAGCTTTCCACCATATATCTTCTTCAGAACGGCTATCTGAGTGCAAAAAGTCTTTCCAATAAACATATTTAGCTGTGACTCTTTGCTGCCCTTGTATTTCTAGGTAGGCTCCTTCGCTATTTACCATATCAGGCTTGGTTATTTGTCCTCCGATATGATATATAGCTTCAGATTCTATTAATTCACCAGCTTCGTCTACTTGTGGTAGTCTTTCGATCTCTTCCATAGGAACAAGTTCAAAATCAGCGTCATATTCATACCACATTGTGCCACGACCAGCCAAAAGCATATCATCACGACATTTTCTTAGATTTCTAGCCCAATCTTCATCATCAGTTATAAATTCTAATGATCTTTCAAGAATATCGGATGCTTGTTTAGCAGTAGGGTCTTCATCTCTGTGTCGTCTTGTCACACTAGGTGGAGAAATATTAGATAATGTAGCGGCTTTTAAGATTTCAGTATTAGCCCACAATATGTTAAAATGGTTTCTGCCAATGCCAGACCGATAAATATCTACAATTTTAGTGCCTTGCTTTCTCCACTTACTTTCACGATGTTTCGCAGAAGCAATTTGAGAAGCCCAGAATTTCTGTTCGTTTGATTTATCCACTAAACATATCCTCTATTTGTTCCCCTTGTGTTCCTGTTTTGTCGCATTATGTCATTAAAGGTGCTTTTGTGCAACAGTTTTTTCTCAGTATGTGGTTTTCCTGCAACATACGGCCTTGACATGCACCCGTAACGTACAGAATCTACCGCATGATCCTCCATAGACGTATTTGAGGATAAGATAGAATTAGCGTAGAAAAGGTTAGCGTCAGCTACCGTCAGATTGTAAACTTCTTCTGAGGGACCATCCACAATCGTAGCTACACGTTTTGACTTCTTTTGTTTTATGCTTTCTAGTCCAAAACCAAGAATGGCATACAGGACACTCTTTATGGACTTGTTTACCCTGCTGAATATCGGAGCATTGTTTTCCGCAGTATTTTTGCCCATGCTTTTGAGTTTTAAAAGATTTTCCACAATTTCCGCACGACAACTCGATTTCTGGTGTTCGCTCAAGCATCTTTCTGGCATTTTGGGATAGAGTAGCCTTCCCTTCATCCGTAGCCCTCCATCTCGCCAAAGCTTTCTTTGAGGCTTCGACTTTCTCAGGATGTCTCTTGAGGTGGTCGATAGGGGAACAACATTCAAGGTTGGAGATATGGTTGTTATCCCTGTTATGGTCGATGTGGTGGATGTGCATACCTTTGGTAATGGGGCCATTGCTATCCATCCAAATTTGTCTGTGTAAAGGTTGGTAGCCTTTTGCAAGATAGGTTCCGTTTGGATTGTAATATCCTCTACCTTCATATCTTTTGTAGACGATACCATTGTGTTCAATAGTTTTTGTTGCCATGATGTGTTCCTCTGTAAAAGTATATCATAGCACGAAAGGTCTTCCAATGCAAGTAAGCCTTTCCCTTCAACATAAACCTTATGGTCTGGTGTGCCTTGTAAAATAGTTCCATCTTCTAATGTGATTATTTTAGTTTTACCTGCACCTGACTTGTAAGACTGTAGAACCTCTCTAGGGCCAATAGGAGTATCAACCATTGAGCCAACCTCAATCTCTTTAATAAACCTACCACCATCTGGTGTTGCTACCAAGGTAGAGCCAACCCAACAGTTTAAATCTTCGGGGTTATTTTGGTCATGTTGCATAGCGGGTAGCGTTCTAATTATATCAACACAGTTCGAAAAGAAGAAAATCATAGGGTGTTCTTCGCCAACTAATCTAGCTCTTACAATATCCCAACCACCCATTGCACCTTTACGAGCAATACGTTTATTATCTGCTCTCACAAACATTGGCCCTCCTGCTGCGTACATTCTTTCAGCGATGCTTGGGCCGCCATCCTGGTTAAAGGCCGCAGGATCAAGAACTGAGTAAGAAATTGGCTCTACAATTCGTTCTTTTAATCCACTTCCTACTTCTTCGGCAGTAAGCTTCAATCCAACATCTTTATGGGCAGGTGATCCATACCATTCCTTATAGACAATCAAAGCACCTCTAGGTATAATTTGTCCGCTTTTAATTTGGGTATCATCAGAGCAAACAGCAAACCAATGAAAAGCAAAGGGTTTACGGGAACCCCAATCTCCTGACATAAATCTCATCCATTGATCTGGTATTCTAAAGGGCTTGACAATGTGTTTATCATCTGACCAGCAATCAAAGAATGCTCCTTCTACTATATTCCAGTCACCTTCAAGCATTGCTCTTACCAAAGCGTCTGACCCTATGCCTTTAAGCTTATCAATATAATTAGGGTCTTCTGCAAGCAAAGCAGGATTATCGTTTACTCTTGCGGGTATGTATTGACGCATCATACCGCCTTCTTCTGGTGATGCTTTAGTAATTGTTAACGGCTCGACATTATCTACAAAGGTATCTTTTACAAAGAGATGTCCTACATTCCCAGGGTTGGAACCACAAAGAATGCGGGGAAACTGTCCTTGATACTGTTCTGGTACTTTCACACCTACCATACGCACCCTCGCACGAAGTTGTCGGTACATATTTTCAGAGAAGGTCGTAAGCTCGTCAATCAACAAGACATGAAATTCTGCTGAGAGATATTTACCAACATCAGTTTCATGCTGACAATGGCACAAGTAAATCCTTGACCCGTTCCAAAACTCTATGACATCTTCTTTGATTTTTACCCATTTATTATCAGCCCAAGGAGCAAGAAGGTTTCTAAATCCCTTTGGGCTATCAAGGTGTGTCTTAATCAAATCATCTCTGACTCTACGGAAAAGATAGACTTGCAAGCCAGGGATAGCAGAGCACCATGTTATAGCGGCTATTCTCATCAAGTGAGACTTACCTCCACCAGCAGCCCCACCATAAAGAACTTCAGTAGCATCCGTATTCAAGGCTATCATCTGTTTCTTAAAAAGCTCTAGGTTAATCTCGCTCATTTATTTTGTTTCTTTTTATGCTCACTATATGCTTTAATAAGTGCTTTCAAATATTCAACAGAGTATTTTTTTTCAGTGACTTTCTTTTCTTTATCTTGTATAATCTCCATCTAACTTCCTTGCTTTAATAAAGACAGTTTCGGGAAGAATACCTAAGTGACCGCATATCAATATAAGATTACTCACAGTTAAGGTATCTCTCTTGCCAAGCTCCATTTGATTGTAAGCCTGTAAGCTAATACCAAGCAGATCAGCTACCTCAGTCTGATTAAACCCGTACTGCCTTCTCAATTCATAAAGTGCTTTGTATATCATAAAAAATATTCTCGTTAAAAAATTTTGTAGAGGGTAACCTTATTCTGTGTAAAAAAATTCCTAGCTCATTAGTGAAAGCGTTTTTTCAGTGAAATTTGTCGTGAGAGTGGGTGCAACATATCACTACCTCGTTTCGGGTTTTGTTCTCTGTACGTTCCCCATTTGTTCTGGGTATGTACCACGTAGCTCTGTATTATGTCAAACAATTGTTTATTGAGCCGACAAGAAACCTAACACATTGGCAGAGTTCTGCCGATATTTACAAACCAGTTCAGTTCTGACAGGGAAAAGAGTGTCTCTCTTTTTAGGCAATCACATAAACTTTGGGCAGGAATTAAGGATTCAAAAAAAAGAAACCGAATTAAACCCTAAGCTTTCAAAGGGTTTTTAATATGTGGGTTATATGATGGATCTGGATGTTCTTGTTATGTTCTTATAGTGTGTGTTTGTTCTCGATTAGTCTCGCACCGCCACGGTCAAACTCTTACCCATTTGATACAATGACACCAGAAAACACCAATTGCTGCTGTTGGTACCTTAAAACTCAT
>TARA_R110002124_G_scaffold19053_3_pt1 | contig 14356 bp, 26 predicted proteins | sample TARA_R110002124 | Tara Oceans TARA_R110002124 (sample SAMEA4397445) | marine metagenome | biome: Polar Biome; feature: [SRF] surface water layer (ENVO:00010504); material: water (ENVO:00002006), including particulate matter (ENVO:01000060) such as... | depth 5 m | reverse complement strand
TGCCGCTCCAGCAAATAGTTTAGATAAACCACTTACCGAAAAGAAAGCAGCATTAAATGCTACAAAAAGGGCCGCGAATCCTAATAATAAAGTTCTAAATTTCATAAGGCTTATCCCCTTTCAACAAAGTTTTGTATTTCTTCTAGTGCTTTTTCAATTTGTCTTAGATAGACTCCTGCTTGTTTAGAATCTGCAGGTCTTTCTCCTGTAACCATTTCTCTAACTACCTTAGCTTTATTTTGACATGATTCTAATGCGTTTGAAACTTTTTGTTTGTAAATGTCTTTCATTTGATATAGTTTATTGTATAAGTATAAATATTAAAGTATAAAAAAAGGGAGATTTTTCAACCTCCCCTTAATTTTTCATAACCCTTATTGTAAGTACCTTAGTACTGAATTTTAAGGCTCTTTGCCTTTTTGTTAATCTTCTTATCAATAACAAGAGTTAATAACCCATTATCGAATTTAGCAGTTGTTTTAGTTCCATCATAATCAGTACCAACTGTTAATACTAAATCAATTTCCTTAACAAACGAAGAAGTATTTTCTCCTTTTGTAGATTTAACTGTGATTTCTTCTTCAGTAACATCTACTGTAATATCTTTTGGATTATGTCCAATAGTATTAATAGTAACTTGTTGTGAGCCATCTTCTAAAATTGTACCCTCGAATTGTGAATGCAATCTATTAGTTGGTTTTGTTGTGTAGATATCTTTAAAAAACTTATCTACGAAATTTTCTTCAATTGTGTAAAACATAATATTCTATTTTTTTAATTTGTTAGTTGTATATAGTAGTTCCAAAGTCGTACCAATTCATATTATATGACAAAGTGTCAGTATTTTTATTGATAGGTATGACAATTTGTCATTCTATTGGTAAATTTGTTAAATTTTTATATAATGATTCTAGTTCTTCTTCATACTTGCAAAACCCCAATCCAAAAAGACCGTCTATCTCAACATAATATTCTCCCTTTTTCATATCAGGAATATCTTTGTATTCATCATTTGTAGATGATGCTAATGCTGGTGCATTTTCATCAGGATTATCTCTTGGTAGAGGCAATATATAATAATAATATTCACTCGGCTCATCCTCATCTACACCACCATCCGTATCTATATGTCGTTCCCACCCTTGTCTTTCAAAAGTATCTTCGGTTATAGGAGTCATTGGAAATTCAATTGAGTTTATCATTATTCTAATACTATCTTTATGGTATCTGTTATTAGATATTCTCTGATTATGCCTGTTAGTATAAGAGTATCTCCTATCATTGTTCTAACTGGTGCTATTACATTATTAACAGTTCCATCCATAACATATGAAGAAGAGTTACTTACATCTACTAGCATATCTTGATATACCCATTGTAAGTTACTTTCCCATTCTACTTTTAAAGGAGGTAGATTAAGTGTATTGCCAACTGTACCACTTACTGTGTGTATTGTTTGATTGGTATTTTGATTTAGTTCTAAGTGATAGTATCCATTTGAATCCATAGTCAATCTACCATCTATTTCTAGAGTTGGTTCTTGTGGTTCAAAGATATCATCTTCAACACTACAACTCATTAGTGATGATAATAATGCCAATACCACAAGTAGTACTCCACAAAATGCTAATCCATTTAATGCGAATTTTTCTGTTTGTTCTTTTCTGTGGTTATCTTTCATTATAATAATTTTTCTAATATACTATCCCATGTTGGATATTCGTTTGGTTTGTTATCGTTTTCCCAATCAACTCCAAATCTCAATAGCTCGCCAGTAAACTCACCAGCACCATTTTTAATTCTATCATCAATAAGATAATCACCCATCAATAAATCTTTTCTGTGAGTGATGAACATTCTTTTGTGAAAGATATCACCGAAGTAATCTTCAATCCAAAATCTTTTATCAGTATTACTCTGTGGGTTTCCCCAAGGGGCTGAAGTAGCTATGAATAACTCATACTTACCACTTTCATGTAATTTCTTTACAGCTTCAATTGCTCCTTTCATTGGAGGGGCTATTCTGAATAATCCTTGGATGTGGTCAGGGAAAGTTTCATACCTTCCTTTTAAGTGGGGATGATTCTCAAACCAATCTTGAATTGCTTTACCGAAATCAACTAAAACTCCATCCATATCAATGTAAACTATTTTTTTCTTCAAATCTTTTATTTTAGTACTGTTAGTATTATCACTCATTTACTTTATAAATATACGACTTTTTATTGGATTTGCCAAACTTTTTAGTGTTTATTTACCGATTATTTGCCTAACTTGTTCTCTATCATGAGAATCAAAATCAATAGGAACAATGTTTGGTTGTATAAGAAATTTTCTTATTGCCCAATCTATTTCTTCTTTGGTAGCTATTGGGTAAACACCACCTTTAAGGTTGTAAAATTCATTACAATACTTAGTAAAATCTTTAATCTCTTTAATTATGTTCATTTTTAAGGTTTTAAATAGTTTCTAATGAGAATTCTCTTAACAATTCTTGTTTTGCTACCCAACGGGTCATACTTGTTATCTTCTTATCTAATATCTTTTGACTAAACCCCATTCTGGTAGTTAACCATATAACATAGTCATTCTCACCATTCATTGCAGCTATCTGTATTTGGGATTTGTAGTTATTAATCATTCTTCTTTCAAATGTTATCAATCTCTTTGGGTTCAAATTTAGTTTCTTGTCAGTCATGTTTTAATGGTTTTTAAGGTTAATTATCTCTCTTATTACTTATGTAATATACAACTATTTATTGGATTATACAAGCTTTTTTAGATATTTTTCTTGATATAACTCAACTATAATATTTCTATTGTTTTTTATTTTTTCTTTGTTTGTTTCATAATATTCTATACACGTATCATAACTCATTTTATTAACGATATCCATACACCGTATAAATGCATTAACTTTAGATTTTGAATAATCTGAATAAGAATCTTCTATATCAAAACCAAAATCTTTATTTGCAATCCAAAATCCACAGTTTTCTAAATCACTAATTATGTTTTTCTTTCCAAGTACAATCGGAATACTGTTATTTAAGAACGATAACATTATTTTTTCAGTAACACTTGTAAAATCGGTAGTAGTTGGGTAATTGGTTTCTACGATAAATGAAAATATGGATTGGTTATATTCCTCAATTAGTTCATTCCATGTAGTATCATTATTTGCAGATAATCTAACAATGCCATCGTATTCATTTACTAAATTATCTCGTAAGTAGATTCGTTGTTCATTATCTGCACGAACTGATAATATTAATTTATTAGTTTTCTTTGTACTATATGATTCTTCAAACATATAATTGGGAAACATCTTAACAGTATCTATCGTATCGGTTGGTACGTTCCTCATATACCGATGCTTCCATTGTATGAAATTAAGGAGAGGTACAACTGAATATATGTGATTCGTTAATGTACTTTGCATTATATAAATCTCATTTGGTAAAGATTTAAGTAAGTTACAGATAGCCTCAAAGTATTCACTTTCGTTTATAATCTCTACTTCGTTTAGTATTATAAATGAATGTTCTTTTTTTGAATAATCTATTATAGATGATATGGTATCATTAATTGATATAGAATCGGAGTATATCTTTAATACTTTATTACTAAGATATAACTTATGTTGATTAATTAAATCTATGTTTTGTCCAAGTTCCATTAATAAGTTTTAATCCATTATACTTTCCATCATGAAAATTTTCAGCAATAATATCATCTATACCATCATTATCAATATCATCTATTTTGAATTGAGTCCAACCATATTCATCAATATTGTATATTTCACTATTTATTCCACTACCATCTTTAGATTGTTCGAAAATTGATGTATTAAGAGAGTACTCTCCTTCATTATTTATATATGCAACTAACATAGAACTGAATGGTGTATTCTGATAATACCTTCCTTCAATAATATCCATATCACCATCATTATCAATATCCATAAATTCCAAATCAAAGGTAGTTTCAGAATTGGTTTCAGGTAATGTTGTTTTATTTTGTAAATCAAAACCAACAGAACTACCCCATATTATGGTAGATGTTTGTTGATACGTTCCATGTGTTCCAACTATTATATCATTATAACCATCCGAATTTAAATCTAAAATTTCGTAACTCAATATTGGGTTTGTCCATTCATTTAAATCAATTAAGGTATTTGTAAAATTACCATTACCATCACCATACCAAATATATTGTGCTGCAACAACATCTATATTACCATCTCCATTAATATCACCAGCTGCTCCATTGTGATACCACAATCCTTGACCTGAATCAATTTCATTTATAGTAAACATTTTAAAAGTAGAGTTTTGAATAAGAACTGTAAAGTTTCCACCATATGCACCTTCAACTCTTTCATCAACACCAAGAATTATAAAATCAGCTCTACCATCATTATTCACATCTGTTTTTAAAATCTTATGTGCTCTCATATCAATAGTACTACCTACAATATACGAGGTATCTATTCTGAAGTTTTTGTTATCTCCTTGATTTATATACCAATCAATTGAAGGGATTTCTTCTTTATCAATATCGTGAGTTGTTGATGCAAGTATATCAACATACCCATCATCGTTTACATCGTAGTATGCATTTCCTTGGTTAAACCCATAAGGTCCTTGAGTGTTATTTCCCATATTTGTAATATAGGTTGGTACACCATCACCACCAGCTGGGCCGCCCCATAGAAATGATATACCACTTCGTTGGTTTAGATAAGATTCACCATATAGTGTTTCAGGTATTTGTGTAATGGGTTCTTCGTTTTCAATGAGTATATCATCATCAAAATCGTTTTTTTCACACCCCATAATAAAGAGTGCAGTAAAAATAATAAGTAGGTTTTTCATGGGATTAATATATTTCATCTTCTTTTAGATGAGACCTGAATCCCATTACAGGTATATGACCTGTAATTTCTATTTCTCTTTTCTTAATAAATTGTTTAGATACTTGTAGAGTTTCTAAATCGGTTTCATTCATTACCCAATCTTTGAATAGGTAAGTTAACATTTTGGATTTAATTGCTTTAATCATAATTTAAGTTTTAATTGTTTTAATTGTTTTAATTGTTTAATAAAATAGACTCATTGCTGCTCGCAATCCTTCTTTAGTTGCAAGATGAACAGAATCAACTCTTACATTTAGGGTATCGGAATCAGCATATTGTTTTACTGCTAATGTTTTAGCTCCTCGTAGGGTTTTTGCCCAACAAGTATTCCATCCTCCACCTTCAAAGGTGAACATATATTCTTTTAGTTCTATTACTTTATTCATAATTGTTTAATTAAATGTTTATTGATTTCATTACATCGTTAAGAATTTGATTGAATGCCATATCTGTTTTCTTTTTTTCTTGATATTTTTTCTTGTTAACGATAGAATTTTGTTTTTTTATAATATTATTAAGTTCCGATATTACATCATTTTTGGTATCTCCTATAATACCAACCAACCACTTAGTTCCATCGATATTAATTACATCACCCAAGTTTCGTTCCCACTTAGATAACAAATACTGTACTCCGTAAAGTTCGGTTTTACTCTCATTCATTCTTACTAATCCAACGTGCGTATCTTTCATATTTTATATTTTAAAGGGTTTAACTTTCTCACTCATATTACATGTCTAATATACGAAATATATTTGGATTAAACAAGCGTTTTCCCATTTATTTTAGAATTTATTAAACTAGAAAATATATTATTGCCATCAATAGATAAATGTGATGTAATATCTGTTAGATTATTTTTGGTTGACCATTTTAACATAGAATACTCATTATCTATATTGTAAAAATTTCTACGCATAAGTTCGTTTAATTGATATTTGTCATTTATATTGGGCCAATATATAAACATAATTTTATTTCCAGATTCTTTTACATATGATGATAACGTGTCTATCTTAAACATCAAGTTTTTAAAAGTTTCAGTATCATTATATACGTATTTTAACCAAGTTAAATACATTGCATTTAGTTCATAAAATTCATCGGATGAAACTATATCAGGTCTACCTGGAAACATAGTCTCATTTAACCTCTTATCTGCTGTCTTAATTTTATACCAAAGAGTTGTAGTATCATTTTCTTTATCTGTCTTAGTAATAATATCCGTTTCAATCGGTAGAATATGTTGATAGTCTATCCATTTATCTGCAATATTATGCCACCAACCCATTCTATGCGTATATGTTAATTGACATATTATTAAAGAATCTTTTGGTTTAAATTTTACAATATAATCATATATGTTTCTAGTAATACTTTCGTTACTTTGACCAGGAGAAGATAATTGTGAAATATCATTATGATATTTCTTTCGTAATACATTAGTCCAGTTTGCATCAGGATTGGGGGAACTTCCATGACAAGAATACGAACAACCTGAAATTATTAATTTATTTTTCATTATTTTAAGTAGGATGGTCCATGAAATGTGAACGTAGCACTATTATCAAATATGTTTCCTCTACTATGCTTAGCCGGAGTATTCCATCCAGCAGGCTTTAATAAATCTCCAATACACACAAGTGAACCCTTGTTCACTCCTTCTACCATAGATACAAATCCCCAAACAGTATCATCATCTAATAGTTTAATATACTTGTTTCCTTTTTTTACTTGAAGAGGAGTATATTCTTTGTAAGAATAATTATTATCCCAATATTCTTTTCTCTGTTCGTTTACTTTGCTAAGCCAGTTGTCAAATTGTGTAATTTTCATATGTTATAATTTTAAAGGTTTAATTGTTATACCATTCCATTTACCATCATTCATTTCAGAACTATGGATATCTAGCCCAGCATTGGTTTCTATTGTAAATTCACCTAAGAATTTCTTTAGAGTTCTTAATTCATTTTTTGTGATTGGTTCTTCAATCTCTGAAATCTTATACGTTATGCTCATATCTTATATATTTTAAAATTGCCCATCATCTTCAAATGATACTAATTCTGATTCAGAATATTTGTATTCTACTGATAAAGTTGGATTGAATACTGTTTGATATCCACTTTTGTTGTAAATACTATTAGTGAAGTTACTAATAACTGTATCCATAAAGTCTTTCAACATATAAGTTCCATCAGAAGAACCAAATCCATGTCCTTCATCCCAATCAGAACTCCACTCTTCAACGATTTGAGTAGAGATATCTACTAATTCAGAAAATTGGATTTGTTCTTTTGAGAACATACTAGCAAATGATGGAATTCTAATTGCTCTTTCAATAAGTGATTGTGGTTGTACTAAATAGTTCATAATTTAAGTGTTTTAAGGTTTAATGTAGTTGGGGTGGTTTCTCTCCCTCTCTCCAAACTACATAGTAAATATACGATTTTTAATTGAGACGCACAAGCTTTATTTGATTTATTTTTAATTAAAAATCCCCCATCATTTAATTAAAAATGTGGGGGAATTTTCACCTCTAAGGTAGCATCCATAAAGGAACTCTTAATTACGCATAGTTCTGTAATAATCTCAGTATCTCATCAAGTGATGCATGTCTATGATTATCTAATAAATTAACAGAGAAAACATATTTGGATTCCTTGACTTTAGCAACTTCATTGATAGCAGAATCATTTGGAAACTTTAAATCAATTTGTTGAGGGTCTCCACATAGTATCATCGTTGAACCTTTACCCAATCTACCCAATACCATACTAAGTTGTTGTTTAGTTAAGTTTTGGAACTCATCTACAATTACAATAGCGTTCTCAAATGTTCTTCCTCTAAAGTGTGATAGGGATACTAATTCAATGTTCTCATCGTTCTCCATCTTTTCTAATATAGCTGGTTTGTTATAAACCTTTCTCATATTGGAACGAATTGGAACTAACCAGGGCTCCATCTTTTCATTTAAAGAACCTGGTAGATATCCATTATCTTCATTAGATACGGTTGGTCTTGTTATAATGATTTGATTAATCTTTCTCTGAAAAAACATATCTAATCCGATTTGAACTGCTAATAATGTTTTACCACTACCAGCTTTTCCAAGAACAAAGTTATAAGGATGTCCAAGTATTTTTGACTTCGCTTCTTTTTGTTCATCGGATAATGTAATTTCAAATTTAACTTTTCCTTTCGGAGCTTGCTTTTCTTTGTTTTGTGTTGCCATTCTATTCTTTTATAAAATTATAAGTTTTCCATCCATTTGAATAATTAATTTGTATTGCAATTCGATTCCAATCATCACAGTAACCATACATTGGATTATAACCAAGTTTTAAACATTCATCAAAAAACATATTGTAATTCATTATACCAGCATTGGCCGGTCTATCTATAAGGTTTGTAACAAAACACCCACCAAGATATACTTCATCAGATTTTAGTTTAGTATGAATGTTAATCCAATCAGGTGTTACGTGTGGATTAGCCCAATTCCATCCTATACAGTTATCATTATAATAAAATAAAAAACAAAAAGAATTATTTGAAAATCTCTTGTGAACTTGTTCCATGGTAGGAGCATCCGTCCACTCTGTAAGTTGTTTGTGAATATATGAAGTTACCAAAGTTAAGTCATTAATATATTGTAAATAGTTTTCACTATCCACATATATTAAATTATAATGAGAATTTGGTGGTAATTTCTTATGTTCGTTTTTAAATAAACGAAATTGGATTATTTTGCTTGTATCCATAAAATAACATCTTACTAATATAAATATAAAAAGAAATTATTATCTATGAATGTTTAGCTAAAATATATGACATTAAATTTAAAACAACCGTATTTGCTGCAGTTATTTCTGCAGCGGTTGGGTCTGGTAAACTATATGAAGAAACTCCATTTTCTTTACTAACATATACCAAGTTTGGTATCTCTGATTTTAATATTGCCATTTTTCTTTTCCTTATTTTATTATTGAATACCTTTGTTATGAACTAGTACATTCCTTTGTTATGAACTAATATATTATTAGCGAAGAAGTTATTATTATTATTCACTTCAAATATATATGTTTTGATTCTATCTCCACTCATATCTTCAATTGATTCAATAGATACAGGCTCTAAATTAGAGTTGTATAAATTATCACCAACTTCAATTAAACTAACTCTATCGGTAATCGAATTATATCTTGAATTTGTTTTTCCTGGTTTAAATGAGGCCAAGTCTTTTGAATCACAATGTATGTAAAACGGATGGTCATGTGTACATATCAATTCAGTTCCATCTGATAATTTGTATTTAACTAGATTGGAATGAAATGGTTGTTGAGTACTTAAAACAAGATTGCTCTCTATTTCTTTTGTTTCTTCATTATAAGAAAGAACTTCATCTCCCTCTATAATATTTTCAATATTTTTTGAATCCCCATTTGATAAAGATATCACAGTATCTTCTACAAAACAAGCATTGTGTACAACTACTGAGAAATACCCACCATCTGTTAAAAGTGTATCGGTTGATTCAACATCTATTTTAATATAACTTCCTGTTGGTTCATGTAGTATAAGTTGTTTTACTGATGTTATATCTATCAGACTTCCTGATGCGTTCACAAAGTAATTATCTCCAGCATCTAAACTATTAACTACCGTAAACTTAGTTTCATTAGATGAACTATTGTATGCTAGCACAGCTGCCCCTTCACCAAAATATTTCTTATCACCATCTTCAAGAGTTACTTCAAATAAAGTATTTGTTGCCATTTCTTGAAAATTTACAGAGGTTACAACCGATTCGGTTATACTTGAGCCACTTGGTAATTCACTTCCTTCAAATGAAAATTGAAGATATTCAGAAGATATATCAGTATCAGGCATTCCTGCTATATGTACTGTCTTTAATAATGAACCTGTTGGAATATTAACGCCTTCTACATTTTCACCAGATGCTGAAACGAATTTCTCTGTTTCATATACCCCATCCATGTTAATTCTATTTTCCTTTGGTACGGATGTTGAGAATTCATAATAATGCTTACTAGGATACATCTTTGGAGAATCATCCAAAACATTATATTCTGCAAGTTGGTCATCTATAACAGATGCGGATGGTATTCCAAATGATGCATTTAAAACTACACTACCTAAATTAAAGAGATGCAGATGGTCACCATATACAAGATAATATTGTCTTAATGATTGAGATACCCCATCAGCTATGTTATCGGAATTTATATGTAAATTTTGAATATATGATTCATCATTACTTGAAGAATTATTATTCTGTTCTATCATCATATTCCATCTATCTTCAGTAGTTGCTGAATCTGATACGTGTGGTAGGTTTCCGAAAAACACACTCTGTCCTGGATTTGTATATTTTCCTACAAAATCAGGGAAAGGAGATGGGTTTGTGGATTTATCAATAGTATCATATACACCATCCTCCGAAGATGAATAATAAAAGTTTATACAAGAATCACTATCATCATTATCTACAAATAATTCAAGTGCATTTGAAGAGTTCTTTGCATATGTTGAATCAAGTATTGCATTTTCATCATAGGCCATCCTAATGATAAGTTTATTAAAGGCATCCGGTACTGTTGTTGGATAGATGGTTTCGATATCCTCAGATTCCTCAATCCATGTTGTAATTTGTCCTGGAGTATCTACATATAATGATTGTGATAATGAATTTACAAATCCACGATGTATTTCTTCTTTAAAGATAACGACAACCGTATCTATATGATTTTCTATTGTATCATTTGCCCAAACACCTCGTTTAATGAATGTTATTAGTTCTGACCAATCTAGTTTGTTGTTTATAAAATTATCAGTAGCACTTGTATCAGTATTCATTTCAATGAATCTGTAATTGCCATCGGAGTCTTTTACAAAATCTACTGAAATTAATGTAGCTCTCATATTATTTTTTTGTTCCTTATATGTGATATTACTATACTCATATAAATATGTTTAAATTAAACTTTTGATTACTTTTGGTTGTTTCTTATTTTTATTTTTTATGTTTTGCTTATATCTCGATATCACAGAACATCTTTCATATTGCTCTTTTGATTCCAAGAATTCTATACATAAATTTAAAACTGCAATATAATCTTCCTCTTGTATAGATATTGCACTTGATAGATTTTGATGTATTACTAAAACAACTTCTTTTTGTTTTGTTTTGTTAGCATTATTTATCATATCAGAAATTTGTGTAAAGACATCGACTCCTCTTGAATCTAAAAATGTTTTTATTCTATCTGTATGTGGTATTAAATATTTCTTCCAATTTACAATATTATAGTATTTATTTACCATAGCTAAATCCAACCTTTCCCCATTTAATTTGATGAATGTTATAAACAATTAACGAAAATATATAACCTAATTTTTGTGTAATGTTTCCTAATATATTATCTTTTTCAGAAATACCCATTCTATATGCCATATGTTCTGTCCAAGGTTTGCATATTCTATATAATTTTTTTGTGTTATGTGGATTATTTCGCATATACTTAACAACGTTTCTGGCCCAAAAGGTGTATCCTAACATTATACGAGGATGTGTTTTGAATAACTCTTTACCAAATCGTTGGTCAGCTTCCCATACTTTTTTTGATAAGAACCCTTGTCTATATAGTTCTCCACATATAATTTTACTACCACCATTAGAAGGTAAATTATACTTCGGTATGAAAGTAGATGTAGTAGGTTCTGTATTTGTTTCATCTCCTATCTTTATCCATCTTCCTGAATCATCTCCTCGGTTTCCGAAGAATTTAAATATGCTACCAGTACTCCATCTATAAGTACTTCCATTTCCTTGATATGTTCGTGTTTCATTTGAGAACACTCCCGCAACTCCAAATGGAGGAAATAAATTATTTACTGGAGAATTGGTTGTTTCGGATTCAGTTTCCGTTGTAGTTGTGATTGGTTCGGTTGATTCTGCAATTTCTGAAGATGTATTTGCTTCCTGTGAACTCTGGTCTGTTTCAGCCCCATCAAGACTTAGTAATTCAGCATCATGGTCAAATCCCAATCTTTCAGTTGTTTCAAGATTCCAACCACCCAATGAAGCAACCTGTCTTAGTGATTCTTCTGAACTAACCAACCAGTTAATATGTGCAAGTACATCTTGTTTTGTATCTACTGTATTGGTTATTTTTACTTCGGCATATTGTTCTGGTATATCAAATTTAGTTTGAGTTCCATATCCTCGTATAAAAGACATATCTACCTTTGCAACCGTTACAGTATTTTTTGTTCTATACGGATTATTTGATTGATACTCCGATTTTAGTTCGTTTAAAAATATAGGTGATGTCCATAACTCAGTAGTAGTTCCATCTATTAACTGTACTATGAAGTTGAATGAAACATTTGCAGTTTTGATAGACTGTAAATCGGTTACATTGACATTCTCAAATGTTAAAAAGTTTTCAGGATATTTTCCTTGAAATTTTATATTAGTTCCATCTAATGAATAGTGTTTACTGGGGTTAAATCCAACCTCATCTGGATATGGATTCCTAATATATGGTAATGATGATGGGATATCAACTGATACAGAGCCCTCATTGGTAGTTATTTCAAATTTATTTTCGATTGGATTTACTATACCCTCAACAACCTCTACCCTTGTTTGGGCTATTTGATTTACTGCTTCAGCTTGTGGTAATGGTTTAGCTGATTTTGCTGCAGTGGTTGGCTTCGTTATATTACGTGATGTGGATTGACTAGTGGGTGGCAGTCCCTGTCCTTTTCTCGGACGGAGAATTCCTCCTAAACCACCTCTACGTTTTCTTCTAATAGCCATACACTAATAAATATACTATTTACTAAAATTTCTCGTTTTAACTAAAAGAAAAGCCTGTTCATATACATCGGTTAGTTGCATATGTGGATTCTTGGTTCGTATAATACGTACCTCTACCAATACTTCTTCCCTTATACCAAGTGTATGAGCCTCATATAAGATGTCTTCTAGTTTCATTATTTATTATTTAATTGTTGTTGTAATTTTTGTATTTGTTTTTTAGTTCCCATTGTTTGGGGCAATAACTTTAACTTTACAATCTCATTAATAATATCAGAATTTACTTTTTGCTGTTGTTGGATTGAGGATTTTTCCATGATGTGTTTGGTTTAAAAATGATTAATGTGGATGTATATTTATAAATAGTAATTAATTATATTCCTGTGGTTGCGTTATCGTAAAATTTAACTTCTACTCCTGCTTCATCAAACATTTCCCAACTACGCTCTGCGTGTTCTTTCCACATAGGAGAATTTGGTCCAGAACTTCGTTCACAAAAGATTCGTACTATGCCGGAATTAATGATACCCCTACAACAATCTGCACATGGGATACCACACGTTAAATACATAGTACATCCTTTAGTTGATACTCCTATTCTTGCTGCATTATATATTGCGTTTCGTTCGGCGTGTTCAAACCAATAATACTTTTCTGGTCTTTCTTGTCTAGATAATTTCATATCATTAATACCTCGTGGAAATGAATTATATCCAGTTGAAACTATTTCTTTATCTTTACCAACTATTACTGCACCGACCTGTGTACTGATATCTTTTGATTTAAGTTTAACATTGTGTGCTAAATTTTGAAAGTATTCAACCCATCTCATATTTATTATATTTTTTTAATTAATTGTATTACATCAAATTAGTTGATTTAATTATATTTTCTTTTTTAATCCAAGTTGTGAGTACATATCGCTCACCTTCTATTAAGTTTGTTACTTCATGATATAATCCAGAATCATGTAAAATTAGATTACCGATTTTCTTAGATACAATAGTATCCTCCACTATTAATTCAGCACCATTATAATTATTTTCATCTGATAGTTGTATAATTAATGTTAACAATCTATCAGGTGCAAATTTGTCTCTATCTCGGTGCATCCTAAAGAATGAACCAGGATCGTATTTTAATACTCTACAATCGGTTGGTAGTGAATTAATGTTATACTTCCTTATTTTATTTAAAATAATATCAGATAATGCATCTATATTATTTATCTTAGAGACTCTAGAATTGCGTATATTTAAATCAACTTTATATTCTCCATTGGAAAAGATACACCTATCTTGTCTCCACTCAGTTGCCATTTCTATAATAGAATTACACTCTTCTTTGTTAAATAAAACTTCTTGTTTAAACATATTTTAATTAATTTCTTCCCATTCTACTTCTTTGATTTCTTCACAAAACCAATATGCTCCTTCTCTGTTTACTTTAAATGCAGTATCAACTCCCAACCATTCTTTAATCAAAGGTGCGTTTTTAACTCTATCAATTGGTATTACTCCATGAATAAGATACAATCTATTATTGATGTATCTGGCTTTTCTTTTGTTGGAAGGAAATATCA
>TARA_R110002124_G_scaffold128157_11_pt1 | contig 14374 bp, 15 predicted proteins | sample TARA_R110002124 | Tara Oceans TARA_R110002124 (sample SAMEA4397445) | marine metagenome | biome: Polar Biome; feature: [SRF] surface water layer (ENVO:00010504); material: water (ENVO:00002006), including particulate matter (ENVO:01000060) such as... | depth 5 m | reverse complement strand
ACATCGACTATCGTTCGCAGTTTGAATCTCTATGGGAATACACCCAAAGCGCAGCTCCTGCTATGAGCATGAGAGCCGGCACTGCATTTAATAAGTCCATGGTTTTCACCTTTGATTAAAATTGAACGAGCATTACTTACGTTTCTTACTCTTTCTTTTTCGTCTAGGTGGTTTTCTCCTCTTTGACTTCACATGGGTTACCCGTCCGACCTTGCTTTTGGATCGGAATGATGGTGAGAAATCACCAATCAACATGATTGCGAAGAGGACTATTGCTGCTATTGCTACTACCGGGTGGTAGTCGCCTGGGATAAGCGAACTTCCAGTCACACCAAATGCAGATGTAACTAGAGCATATGCTGCCGCTTTAGCTGTTGCTTTTGACATTTTGATACTCCTATAGGTTAAAAAAACAACGTCTAGGAGTAATCTCCGGCGACATTGAAAACCGTCGCCGGTTATTTTTGAAGGTATTAGTTACGCTTAGTTATCTAGGTGAGTACCTGCGAAATCCATCTCCGCATTAACTCCAAAGTAAGCCCTTTGATCTTCTCGGTGCTGGACCTTGATTTTCATCAGCTTAACTAGCGCGTCACTGTTCATTTCTTTCAAAGGTTCGGGCCAAACTCCAAGCCATGAGGCTTTAAATTCGTTTCGAAATTCCTTTGATAGAAGTCTGTGGATGCATATGGCCGTCTGTGGTGTGAGCACGATTTGTATTGCTTCGTGCCCATCATTTGAACGAATGAAAACGCTGTTTTTACTCAGGTATTCAAGTTTGTCTACATAGGTCATGTTCATCGGCGAAAGAATCTCATCAACTACTTTGCTTTCTACAAGCATCGCAGCGAGCAATGTGTTGCCTCGATCTATACTTTTTGTCTCATCCGCCCTTCGACGTTGTTTGACAGCATAGTCTGCATGCTGAACACAAAGCTGAGAATCACGCATAGTTACTTTCATAAAAAAACTCCACCTGCCGCGCACAGGGTAGTTATGAGCTATCCAGAGCGCGGTGACTGGATATGTTTGCTTTGGGCGCACAAAATCCAGCCAAGGCTGAAATGCGGCCTTAGGCGTGTTTTAAAAAGGTTTTAATAAACTGATAAGGTTTCCAGAGATTGGAATCAGTTCAGTTTGAATGCGAGGTCAGAATGACCGGATCTTGCAAGGGAGCAAGAAGCTATAAAAATAGCTATAGAATAAACCCCTGGCTACATCTACTGTGAAGGATGTAGTTGGTCTATTCATTTCGGCAAGACGAATATTCGTAATGCCAGTCGTTTTTTCAAAATCTCCCGGTCCAAACACGAAGACGTGTAAAGCACGGGTTCAGAAAACGTTCGCGAAGACGCAAAGGTAATCTGATTGTGTAAGCAAGGCTTAACACATAGAACCCTTTCTTTTTATCTTACAAACGCCCCGCTGGCAAGTCTGATTGACACATTTACTCAGCAGTATTTCCGCGCATGCGCGGTTTTTCCACGCAGCTTGCTCTTAGCAACGTTACCACTGGGGTGCATTTGGATGCTTGCGTGTAGGTCTCGCCAATAGCGCTACAAATTGAAATTTCTTCAAGGTTTGATGCATCAAGTACTCTGGCCAACAATCGCTTTTTGCGAGGTAGGCGGCAGACAACGTAATCGCCTTCCTGGATGCTCGCAGCTGGATCGAGGAGAAGTACCCACCCTTTTACGTTCTCAGGTTCGTAGATCCCTATCATCAGGAGCGCTGATGCTTCCGGGCTCAGTCCGAATGCCTGTATTGTATTGCCTGTAAATTCACTATTAATCCACACTCCATCCTTTGATGGCCTGGCAGTGTAAACACTCAATGACCGCTCCCTAATCATAGCCGTTCCTTCATACGGGAACAGGCGGGTAGAGATTGCCCCTGGATCGACCTCCAAGGCACTAGCTATCGAGATCAGCGACTCTTTGGTAAGAGCCTCGTTGGCAGTCAGCAACCTGTTTAGTAGTCGAACAGAAGTCCAGCCACACTTCTTAGCCAAATCTGCCTTATTTAATCCTTGGGTTCTTTTCTGCCTTAGGTATTGAGTCTTTAACTTGGCCGCCTCGTTCTGGACAACTTGATCTGTGATTAGCGTCATTCGGAGAGCCTGGGAATCTAGCGAGGATGATATGAGGTCTGACTGACCGATGTGCAAAATTGCACATCAGCCAGACAGTAAAGCGATCAAGCAGCGCTTGCGCGCTGCTTAGACACACCACCTTTTACAGCGAACTTTCTTAGGGCTTGAAGCCGGCTCCCGTAGCTGTTTATGGCGAGAACCTCTTCTTTGACAATGACATCTTCCCAGTCGGGTCCCTTATCCCCGTTCTGATCGTTGTTCACCATCATGAAGATCACATCGAATCCCTCTTCCGAGAGCCGACATGCAAGCTTCCAAGCGAAATACTGACCATCACCTATTTCGCGCTTACGATTCGGATTTATTGGATCGCAGTCACTCCAGATTACTACTCGATCATATTCGCTCTTGTCCACATGCAGAGAGGGTAAGCTCCCGCATGAGTAAGCGGCCTTCACTGGCTCACCCGTTACCAAGTGAACAGCCCAGCCTTTCTCAACACCTTCAGTCACGTGCAAATTACGCCCAGGACCTTTTGCGACATTGATTGCTGAGCCTCGGAAGCCCGGCAAAGCTGCAAGGATCTTTTTGACCTTTACAACGTCTGCCTTGGTGCCGTCTTCGTTGATGTAGATGCGATGAAAATTCACCACACGTCCTTCAGCTGAACGGAACGCACTTACTATGGCCGGAAACTTCCCGACCAGGACCCAATTGCCGTTTTCATCCTCTTCCCAATATTCCAGGGATGGATGGAATTTCACATCTTGTATTTCTGAGTTAATTGGTATTCCACGGTTAAAGAAATACCGGCGTGCAGGTAAAGCGCTTGGATCACTTAAGCTGACCAGGTCTCGGGCAATGAGGGTTAGTCGATGCTTGCGTCTAGCGATTTGATCAGCCGACATAGGCTTAGGCGCCACTTCGCGTTGGACTACAGAGGCTGTTACCTTTCGGACACGGCCTGCTGCTGCCGATGGCTTCAGAGCTTTAAAGATTTGGACCATGCATCGTGTCCACGATCCATTTCCGATACCGGCCTCCATCAAAAGCTCTACTGCACTCATACCCGTCTCTTGCATGCAGGAGCATATAGCTCTGCCTTCATAGCCGGGAGTGTCGGAAAACCTAAAATCGTCCCTGCCTGCCCCTTTGTTGTGACGATATGGGAACGGGCAATCGACTGATTTTCCGATTTTATTGATGGCATGATCAAAGATATTAGTCATAAGACTTATCGTCTGAATCCAGCCACCGTTTTCCTGTACGAGCTCTTGTACGCTCTCGGACAGTCTTTTCTCATCTTTTTTGCCACTGTTCATAGCTGCCATTCTCCTTAAAAGATTGGCAGCTACCCATTAGGGGAGTCTGCCCCAATGGGTTGGTGGTGTGTTGCTTTGTTAAAGAGCTGCTCATTTGTGAGCTTTTTTGCAGATAGCTATCTGCATAAACCTAGTAAAACGATATTGCGAAATAACTTAGTCGAACAAAAGACAGAAAACCCAAAATGGGTTCTCTGTCTTGACCTTATTGGTCGCCGTAAGGGCAATCCAAGTCAGCAGCAGCATAAGCCGCACAACGAGACTGGTTAGCGTCAGACAGTCCTTGGCGCGCATCATCGGAGGCATTAAACCAAACGAGAGCTGCGACACATAAAACAACGAACACGACTACGCGAATCATATCAAGTTACCTCTTTCTTGAGAGAGCAACCCCACAGCTGCCATTGGCAACATAGGTTGCCAATGGGCATGTGTCAGAATCAATGCAGCAAGCTGCTAGGTGATACCTTCCACATCTGAGTAAAGCATTTAACACTTGTAAAGCTGGTAAAGCTGGTAAAGCTATGTGCGTGAGAACGAAGTCCAATATAAAGCCAGGAACAACGTCCAAAACACTCTGTATCAATCGACTTAATCCATGCAAAACGAGTTTCACAAGAACCAAATAGAGAGACACAGCGTCACCTATAAGACTCAAGTAAGCTCAAGCCTTAAAGCAACTGCACTTTCGTTTCAGACCAATGCCGAAGCAATTAAAATCCAAAAGCAAAAATGCGAATTGAAAATTAAATGCCGAAGCAATAAATCTCCAACTCATAGTGCAAGTAACTGATGCGAATAACGGATCAGAAACGAGCTCTCAAAAAGATCACGAAGACGTGAAAAATCTGAGTTTGCGATCAAACCTAACGAAGACGTCAAGTGAAAAGATCACAGGTGGTACGCTCTTGATTCTAAGGTACTGTGCGATGATTTCAACTGCTGAATGTCCCCAAAATTGTATATTTTCACTTGGTCGGTAGTCTGTTAATGCGTTGACCCAATAGGGCCTTGGTTCGAATGTGGATCTGTAAAATCACGACAAAAAAAAGGGCCTCATAGAGGCCCTTGTCTTGCGACTGAATATTATCGACTGATAGACATCAGCTTGATGAACTTGAGCGGCACATCAATTTGCTCTTCTTTGCCTTCATTTAGGTAAGCGACGACCGCTGATTTTTGAGAGGCAGCAGCCTTGTTCAGTATTAGCTCACCCATGAACTCAGTTTTAGCCTCTTCAGCCATCTTGAAGCTGACCATAACAGTTGGCATCTGTGCCTGAGATGCTTCCGGTGTTTTAGCATCCGACGCACTCTTAGCATGCGCCTTGGCATGATTACCGGCATCAATTGAAGTCTCGGTAGTGGCTGGTGATTGCTTGGTGCTTTCATCATTTCCAGCCACATACTCCAAGTCTATTAGGCCTCCAGTACCAGGCTGAGCACCATCTGTCGCTGCTTCAGTTTGATGATTGCTGATCTCGCGTTTTTCAGTCGATGTGTTATCCGTTACAGGTGCTGCTGGTGCTGCTGGTGCTGCCGCTGTAGTCGTGCTTTTTACAGCAGATACGGCCGGTTTATTGTCTTTAATTTCAGGTAGTGGCCATTCCCACGTTTTGGGATCAACTTTGAAATCAGGATTTGCTTCAATGAAGCTTTTTGCCGTGCGAATGAGCGCACGCGTTCGAGGTGCCTCAGTATTCAAAAGGCTATTGTAAATGGCCTGAGCAAATGGCTTGTTCGTCTTTGCAATCGCATCGAACGTTACCAGTGCATCCAAATCATTCAGGACCTTCAGGTGACAAGCATCTTTTGCCAAATCGTCGAAGTCAGCCGCCTGGATCAAATACCCGATAGTCTTTTCCGTTTTACGAAAAACAGACATCAACTCACGCTGAGGGACTAACCGCTCTTCTTCCTGAGATTTTGAGTCTCGCCAGTCACGTATAAGTTCGCCGAACTCAACGAAATTCAGGTCTTCACGGTCATTGTTTTCGTCAGCTTGGATTTTGATTTTTTCAGAGCGGGTCCTTTCGAGCCACTTGTAATCAATTAGTGAGCTGACTTTGCGAGGGCGATCACCGATACGAGGATCGTCTTTGCTTGTCAATCGGCATGCAAGCACACGTCTGTGCCCTATGGCGATACCGAAAACATCTTGATCGGCCTTGTAACCATGGGCCAGTTTTTTTTGTGCTGAGAGCGGGTAAACACGTATTGGTTGAAGCTGCTCGTTGTCCAAAGATAAGCGCAACTCAACAAGACTTTCTTTCGTGAGTGTTTTCTTGTTCCGCACGTTCGCGCTTGGATCGTAATGGATATCTTTGATGGGGTCGAATGTTTGGACTTTGTCCTTGTTCGCGCTTGTCATTAACCCGCCAGTATTCGCAGCGGCTGCGCTACCTTGCGAAGTTAGCTTTGATAGGTCACGTTTCATGAATTACCCCTGATTGCTTTCAATTTGCACGGCGATTTTGGCACGAACTGCACGGCTAAAATCGTTAAAATGGTCAATTCGGAATTGCGGTATTTCTTCAATCCGCGAGGCCATCTCACCGTATGCTTTGCGTGTTTCGCGAGACGTTTTTTGTTCACTACCGCTGTGCCGAAGATGCCAGACAGGAATCCCGCTTCGTTGCGCACGACGGAAAGGCTTCGAAAGACGAACAGGCGTCGGGATTAATGCGTCTCCAATCGCACTTATAAGCATTTCTAAGTCTTCGCGAGTTTCCGCAGAGCCCTCTTGCAGCTGATTGATAAGAATGCCATGGATCTTTAGGTCTTCTTCAATAAGTTGTCCAATGTTATAAACACTGTTAACAACGCCTTCAAGAGCGGGCATAGCAAAAGTATCTACCAATACCGGTGCAAATATATAATTAGCAGATGCGCAGGCTGCCGTAGTACGAACACCTGGTGCAGGCGGAGTATCAATTACAACGAAGTCATACTGCGCTGCTGCAAGAGTTAAATTTTTATAAAATGTAGAAACTGATTCGATAGATTTTGTATCGACGTTCGTGAGCTCGTGACAGTTCCTAGTTGTAGCTACCAGGTCAACACCGCTTGGATGCTTCAAGAAGTCGAATTCTGTCATTTCATCTTCGAATAATTCGACTGCCGATGTATGGACAAAGTTCTTCAATACGTCCTGCTCGAAGAAAAGCTCAGTCATGTTTCCCTGTCCATCAAGATCACAGACCAAAACTTTGTAGCCCAGCTCATTCAAGTAGTGCGCGAAGTTGAATGCGGACGAGGTTTTACCTACTCCGCCCTTCTGATTTGCTATGGCGATTACCTTTGATAAAGGCTGGAATTCTGCTGAGAGTGCTGCCAGTACTTTGTTGGATCGAGTAGTCATGTCTATCTCCTAATAGAACTGTGACTACTTTAACGCTAAAAAGCTAATTTTCAAGCGATATGGGTAAAAAAACCGCGCAATGCTGTGAAGGTACGCTTCTATTCGAAGCAAACCATTAGACAATCCCTTCTATAATCAATGAGATAGATGGTCTTATGAATTTATACGAAAAATATCATTTAGCGATAAAAGGTCTGATATGCCATCAAAATCCGCGCAATGCTAATAGTCTGGTCTAGATTTTCCGCGCATGCGCGGAAAATCTTTCGTCTTCATAGGTCGTTTTCGAGGATAAGTGCGTTCGCTGTATTCGTAGTGCGGTTCAAGAAAGCCACCCTGCTCGCAGCAGCTTCTTTGTCAGTGTATCGCCCCATGTACAAAATGTGTTCGTCCAGCTTTTCTGAGTAGCGATAGGTGAAATCGTTTACACCATATGCTTTTAAGTAAGCCGTGAATTTATCAGCACTACCCTTTTCACTGTACCGGTAAACAACAGTGTATGTAGTGCCCTGAGGCGCTATCACCAGTGGTTGAACTTGTCCGCCTGCGACCGTACCTACACTTACGACTGAAGATTGTACGACGCTGCGCTGTGATGGCTGCTGCCGAGGTTCAAATGAAGATACGACTTTAATGGGTTCAACTGTCGGCTGAGCTTCCGGCCTCACAACCTGCGCTATCTGTGGCCGCTCTGTGGACGGAGAAACTGTCCTACTCTGTGCCGGCTTCTCAGCTGGCTCGGAGCGTGACTCTGCTACAGCTATAGAGGGTCGATCTCGTAGCTCATTCCTTCGATCAGTTCTTGCCGCAAAAACTTCAGGCTTATCTCCATAAGAACCTGAATATACAGCCCGAGTTGTTACTACCGGGGCAACTACATTCGCCTTAGCAATCTCTGCACGCATTTCCAGTTCAGCGAGCTCTGAGCGAGCACGGTTAGTGATCTCGGTTTTTGCAGACGCAAGATCCAAAAGCACTTTGCTCTCGGTTATTTGCTGTCCATCGCTCGCGCTCGCCAATGCCCGTAATTGGTTATCAAGCTGTTGATCAGCTTCAGCCAATTTCTTGGCCCGTGTTTCGAGAAGAATTTCCCTTCTAGCTTTATGTGCATCTTCAAGCATCCTGACTGCACGGCTATCGGCAGCAGAATCGTAACTGGAAGGAGGGGATGACGTTGAGCCAATCAAGCCGTCAGTGACAGCCTTTAAACCGACTGACTCTGTATGTAGCCGAGATAGCCGGCTTTGTACAGCGGATAACCTAGAGTCGAACTCAGACTCGGTTGCAGCTGCTTGCACTTCCAGAGAGCGTATCTGTTCGTTTAACTCTGCTATCTGTCGAAGGAAAGGCGAGAGTGCCTTTGATTTCTCACCTTGAAGTTCAGCTATGTTTTTCTCAACACCCTCAATCTCTTCGTCAACGCGTCGGCCGGCATCAGCGTTGGCTAATACAGCCAGCATCCTCTGACGCTCTCTCAACCCGGATTGCTGGGATAGCTCTTCCTGCTTTGTCTCGATCTCTGACTTGAACTGTTCGTCAATCAAGCGTAGTTCGCGATTGGTATCACTTTCGATCAGCGCTTTTAGCCTGGCTGTCTCAGATCTTAGCTTTTCAGCTGCCAATCGGCTTTGTGGTGTTTGTAGCTCTGGAGCAGAACCGTTTTCCAAGGTTGCGAGTTTTCGATTTGCTTCAAGCTCAGCATTCATTAGCCTGCGGTCTCTTTCGTTTTCAATCAAAGACCGCTGTATAGCTAAGCTGCCATTTTCTTGAGCAATCCTGGCCTGTGTCGCATGAGTTGCATTGGCGTAGTCTGACATTCTTAGAGCTTCGTCATCACTCGCGAGCACACCACCCTGTGACGCTTCTATTTGGCTAATGCCAAGTGATGACTCCAGCGCCCTGCGCTTCTCATCGAGTTGTTCAAGCTGGTCCTCGAATGATGAAACCTTTCTTTCATACAGCATTTGCTGCTCGACATAGCGCTGACTACCTAGCGAGTCGAGCATTCGGTCGTTGTATGCGGTTGGCGATTCAGCGGACCCTATGTCTACATGCTTTGAGCTGCTTGTAGAGCAGCCGCATAGCACGATTGCTGCGCTTAGCAGGGAGGGTAAAAAAGGAGTTCGCATTCAAGGTCTCGTTTTTCTAGCAATTTCTTACTAAGTAAGTGCTCTTTGAAAACCCCAATTCTGGTGATCGGTCACAATTTATCTAGGTCAACACCCAGCTTTCCAATCAGTTGGAGCAGGTCATTGTCGGACTCAAAGCTAAGTCCTAGCTGCCAGCTCCCTCTATCGGTTTTGACAACAGCACACGCGCTACCTGTCTCTTCGTAAATCAGCTTTTTGAGTAGTTCGATATTTGTGATTTTGGTGGTGGGGTTGGAGGTGATGCTGACCTTTTGAGAATTATGCTCAACCACCTTCTTGGCGACCTCAACAGCAGATAGATTTTGAGCTATTGCAGCCTTCGCTATTAGCACCTGGTGACGTGATGATTTAAGGCCACAAAGAGGCCTAGCCAGTGCAAAACTCAAGTCCCCATTCTCCACAAGAGTCTGTACTGCAAAAGGTAAAGTCAGAAGTCTCAGCCGGTTCGTAACGAAAGTCCTCGATACACCAACCAGCCTCCCTATTTCTTCGTGTGTAAGTCCAATACGACTCAACTGAGCGAATGAGTGGGCACAGTCGATTGCAGTATTCTCCTTGGTTAGAATTGATTCCATTGCCGATAGGTATACTGCGTCGTCATCATCCAATCGAGCGACTAAGCAGCTTAGTGAATTGATGCCGGCATTCTTTGCAGCGAGCCATATCAAGGCGCCACAAATCACTTCAAATTCGCCACCGAATTTCTTGGCTCGGACGATTAGTGGCTGCGAAGTGTTACCCATTGCTGCAAGTCGCTGACCAGTCCGTTGAACGAGCTTTCCAGACTTGTCAGGACATGCGCTTTTAAAGATCGGCTCAAGTAAGTCTGTTCTAATGTCTTGAAGCTGTGCATTTTCTGTGGGTTTACGGCAACTCAACATCTTAAGCAGTTTTGATGCAACCTTATGATTGTATTGGGGTTCGCTTGAGATAATGCTCATATAGTTGCCTTCGCATAAATGTTCCACGGGAAACGTTTCACGGCGTGGAACATGTTACACGATTGTGGGTCATGAATCACTGAGGCTTTTTGCCTTAAGCAGTGTGCTTTCTCCAATTGCACCCCAGGGATTCGCTGTAGGTCGAAAGGTAATTATCAACCCTCCTGGCTTTTGCCTGTACGTGTAGCCAATTGGTTGGGCTACGAATTTAGGTGAGTCATCTGGAATGAGTCCGCATTTAATGAACACATCAATTACCGCCTTGCAGCTTGCGGTTACTGATTCGCTGTCTAAAAGGGAAGATTCGGTAGTGGCGTAGACCTCCTCAATAATAATTGGGTAGCAAGCACGCTCGATCCAGCGTTTAACAATTGGTCTGTTCATGAGGACAAGGTCAGCTACTCTTTTCAGCCATACCTCTTTGATTTCTGTTGCTTTTGCGTCATGCATTCTCAGCGAGATATTCAAGCCAAGTAGCTTGGCGCCAGCAAAAACAAACGTAAGCGTATTTTCATCCTCTGAGAACTCTAAAGAATCTGCCCTCGAATCTTTGTTATTCCTAGCAACTTTCTGGGCCCTCAATACAGCTGCTGAGGGTTGCTTAGGCTTGGACAAAGGGTGTTGCTTGTGCGCATTTCGCGCCAAGGCCTTGGTCCCCTTGGATAATTCCTGAGCCTTGATACGTTCAAGTAGTTTCGGGTCGTTAGCGACCCCCCATCGTTTTCCCATGCGGTCCTCCTATGTAGATAATTCGGACCATAACGACAGTTTTTTTGAATTTCCCTGCTCTGAGTATTCAATTTGCAGCCCTTTGGGTTCCCACTTGTATGTATCAGCCGGAGCAAATTGAACATGAAATTAAACAGTATTTGCATAGTAGATGACGCCAGGGCCATGCAGGCGCTTGCCAACAGGGTGATAACCCAACAGTTGGGCAGAAAATTATTTCCAGCAACCAACGGTTACATCGCTCTAGACGTAATTCATAAGCACAAGCCTGATGCCTGCTTTATCGACGTCGAGATGCCCGAAATAAATGGTCTTCAATTAGTCAGCATGCTTCGAGCTAACCCTGAATTTGATCAAATGCCCATCGCAATGCTTTCAAGTGCCGCAAGCATTTTTGATCGGCAAAAAGGCCTACTGGTCGGTGCAAATATCTACCTAACTAAACCGTTCACTAAAGAAAGCATTGAGAACGCCCTGTCAGAGATGGAGTCCTGGAATGACTGAGAAGGACAAACATCGGCGGCTCGCCGCATTTATGCTTGGTGACACCTACTGCATGACACTGACGTCAAACCTAAATGCCGTCACAGAATCGCTCACTAGCTTCAGGATCATTCCAGGGACCAAGCCCTTTTTCTCTGGTAACGCCAGGCTCGGCAGGGACTTGGTTTCCTATTTTCATTTGCCTACATTCCTAGGCCTGAAGCGAAGCGACGAAAGCTCAAACCCAGATTTGCCAAGAGATTTCATCCTTCGCGACCCCCTTTCATCTTCAATGATAGGCCTACAAACGGATGGGGTTGTTGGTTTCATACCCGTTGTCGAGCTCTCGGACGCTGATCCTTCAGACCTGAATATTCCTGCGAGCTTAAGCCCCTTTTGTACCGGTGCTGTCAGTTACCAGTCTAGGTTGTGGGCTCTTATTACCCTCGATTACATCCTTCGTGATGCCAATTTCCGTTCGGTCGAATTACCCGTCCAGAGGCCTTAAATGAGTAAGAATTTTTTGATTCCCGCCTGCGTTGCCGTTATTACCATAACAGCCGCTATTGCAGGCTATACCGGCTTTGAGTACCAGAAAAACGTAGAGGCGGATCGCTTTTACATTGCCAATGCAAATGCTCTACAGACTGCTGCATTGAGCACCATTGCAATTTCTGGCCGTGCTGCGAGGGACACTAGCTATATCGGTGAGCTTACAAGTGTCAGTTCGCAGGTGTATTCAAATATCGGAAAGTTACGCGCTGGGAATCCGACAGCCGGCATACCTCCGTTACCTGAGATTAGCGCAGCCAACCTATACGGTATTGAAGAGTCTTGGGACAAGGTTCTCCGTGCTGTTAGTCAAATCTCAAACAGCCGCGCCACTAATGCAGATTTCTCTCGTCAGAGCGAAGAGAGCCGGGTTCAAGCTAAACAGCTGCTTGATGAAGCTTCCGTCGCTATTGATCGGATCATTGAAAGCCCTTCAGTTGACCCTGGAGTTAAGGACTCACTGAGTGAGTCATATCAGGCCTTGGCAAAAGGTACGGAGCTTGTTGTAAGCGGCGCTGTAGTAACGACTGACACACTTCGCCTTGCCCTCGACGCAGCAAAAGACTTCATTGCTGCGGTAGCTCAGGCAGGGAAATTATTGCCACGAGACAATGCTTTAATTCAGCCATTGCTCAGCACGTATCGCAGTGCGCAGTTATTTCAGCGAAATGCAGTGCGCACCATAGAGTCAGCGAGCGGCCAAGTTGATAACGCACCGTACGCCCAAGCGATTTGGGCTGAGCGTACGAACCTAGACACTGCTCTGAATGGCTTGATGCAATCAATCCAGGCCTTGCCGCAGTCAAGATTCATTAACTCAACAGTCATGATCATTGCCATCGCTATCCTGCTCCTGGTTGTGAGCCTTTCAGTGGTTTTGATACTACGTGAAGCTAAAAAACGAACTAAGGAAGCTGAGTCTTTGGGCACCAGCATCAAGCTTTCACAAAATGAACGTTCTAAGGCGTTAAGCACGCTGATTGAAGAGATGCAGCGTGCGCATGATGGAGATCTCACAGTTGATTTTACTGTCGGCCAAGCGACTACTGACGAGATAGCTGTGACCCTTAACTCAGTCTTTAATGTGTTCCGAACACTTGTTAAAGACGTTCAGTTAACCATCGTCAACCTTTCCGCAGCATCAGAGCAGACTCTGACGCAAGCCAACAACGTGTCGCGTAACAGGGAGGAGCAAGAGCGCGCTATTGAGCACATCTCGAAGCTTGTCGATACCCTCGTTTCCTTCATTGATAAAACTGACCAGTTGAGTATCCAAGCCAAGGACTCTTCCCAGGAAGTTAACGAGCAGATCAAGACAGGTAGCAAAGCCGTTCAAGACGTACACGAAGGCGTGATGAAGATATCGCAGTCCAACATGAACATCATGCACCACACGAAAGCTATGACTGAAAACATCCAGAGCCTAGAGCGTCTTGTCGAAGTCGTACGGCGAGTAGCTAGCCAGTCAGGAACAGTTGCTTACAACGCCTTGCTTGTTGCTGATGCAATTAGCGATGAGGTTCTTTCACGGCGTATTCGTGTTGCCGGGGAGTCAATGCAGAAGCTCACCAGTAGCGCAAATGAAGCATCTGAGCAGATTGCTACAAATCTTCGAGGTATTAACGACGCGGCGAGAGACACACAGCACGTATTGGACGCCTCTCAAGCAGAAATCAAAGAGTTGACCACCAGATCTGACAACGCCCTGTCTGCGCTGGGAACTGTCCGGGAGCAGAGTACTCAGCTCGCAAACAGCATCATCAACGTCACAGAACAAACTGCGCAGCTGCGTAGTCGCTCTGACCATGTCAATGAAGTAATGGTGCAAATCTTACGCTACAACTCGGAGCACAGCGCTTCGAGCGAACAAACGGCATCGGCCATTGGCGATCTTAATCAGCAAGCACAGCGTGTGGGTGAAACCCTTTCGCAATTCTCAGTATAGGTTTTGGCATGACTGTTATGACTGAAATTTGCGTGCAAGAAGCTTGGCTGAGCATCCTTTACTCTCGCTTCAAGATAGAGGTGGCTGAAGACCGACACAATGCAATGTTCAGAATGCTGGACAACTATGCAATTCAGCTCGGGGAGACCCCTGAATCATTGCTGAATAAAGCTCAGTCAAGGCAACTAACGCCTGAGCATTGGACCCAGGTCATACACCGGGCAACTAATCATGAGACGCGATTTTATAGAAACAAAGCGGTGGTTGAGCTAGTAGCCCAGTTCTCAGCAGATGTGCCTAGAGCAAGAATCCTTTCAGTAGGATGCTCAACAGGGGAAGAACCTTACACTTTTGCGGTCGAGCTCGGGTTAAGGAAGGTGCCGAATTATCAGATCTTCGCCACGGACGTGTCTGCTGTATGCATTGAAAAAGCAAAAGCAGCGACCTACCCGGAAAATGCATGTATTCCAGAGCGATTCGCGAAAAGAGATGGGCAAGGAAACATGCGGTTTTACGAATGGATAAAAGATTTTGTCACTTTCAGTCAGCACAACGTGCTCGCTGACTGGCCCATTGATTTTCCAAAGCCAACCTTGATCGTGACGCAGAACATGCTGATTTATTACCGTCGCGAAACACGTCATCGAATCTTAGATAGCCTATCCCTGATGCTAGAAAAGGGCGGTTACTTGATTACGGGGCCTGGCGAAGATGCATCTTGGAACCCAACAACGCTAGAGCGGCTATCTGTTCCCGTTGCTACAGTATTTAGGAAGAACTGATGAACCCACAGAAAATTG
>TARA_R110002124_G_scaffold159739_2_pt1 | contig 14381 bp, 12 predicted proteins | sample TARA_R110002124 | Tara Oceans TARA_R110002124 (sample SAMEA4397445) | marine metagenome | biome: Polar Biome; feature: [SRF] surface water layer (ENVO:00010504); material: water (ENVO:00002006), including particulate matter (ENVO:01000060) such as... | depth 5 m | reverse complement strand
TGTAAGCGTACATAGGTTCGAATCCTATCCTGTCCACCATTTCCCTATATTTCAACATTCCTGATAATCGCTGACCCTTAGGTTACCCTAAGGTTTTGTGCGCCTTTCGTGTAGCTGGCTGTCGCTTGCTATTCCCTGCTAACCCGCTTATGATGTGGTATAAAGTGTGGGAATAAAGTTATGGGCAATCTAACGGCAACGGGTGTGAAGGCGGCAAAATCGGCTGGTCGCTATGGCGATGGTGACGGGCTGTATCTGGTCGTAACCAAGTCCGGTACGCGGTCCTGGGTGGTGCGATGCCAAAAGGATGGGCGGCGCCGCGATATCGGGCTGGGAAGCGCCAAAAAGGTGTCTTTGGCTTTGGCGCGCGAACGGGCCAGCCAAACACGCTCGCAAATGGAAGCGGGAATCGACCCTGTCATTCAAAAGCGCAAGGCGGCTGGCGTTCCTACGTTCCGTGAAGCGGCGGCGGTCGTATATGACGAGCAGCGCAAAACTTGGCGCAACGCGAAGCATAATTATCAATGGATGCAATCTTTGGAAGCTTATGCTTTTCCCGCGATAGGGGAACGGTCGGTTAGCGAGATTGACGGGGCAGCCGTTCGGGAACTGCTAATGTCCATTTGGCTTACTAAGCACGAAACAGCCGTTCGCGTCCGGCAGCGTATCAACACGATATTGGATTGGGCTGTCGCCAAGGGATATCGTGATGCGCCTCTGGCAATGTCGATAATCAATAAATCGCTTCCGAAACCAGCCAAAGGTTCAAAAAAACACCTCGCTGCCATGCCCTATTCGGACGTTCCCGAATTTTGTCATGCCCTAAAAAAGAAGAACAGCATTGGCGCGCTGGCCTTGCGATTGGCCATATTGACGGCGGCGCGCTCTGGCGAGGTGCGACTGGCAACGTGGAACGAGTTCAACTTTGAAACGGCAACATGGACCATTCCAGCCGAACGGATGAAAGCGGGGCGTGAACATGTCATTCCGCTTTCCAAGGCCGCTCTGGAATTATGTCAGGCAGCCAAGGGGCATCGCATTGCAGGCAGCGATTTTGTGTTTCAAGGGACCAAGAAAGGCAAGCCGCTATCTGACATGACACTCACTAAGATACTGCGAGATAGTGGCTTGCCGTTCACGGTTCACGGCTTCCGGTCCAGTTTCCGCGATTGGGTAGGAGAAGAAACCAGCTTCGCCGGTGACGTTGCCGAAATGGCTTTAGCGCATACCATCAAGGACAAGACAGAGGCAGCTTATCGGCGGGGGAATATGCTGGATAAGCGCCGGATATTGATGGACAATTGGGCTGATTATTGTGCGAGCAGTGTGACAAATATTGTGAGGTTGACCGCATGAGCCGGGGGAACCGGCAACTAGATGGTTTCTCCGTGTGGCGGTCGGGACGACTTTCTAGCGTGCTAACGGATGCAATAGCCCGACAGCTTCCCAATATTGATTTTGAAGAACTGGAGCATGCAGTAGACACTTTCGAATTGGTAGGTGTTTTAGGAACGTCAAATCCGAAAGAGGACAGGAGAAATATGAAAACTATTTCTCGATTATCCCGCCAATTGCATGATTGCCTTTATAAACTATCGCCTGATAGCCGCGCGATGCTGACTAAAAATATGAGCGCAGCTGGAATTGGTGCCAGGTATCGATCGATGCGTCGAGAACTGGCAGGATTGGTAATTGGGGCGGAAAATTGTTTAACACTTATTACCTCTCCGAAAGGCAGGCCAACCACAGCCAAAGTCGATTTGGTTCTATCTTTGGCGAAAATATTGGAGAGTGCTGAGTACGATGTTGATGCGAAAGCAGATGGCGCACTAGTGTATTTGACCGGTGAGATTCTCAATCATCTCTGTGAAGATCAAGACTATCGAAGCTTGGTGCGTAACTCTTTGGCAAAAAAACGTGGGGACAAGTGATCTATTTTGCCGCGCTGAACCTATGCAACTCCCGAATCGCCCGCCATACTCTGACACGCAACGGCACTCCTGCTTGTTGTCGCCAGTCCGGCGATTTGGACAGAAGGGCAAAAATATGGAACCCGCACTACTAACGGTGCCAGATTTTCTGACACGATATGCAATCAGCCGGAGCGAGTTTTACCGGCAAGTGAACAAAGGGAATATTCCCTTGCTGAAAATGGGGACAGCCAGCCGCGTTAGGCGCGAAGATGCCGAAGCATGGGCTGCGAGCCTTCCAACTTATCAGGGGGAGGCGGCATAATGACGATACAGATCAAAGAACCGCCCGCACCAAAAGAAAAAGCCCACGTTCCGGCGGCAACCGGAACGCAGGCGGATAAGATGGCCCTTGCAAGCAATCTCGAAAAACCGATTAGCACAATCTCTCCGCACAAAAAACAAATAATGTGCCGGTTGGGTGAGCGCTATTTTGTCCGATATGAACTCGCTTCCGTCATTATGGACAATAGCGGGATCGGGGGTGACCTGTGAGCGGCGTGTTCAAGGTCACAGCGATTGGACCGCTGGGTCAGTTCACCGTGCGAGGGCAGACCGCCAAGGCGTTGCTGCGGTTATCGGATGCAGGAAAGAAGGGTGTGACCGCTCAGGAGGTATCATCCTGGGCCTATCGTTTCTCTGCATATTGTTTTGATCTTCGTCACAAATATGGACTGACGATCTTAACCCATAAAGAGCCGCATGAGGGCGGCTGGCACGGCAGGCATGAGCTGACGACGCCAGTGACCATCCTCGACGTTAAACAGCCTAAGAAGGCAGCCTAGCGGCTTATATATGGGGCGGGGCGGCTGGCAACGGTCGTCCCGACAATCTTATGCGAAAGAAAAAGACCAAATTGAATCTCAAAGGGCGGTCGGTAAATGAGCAATTCGTCAAACTGCCGTTCTGGATGCTCGCCTGTCCTGCCTATCGTTCACTCAAGCCGGGACCGCGCGCTTTGCTGGTCGAGTTTCATGGGCGTTTCAATGGTAGGAACAACGGCAGGATCATTTTTAGCCAGCGGGAAATGGCGCGAGAAATCAATGTCAGCGACCGGCAGACCATTGCCAAATATGTAAGGGAACTAGAGGCGGCTGGTTTTATTCTGGCGATGCAGCGGGGCGGTTTTAATCGAAAGTCCCCGACAGAAAGCCGCGCGACGGAATGGGCGCTGACGATGTTTGCGATTGGCGACAAGCCAGCCGACAAAACATTCATGAGCTGGCGTCCTGAAAAAAACAACGGGACGGAAAAACCAACAGGCAGGGAAGGAAAATCCAGCCGTGAGGTTGATAAGGCTGTCCCTGCTTGTTTCGAGGGGCAGGAAAATCCAGCCGTGAAAGGTCTAAACGGGACCAATTCAAGGGCGGAATTTCCGTCCACATATACATCTATTACCATAGGTAGGGAGTTAAACTGATGGGGAAAGCAAAACAGAAGGACGAAGAAACGACACTCAAGATACAGGCTCAAGAGGGCAAGTCTGAAAGTCGGCAAAAGACCGAAGTTATTATGCGGCCCATGATCCGCAATGGCTACATAGTTGGATCGCTTGGCGGCAAACATTTTGGTACCGAACAGCCTGATTTGACGGACACGGTCGATATAATGGCCGAGGCTTGTAAAAAGGTGCGTGCCAATGATTTGAGCGACCAGAGAGACATTCTGACATCACAGGCAATGGCGCTCGACGCAATTTTTACCGTGATGGTGATGCGCTCTGAAAACAATCTGAAGGACTATTTCGACGCCTCTCAACGATTCATGCGGATGGCATTGAAAGCGCAGGCGCAATGCCGAACGACCATCGAAGCACTCGACCGCTTGGCAAGGGGCGGGGAACAAGTCATAAAGCATGTTCATGTCGATAACCGGGGCGGGCAAGCTGTCATTGCCGATAGCGTCCAGACAGGGGGGCAAAATGAAAAAACAGGGGAACAACCCCATGCAATCGGAGCGGCTGGCATTCCCGATTCCCAGCCGGTGCGGGGCAAAGACGTGGAGCGCAAATTGGGAAAGTAAAATGCAAAAATCTGATTTTTTTGGAATAGACCGACCTAGGCGATTATTCATAAGTTTTGGATTCTGTTCCGCTTTGCTTTTTATATTGACCCTGATTGCTGGACCAGTATCTGCGCAGCCTCAAAAGCCTCAGGATGTTGACGAGTTTTTAGCTGAAATGGGCGCGCATACCATCCGTGCGGTAAATATTGATATATGCTTTCCTGCAACTAGCGAAGAATATGAGGCGGTCGGCAAATACGCCATAGTGATGCTGGATTCAAAAAGCGCTATTGGAACCGAGCTGCCATTGAAGGCAGTTTATTTGCAAATAGGTGAAGTCAATTTTCCTCTTAGGCGGATTGCATTACTAGAAAAATATGAGGATGATCTGAGCAAGAGCCCCGATACAAATACCTACACTAGGCAAGTTTCGTTTTATCTCATTCCTATTTCAATGATGAAATTGGAAGCTCGCCTTGCAGTTGATTTTCAAGGTGGGCGGACCGAGTTCGGCGTTATGAGTTTTCCAAGCGGGAATGGCTTTGATGGGGGCGCTCCTGCATTTGTCAGGCTAGATGAATATGACACGCCGAGTGAGCCGAATATGGACGCGTTGTCGGCGATGATTGTGCGCGAATATCCAGATTATTTTCAATGAACTACAAAACAGATAAAACATGAAGTCGCGACTGAACCATACCAATTCAGATGCCCGCCGATGCGGAGCAAGAACACGGAAGGGGAAGCCATGCCAATCGCCGGGAATGGCTAACGGGCGTTGTCGAATGCATGGCGGGGCTTCAACCGGAGCTCCAAAAGGCAATCGCAACGCTTGGAAGCATGGGGCTTATTCGGATGACACATTGGCTGCTATGAAACTGGTGAAGTCGATGGCGCGACTTGACGGCTAGGCGTTCACAAGACACTGAAAATGTCGCCAGCTATGGCCGCTGGCATTAGCGATACTCTCTGGTCACTAGAGGACGTTGTTGCTAAGATTGATGAAATGGAGCCAGCACCTAAGAAGCGCGGCCCGTACAAAAAAGGGGGGTAACTATGACCAAGAATCCGGTAGCGTGGATCATTGGCGGGGTCGCAGTCATTATTTTGTCGCTGTTAATGGCCGATGATTGGTACGCCAGTTCTGGAGTGTTTTACAACGTCCTGAATGGTTCGGTCCTCGATTACAGCGTTCCGATGCGCATCCCTGTAATGGCCGGCGTAGTCTCAATCCTATGGGGCGTGTATCTCAAGTTGAAAATTTCAAACTGAGACACTACCCTCGGATGCATTTTCTGGTTGAAGTCAACAAAAGATGCTATGCAGGACGTTCAATAGGGGAATCGGAATGAAAAGAATTTTAATTGCAGTAGCAGCTTTTTCAGTAGCGACTGCCGCGTTCGGCCAATCCTCAGTTTACGTCAAACCATATGTCAAGCGTGACGGAACCATGGTTCAAGGTCATTATCGAACAGCTCCTGATTCCAGCCGATCTAACAATTGGTCAACGAAACCAAACGTAAACCCATATACAGGCAAGTCTGGGACGCAAAACGCTTATCCAACATATAATTATCGGTCTTCAAGCCCCACCTACCGAACCCCCAGCTACCCAAACTCAAATTCAACTTATCAGACCCCAACTTATACGCCGCCGTGTTACTATAATTGCCCTGATTAAGAATCTAAAAATCAGACAACTGCGCGCGCTCGAGTATGGGGCGTTGCGATCTCGCCAGCCGCAAATGCTGGAAACCGTCAGGCATTGAAAACATCCGCATTCCCAGTTGAGACTTCAGGGCGTAGGTAGGATCTGTTCTGTCCTGAAAGCGGACTCGATATCGCTTTCCTACACAAAAACAGTTTACTATTTGGATTGCATGCGCCCTCCCGATCTCGAAGAACTAATAATCGGACTGCTCGTGTTCCTGCTAGTTTTGCCGATGGCATACTGGTTTATGAAGGCGTTGTTTGCTTTAATTTTGGGTTTGTAAAAGGCATATTTGCCTTCTCGTCGACTAGTCCTGCCGCTATTGTCGCCGAATGATTATTGCTTTCCTTCTCGCAATTGTTCCAGCCGGACAATCATTTGAATGCACTCCGGTGCGCGTTTGGGATGGAGACGGGCCTATCTGGTGCGCAGAAGGGCCCAGGGTTCGATTGTCAGGTATTGCGGCGCGTGAAATGGATGGGACATGCATCGCTGGTCATCCATGCCCGAAAGCGACTGCTGAGGAAGCCAGAGATACTTTGGTTAGTTTGGTGGGCAGGCCGATAGGAGTGTCATCTGAAGGCCATGTTCGGGTTAAGGGACCGAAACTGGAATGCCAGTCACTTGGCTCTGCTGGGGGCAAACGAACGGCTGCGTGGTGCATGTCTCCGCGTTACGGAGACTTGTCTTGTGCAATGGTCGAATCAGGGACAGCGCTGAAGTGGGGCAGATATTGGGTCAATCATCGCTGCTGAAAGCATATTGACAGTTTCGGTCAATAATGGCCAAGATTCGACACTGTAGCCAATTTCAGTCATCATGTTCCAGAAGGAAGCATTTATGCGCTTGTTGGTGCTTTACGGCCTGATATTGGCATTAGCGGGGATAGAGCCTCACTCTGCGCCCGCCTATGCCCATGGCGGTGGACTGGCTGCTGACGGTTGCCACAATGACCGTAAAAACGGCGGGCGGCATTGTCATCGAGGCAATCCGTCTTCGCTGGCGACGCAAACTCCAAGTGGACAAACATACTATCCCAATTGTGCTGCAGCTCGTGCGGCTGGTGCTGCACCTGTGAGACGAGGCCAACCGGGATATGGAACGCATCTCGACCGAGATAGGGATGGGATTGGGTGTGAGTGACGGGGAGGGGTGTCTTAATCTCTCCAGCCGTCAATCGGTAAACCGTCGACATTTCACGCCTATATCGCTAATACAGTTTCTCGCCCGCGCGCAGGAATCTGAACCAAATTGATGAAATCTGGGTCGAAAGTTACGGGCAACGCGCAACCACTGACTGCGGCTGGCTGGATAGGATTGTCTCTTTTTGATACCAAAAGCCCCAGCATTGGCCGGGGCTTCGGTTAATGGGATGCCACAATGGGCTATTCAGTGGTATCTTCAATTCCACGCATTTCTATTCTCCTTCATCTGCTTCTATAACGTCTGATTCCTTAACAGGATCCTTCAAAACGCTAAAAAACACAGAAATTTTTGAATCGTGCGAAAGGTTTTCAATCCGATATGCTTTGTGTTGCTGATCTCCCGGATGAACCTCAATTACACGCTTCTCTTGTCCATGTATGGCAATGCGGATCTTATTTGACAAGCTGTTTCGAATTCGAATCGTGATTTCGTCCCAGTGTTTTTTCGCCTGCAAACGATAGCCTTCATCCGCTCCAGAGTCGGTTTTTAACTCCCTCAAGCCTGCGCCTTCGATTGGAACCAGCTTTTGCCAGCATCGAAAGCGAGTTCGGAACTCCCTTCGCTGCCCGGGTAAGATTTCAAGCTTTTGAGGTTTCGGTTTGAATGTCTCGCCAGCTTTGAATTCACCGCCTTCATGCAGAATCTCATCGTCACGGCTTTCGAAGCCGCCCTTACCATCTGGTAGGAGGCTTGTGGTGACTGCAGGAAAGATCTTAAGGCATGGCTCGTTTCCACAGGCATCATCTGGCACAACGCCCTGTGTAAATTCAAAAATTGATGGCTCGCTCGAAAGATAGTTAGCGACGGTAAATCTGCGCGATACGTCGACCTGTATTAAGTTGTTCACTTCATCAAAACTTATTACATCAATGGTTGTATCGTTGTTTTGGCAATCGGAACTGATTGTTTGGACCCGAGAGCGGAGGAAAGCGATTTCACCACTTCTCAGGCGTTTGGCGTCAAAAAGAAGGTCAATTTTATCATCGAAATTGCGGCCCCGGTCGGCCTCTCTCCTCTGAATTAAAATAATCATGAATCCTAAGAGAGAGAAAAAAATCAGATCCTCAGTTAATGATCCGAAGAAACTCGTTATAATCGGTGGCCGTAAATCACCATCTATCTCTAGATAAAGAGCCCACCAAAACAATATAGCAACGACCAGTAGGACTAGAAAGGCTGCAAATGCGGGCCAGTACTGTTTCCAGAGAGATGGTAAGGGCGCGCGCACCTCCCGCATGTATCTTAGGAAAATAATTACAGCTACGCTGAACGGAAGCAGAACAGCACCAACAATGATCCAGCTGACCCAATCAACTCCAAGAAATCCGCCAATCGCAATTGCGTCGGCCGCCTGTACATCCGCCAAATAGTGGCTCCCTGTCTAAACCATCCCTACAAAGTATCCTTAGCTATTGGTCTAGTCCCGTACAATTGCAAATTTAACCGAGTTCGAAGCAATTCAATTGTTTGACGTTAATCCATTGCGAAAGTCACCATTTGCTGCAATTTTGTCACCTTGGTTCCATAATAGATTAAAGTCGCGTGCCATCCGCATCGATGTCCATTTCGCCTACCCTTTTTGGAATCTGCGGTGACTATAAACGAACTTTTATTGCAATTTGGACTTGATAGATCAGTGAAGCGCAAGCGAGGGTCGTCTGGATAGCGACGCCACCTTATAGTGGTAAAAAATGTGGTATAAAAATTATTGTTGTAGATATATTTCATTAAATACAAATAGTTATATAGATACTTATACGGATATCCTGTCCACCATCCCTTGATCTTCCAGTATCTGGAAATGGCTCACCCCGGAATCGATCCCCTATATGCGGCGCCGTTCGCGTGGCCGGTTGTCGCTTGCTGATTGCAAAAGCGGGAAAATGTTTAATATGATGCTCACCTTAAACGACTTTTTAATTTTGATCCCCTAAAACCTTGCACATTGGGGCGACCAGGTTCCTTTAAATTTATAAATGAGCTTGCGCCGTTAATTGACGGGGTAACAATTATGACTGCGCAAATTCAATATTGCGATGACGAGACGTTTTGGAACAGGCTTGATGCAAATGACCGTGACACAAGAATCTATGTAGATGCCGATGCGCTGCTGTATCGCGCCAGCGACCAGCAAACGGCTATTGTCATCCAAAATCTCTCTATCCATGGCGTCCGGGCGACAACCGACTTTCCGCCATTGGTCGGAGAGGCCATTGAAATCGATCTGGCCGGCCAGGGTCGCTTTCAGGGCGTGGTCAGATGGCGACATCAGAACAAATTCGGCGTTCATACCTTCGAGCACATTGATCTGAACCTGTTTTCCGACCAGATCGAATAGAGACCCTTTCCAACCTGGCCGGGATTTTGCCGGTTGGCAGGAAACTGGCGCGCAGGCCCAAGCAGGAGATCGCAGGGCTGGGGACATGCGCCGAAACTCCGGCGATCGCAGCAGCAAGGCTGAGCATGCCGATCGCCGACGCTCTGGGCAGCGGGCTGATGCCGGCCAGATATGGCCTTCCCGCTATCATGGCGCCCAATTTCCTGACCCTTCAAAATTGCGCATTGCATCAGGTGACTTATTAAAGTAACACACCGTGTAGTGACCAAGGTTGAAGACAGGAAATCGCACATGCTGCAGCTCAAGAATGTAACGCATATCTACCCCAACGGTACGAAAGCACTGGATGATGTCAGCCTGTCGATTCCCAAGGGCATGTTCGGCCTGCTCGGTCCCAATGGCGCTGGCAAATCAACGTTGATGCGGACGGTTGCGACGCTGCAGACGCCGACGCAGGGCGAAATCAATTTCGGCGACCTTGATATTCTGAAGCAACCGGAGAAGCTGCGCGAGACGCTGGGCTATCTGCCGCAGGATTTTGGCGTCTATCCGCGCGTTTCCGCCTATGACATGCTCGACCATATGGCGATTTTGAAGGGTGTGTCTTCCGCCGCCGACCGCAAGGGCACGGTTGAAACGCTGCTCGACCAGACCAATTTGTGGGAAGTCCGCAAAAAGGCGATTGCCGGCTTTTCCGGCGGCATGCGGCAGCGCTTCGGAATCGCGCAGGCGCTGATCGGCAATCCCGAGCTGATCATCGTCGACGAGCCGACCGCCGGCCTTGACCCCGAGGAGCGCAACCGTTTCCTCAATCTGCTCGCGGAAATCGGCGAGAATGTGGTGGTGATCCTGTCGACGCATATCGTCGAGGATGTCTCCGACCTTTGTCCCAATATGGCGATCATATCGGAGGGGCGAATCCGGATGACCGGCGCGCCCCTGGATCTGATTGAAAAGGCGAGGGGTACGGTTTGGGCCAAGACCATTTCCCGCGATCAGTTGGACGAGGCCAAGCGTAGCTATAATGTCATCTCGACCCGGCTGTTTGCCGGTCACACGATCATCCATGTGCTGGCCGACAGTGATCCGGGAGACGGCTTCGGCCTTGTCGATGGCGGGCTGGAAGACGTCTATTTCTCGACGCTTGTCGGTGCCCGCAACGGCAGCACCGCACCGATCGCTGCCTGAGCCGGGGAGAAGCAGATGTTCGCGAAAATTGCCGCATTCGAACTGCGTTACCAGCTGCGCAATCCGGTTTTCTGGGTTGTCACGATCCTCTTCTTCCTGCTGACATTCGGCGCGGTTACCGCAGAGAATATCACCATCGGCAGCGGTGGCAATGTCAACGTCAACGCACCATCGGCGATCATGCAGATCAGCCAGATCCTGACTGTGTTTTTCATGTTCGTGACCACTGCCTTTGTCGCCAATGTGATCGTACGCGATGACGAAAGCGGCTTTGGCCCGATGGTCCGGGCGACCCGGGTGCGCAAGTTCGACTATCTGTTCGGCCGCTTTGCCGGCGCGTTTCTGATCGCGGCCATTGCGTTCATCGCGGTGCCCCTGGCAATCTTCATTGGCAGCCTGATGCCGTGGCTGGATCCCGAAACCGTCGGACCCAACCGGCTCGGCTATTATCTCTTTTCCTATTTCATTCTGGCGCTTCCCGGCATTTTCCTGACCTCTTCGGTCTTCTTTGCCATCGCCACCGCAACGCGCTCGATGATCTATACCTATGTTGCGGTCGTGGCTTTTCTGGTCCTGTACCTCAGCTTCCTGACGGTCATCGGCAACAAGCCGGAATGGCAGGATACAGCAGCGATATTCGAACCCTTCGGACTGGGTGCCGTGGCGGTCATTTCAGAATATTGGACAGTGACAGAGCGCAACAGCCTGCTGCCGGCGCTGGAAGGCGCGCTGCTCTACAACCGCCTGATCGCCATCGGCATTTCGCTGCTGGCGCTGGCGTTCGCCTTCCGCAAGTTCAGTTTTGCCGAGCGCGGCCTGTCGAAACGGAAGATGAAGAAACAGCGCAAGCGGGCTACCAAACTCGCACAAACCGCGCCGCAGATAGTTGACACATTGCCGTCCTCCGATCCGAAATCAGCCGCGTGGGCGCAATTCTGGACCCAGGCGCGGCTGGAGATGCGGATGGTTCTGCGCAGTCCTGCCTTTTTCATCCTGATGCTTATCGGCCTGTTCAATGTGAGTGCCCGACTGCTGTCTTCGAGTGAGATATACGGGACACCGCTGTTCCCGGTCACCTTTTCGCTGATCGGCATGTTGCAGGGGTCGTTTGCGATCATTCCTTTCGTCATTGCCATCTATTATGCCGGCGAACTGGTCTGGCGGGACCGTGATCGCAAGATGCACGAGATCATCGACGCGACCGCTTTGCCGAACTGGGCCTATATGGCACCGAAAACACTGGCCGTTTCGCTCGTGCTTGTTTCGGCGTTGCTGGTGTCCGCCATTGCGGCCATCGCGCTCCAGTCGATTCAGGGATATTTTGACTATGAACCGATCAAATATTTCATCTGGTATGTGCTGCCGCTCAGCGTCGACCTGATCCTGATTGCGGTGCTGTCGGTCTTCGTCCAGGCTCTGAGCCCGAACAAATATATTGGTTGGGCGATCATGCTCGTCTATTTTATTTCGACGATTACGCTGAACAATCTTGGCTTCGAACACCCGCTTTACCAATATGGCAGCACCGGCGAGAATCCGGTGTCCGATCTCAACGGTGACAATATCGAACGGGCGCGCAACTGGTGGCTCCGGCTCTACTGGAGCGGGTTTGCGCTGATCTTTGCAGTGCTGGCGCATCTTCTGTGGCGCAGGGGAACGGAATCGAGCCTGCGTCCCCGTCTCCGCCAGATACCGCGTCGGCTGGCCGGTACCCCTGGCGCGATCATGCTCGCGGCGGTGGCCGTCACTGCCGGCAGCGGTGCCTATATCTATTACAACACCAATATCCTCAATGAATATCGCACCACCGATGACGCCGAAAAACGGCTTGCGGATTTTGAAAAAAAATATCTCAAATATGAAAATGTAGAGCAGCCGGCGATCAGGCAGATCACCCTGGAGGTCGATCTCTACCCGGACGAAAAACGGGCGGAATTTGCGGGCTCCTATCAGCTGATCAACGACACCGGCGTGCCGATCGAGACATTGCACGTGCGGTTCAACGATCCCTATGTCGAAATTGTCAAGCTGGAGGTTCCCGGTGCCAATCTTGAGCAGAATGATCGGGAGATGCAATATCGGATCTACCGTTTTGACCAACCGATGGCAGTGGGCGAAACGCGCAGCCTCAGCTTCCAGAGCCGGCGCCAGCAAAAGGGTTTCCGGGCGGGTGAGCAGGATATCCGTCTGGTGAAAAACGGCACCTTCCTCAACAATGGCGAATTTTCGCCGTGGATCGGCATGGATCGCAACGGTCTGCTGAGCGACCGGCAGACGCGGCGCAAATATGATCTGCCACCGGAACTCCGGCCGGCCAAGCTGGAAGATGAATCGGCCCGCATGCGCAATTATGTCGGCAATACCGACTGGGTGATGTCGGACATAACCGTCTCCACCAGCCGCGCCCAGGTTCCGATCGCGCCGGGAAACAAGGTCAGCGACGAGGTAAAGGGTGACCGCCGGATCGCGCGATTTGTGTCCGAGGCACCGATCCTGGCATTCTTCTCCATCCAGTCGGCCGATTATGCGGTAAAGGAGCGGACCGCAGATGGCGTCGATATGGCCGTCTATTATCATCCCGATCATGATTTCAATGTCGACACGATGCTCGATGCGACCGAAACATCGCTGGCCTATTACAAGAAGAATTTCGGGCCTTATCAGTTCGACTATGCGCGGATTATCGAATTTCCCGGCTATGCGCGTTTTGCTCAGGCCTTTGCCGGTACCGTGCCCTTTTCCGAAACCATCGGCTTCATCGTCGACAATAGTGACATCAACGAAATCGACTATGTCACCTATGTTACGGCGCATGAATTCGGCCACCAATATTGGGCGCATCAGCTGATCAGCGCAAATATGCAGGGCGGCACCCTGCTGGTTGAAACCATGGCGCAATATTCGGCACTGATGGTGATGAAACAGATCTATGGTGACGACAAGATCCGCCGCTTCCTGCAATATGAGCTTGACGCTTATCTAACTGCCCGCGGCGGCGAGGTGATCGAGGAGTTGCCGCTCAACCGGGTCGAGGATCAGGGCTATATCCACTATCGCAAGGGTGCGGTGGTGATGTATCTGCTGCAGGACCGGCTGGGTGAGGATCGGGTCAATGTGATGCTCTCCGCGCTGCTGGACCGCTACAAGTTCAAGGGGCCTCCTTATGCCATTTCCACCGATTTGGTCGACGGTTTCAAATCGCTCGCACGTACCGACGCGGAGCGGCAACTGGTGACCGATTTGCTGGAGAAGATCACGCTTTATGATTTCAAGGCAAGTATTGCCAGCGTCAGGAAGCTGCCGGATGGGCGCTTCGAGACCGAAATCTCGATCGATGCGGCGAAATATTATGCCGACGGCCTGGGCAAGGAAAGCAAGGCGAATCTGGATGACGAGATCGACATCGGCCTGTTCACCGCAAAGCCCGGCCTCGGTGCCTTTGACAGCAAGGATGTGCTCTACAAGAAACGCCACAGAATCACGTCGGGAGCGCAGAAAATAAGGATCGTGACCAGCAACCGGCCAGCTTTTGCCGGTGTCGATCCCTATAACAAATATATCGACCGCAACAGCGACGACAATATTGTTGAGGTGACTGCACCTTAGCCATCTTGACGCGCCAGAAGCTGTGAGCCATGCGCTGCCGATGCGATTTTTCTCTGACAATGCCGCGTCGGTACACCCGAAACTTCTGGATTCGCTCGCTGCAGCGAATGCAGCGGACACGGCCTACGACGGCGACGCGCTCAGCGCGCAGCTGAACGCGGCCTTTTCCGACCTGTTCGGGACCGAGGTCGAGGCGCTCTGGGTGGCGACCGGCACCGCGGCCAATTGTCTGGCGCTGGCGGCCATGTGCCCCGCGCACCAGGGCGTGATCTGCCACCGCGAGGCGCATATCGAGCAGGACGAGGCCGGGGCGCCCGGTTTCTTTACCGGCGGGGCCAAGCTGATGCTACTCGACGGG
>TARA_R110002124_G_scaffold263784_2_pt1 | contig 14390 bp, 13 predicted proteins | sample TARA_R110002124 | Tara Oceans TARA_R110002124 (sample SAMEA4397445) | marine metagenome | biome: Polar Biome; feature: [SRF] surface water layer (ENVO:00010504); material: water (ENVO:00002006), including particulate matter (ENVO:01000060) such as... | depth 5 m | reverse complement strand
CCGCCACCATGTGGGCCTGACCGAGCAGTTCCACCACTATGACCTTGACCTGAAGTTCCTGAACCACCGCCAGATGTACCACCGCCGCCACCACCTGAAGCACCACTTCGACCAGAACCACTCATGTAACTTCCAGCACCACCACCGCCACTAACTGATGTTCCAAAAGCTGAACTACCACTTCCATTTCCGCCTTTGCCAGTATTTGAACTTGCTGAACCTGCACCACCACCTATTGATATACTATAGCCTGTTGCAGATACATTTGCATTTTGAACATATTTGTAACCACCTGCACCACCGCCACCACCAACTTGGACTCCTGCACCACCGCCACCGCCAACTATTATATAGTCAAGATAGCCATAAGTTCCCAATGTAGTTACTGTAAAAGTACCACCGCCTGTGAATTTGTGAATTTTATAATCACCACTTGTTGATATTGAACCACCAGTAGCAACCATACCTGTGAAAGAAGATTTACCATAGCCATCAGACATTTCAATTTCACCACTAGCAATACCAAACAAATCTCTTGTTTGAGAATCGTTCATGCCTATTTGAGCAGTACCCGAATTGCCTATTTCTACATTTACTTGGTTAAGTGTAATCTGTCCAGAACTTGGTAAAGCCATTATTTATTCTCCAATGCTTCTACTTTAGCAGTTAACTCCTTGATTGCTTCTACCAATAAACCTATTGTTTGGTCATACTGTAAAACTTTATATTCGTTACCATCATCAACTTTTAAAGGTAATGTGCTTTCTGTTACTGCTGAAGGTAATACTTTTTCAACATCCTGTGCAATTAGACCTGCTGACTTTTTATCATCTGCGTTATAAGTAAAAGTAACACCATTTAACTGATTAACTTTAGATAGAGCGTCTGTAATAGGTTCTATATCGTGCTTTAATCTTTCATCTGATATAGTGCTTGAATAAGCAATAACATTGCCATCAACATGCAAATCACCATCTGATTCCAGTCGCATTTCTTCACCAGCATTAATATACCAATTATGCATAGAATCAGTTGCCATTTTATAGCCCCAATTTCCATCATCATCTAAAAAACCTACACTTCCACTTTCAGCATATACATAACCATCAATATTTCCTGCCGAATCCTGCATTCTAATTTCCGCACTAGAACCAGAACCACTAACAGTAAGACCAAGTGTAGTAATTCTTAATCTTTCGCCACCATTAACTAAAAAACCTGTATGAGAATTATTACTCCAATAAAGGTAATCACCAGAATCATATCCAACTGATGTAAATCCTTTTGCTGAACAATCACCCATTGAACTTGATAACTTAACACCTGTAACTGCACCCGAAGCAATTTTTGCGGATGAAATTGCATTGTCATATATCTGTGATGTACTAATTGAATTTGTTGCTAATGTTGCTGTAAGCGTTCCACCCACAGTTAAATTACCAGAAGTAGTAATACCACCACCAGAACCAATTGTTAATCTTGTACTTCCATTTGTTGCAAATGTCATATCTCCCGCATTTTGCAAAATATGAGCTACTCCTGAACCACCAATTTTTTCTATGTAATAATAATCTGAACCACTAAAATTACCACCATCAGCATCTAGCCACAATCTAGCTTTTCTACTAGCAGTAGTTGAATTTCCAAGATGGCTAAAACCACCACCTGCTTCATGATTAACATTTCCAATTTCAGTTATTGAAGTAAATTGCATGTTATTACCTTGAACTGTAACTCCTGTATCGCGTGTTTTTAATTTCCTACCGTTGTTGTAATAAAGGTCTACTGAACCACCACCATTAAAAGTAGCCATTGTTGAATTATCATTAGAACGTCTAAAATTGATTGCCGAATTAGCTTTAATAAATAAATTACCTGTACCAGCTTCATCTATGTATGAATCCGAAGCATTGTGATATATCTGTAAATCACCACCACTAGAAGAACCAATTGCTAAATTAACATTATCAGCAAGTTTTAATTCACCTGTCATAGTACCACCAGATTTCGGAAGGGCATTTCCTGCTGTTGTAGTAGTGCTTGTTAATACTGCATCTCTTGTAGCAATATCAACGCCATCAACTGTGCCAGTTACAGCTATAGCTCCTGTTACATTAACACCACCGTCATCAATTCTAAATCTTTCACTACCATCATCTATAGAAAATGTCATATAACCAGCATCAGCACTACTGCTAGTAGTTTGAGTAAAGAAATGTGCTCTATTTAATACTTGAGTACCACCATTAAAAACAGTTTGAATTCCCATTCTATTTGTATCTGAAGCACCAAGATAAAATTCTGGATTACCACTATTAGTTGGTTTATAAAGTTTTGTTTGCCCTGCATTTGTTGCTGTTAATGTGCCAGTAAAACTTAAATTTCCAGAACTAGTAATTTCCATTAAATTTGCAGAATCATCTTGCTTTCGCCATTTAGTTGCACTCGAACCGACATAAATATAATTTTCAGAAGCGTCAGAAGCAACAGTAAAAACTTTTGAAGTTCCACTTGATGAACCTGTCATACTTACAAGTGTGTCAGTAACTAAAGCACCTGTCATAGTGCCACCAGCTAATGGTAGTTTAGTTGAGTCTGAACCAGCAGGTAAATTAGTTAAGTTAGAACCATTAAGTGCAGGTAATGTACCTGATAGTCTTGCCATTGGTAAAGTGCCTGAAGATAAATCACTTGCACTTGTTGAATTAGTTACCTTAGCAGTATTAGCTGTAATTGCTGAGGCTTGTGCAGATGTTATTCCTACTTTAGCAGTATTTGCTGTAATAGCACTTGTTTGACCAGAAGTAATACCTGTCTTAGCGGTATTTGCAGTTATAGCTGAAGCCTGACCTGAAGTGATTCCAGTCTTAGCTGTGTTGTTTGATATTGCTGTAGCTTGACTCGAAGTAATTCCAGTCTTAGCTGTATTTGCAGTTATAGCACTTGTTTGAGCCGAAGTGATTCCTGTCTTTGCAGTGTTAGTTGCAATTGCTGTATTAATTGAATTAGCTAGTTTGTCTGCTGTTACTGCATCATCTGCTATCATAGCTGTAAGAACTTTACTAGTTCCTATTGTAAGAGCAGTTGCACCTGTTACATCACCAGTATGAGTGGCATTAGTTGTCTTAGAAGTATTGGCGGTTATAGCACTTGCTTGAGCAGATGTAATACCAACTTTAGAACTATTGGCAAGAATTGCATTTGTTTGACTGCTTGTAATTCCTGTTTTTGCTGTGTTTAAAGTTACAGCACTATTTAAACTTTGAATATCTACGCCATCAACTGTGCCAGATAACACAAGATTTCCTACAACATTAATTCCTGTTGCAGTTGTTGAAAATTTAAGAACACCATTATGAAATAAATCTACATCTCCATCATCAGTAAATTCAGCTAAAGTTTCTCCTGAACCTAATATTTGCACAGATGAACCTGCTGTTGCTGAGCTTAGTCTTAATGCTCCAGTAGATGTGTTTATATGAGCGTTAGTACCATCATGATATAAAATTAAATCACTACCTGAACTTGAATCATTTCCAAGTCCTAAGACTACATTATCATTTAAAGATACATTACCTGTAACTGTGCCACCTGTTTTTAGTAAATTTAAATCTGAATAGGCTTTGGTTACTGCATCTGTTGTTGCTACTGGTGTTTTTACTCCTGTAATAGCGTTATTACTCATAGCTATTGCACCAGTAAAAGTGCCACCAGTTTTAGGCATTGCTTCTAAGTCTGTTGCAAAATCATCTAACAACTCTGCTGTCATTCTTAATTCTACATTGTCACCATTTGCATGTGAACTGCTTGTAGCTATACAAGTAAAAGTAGTTCCTGAAATTGCAGTTACTTTAACAACTTCATTATCAATAGTTACATAAGTGTGGTCAGCCCCACTTAAACTTGGAAAGCCACTGTTAGAAGCAACAGAAAATTGTGTTACTCCTGCACTTATACTTGCCGAAAGCGTTGTAACGGCATTGTTTGTAAATTTTACTGCCATGTGGCTCTCCTAATTGTTTAAAGTTTAGCTAACTGTAACCGTCCAAGTTATCGTCATTGAATCGTCTACCGATTTATTAATAACGCTAAAGACCGTGCGGCACAAAAGGTCGCCTCCAGAAGCGGCATCTAATACACCTGCTTCAGTAATTGCTCCTGTTCCAGTACCAGCCGCATAAGTAGCAACATATGCAATAGCATTTGCAGTTACAGTAGTTGAACCTAATGCAACTCTTACTATTTCTGTTTGCAAAGCTGTATTACCAACTGCGGCTACATTTGTGCCACTTCCAATTGCCATATGAGTCATAACTGAATTTACGTTATTCATACGTTGGGCTACCCAAACTTTCCCACTTGTTACTACTAAATTGTCTACTTCTTGGACTACCTTATCGTTTATAGCGATAGATAGCTTACCAATCATCTTAAAGTTATCGTTAATCATGTCGTTCTCCGTTATTAATTAAATTGTTTACTACCTAGCACCATTCCACCTAATGCCCTACCATGAATAGAGTCTATTGATATTGTATCACTAAACCCTAAAACATTTTCTTTAAAACTAATGTAGTCTTTATCTACTTGTGCAGTATCATCCATAACAAATGCATCTGCAAAAACATAATTGTATTGTAATAAAGGTGTATCAGAAAACGATACTACATTTAATTTTCCTACATCAATACTTCTAATATTTGTTTCATTAATACTAACACCATCAGGAACTTGTTTATTTGGATGTAAAACAGTTTCATCTGATATTGAAACATTATCTAGTTTTGTTTTTGAAACTAAAGCACCAATTAAATCGCCAAGCGTTACACCATCCGTAACTGCAGGGATGTTTAATGCCACACTTACAATTTCACTTAATGTTATAGTTTCTGGTCTGTCTAATTCAATTAGGCTACTTACAACATCACCAAGCGTATAACTATCAGTATAAGTATCAAAATATTGTACTGCTGTAGTTACAACATCTGAAAATCCAAAATTATCAGTTAGCCCTTTATTTAAATCAAATAACTGAACATCAGTAAAAGAAAAATTATCCGCTTTTGCAGTAATAAAAGCAACTCCTATTACATCACTTAAAGTTACTGTATCAAAATAAAAAGGGTTATCAAAACTCTGCGACCTAATATGATAGTCTTGTGCAGTAGCTTGAACAAATTTTACTGTGGCTCTTAAAGGCATTTAAAATTGCTCTCTAACTAAAAATTTAAATTTGTCAGCAATAGTTAAAACCTTGCCACCTACAAAAGTTATTTCTATTTCGCCTTCATAATCTCCTGCTTCACCATCTAAGGTTGTTAATCCCCACGCAACAACAATAACACCATCAATATATGGTAAATTTTTAGTACAAGTTATTGTGTGAGTAGTTCCAGTACCATCAATTTTTCTGAATTTCATCTTAATCGTGGACATATTTGTTAAATCTAACGGTTCCCATGTTTCGGGGTTAGTTAAACTTAAAATTTTTCCAGAAGCGGCTACATTACTATCTCTAAGCGTTATTACTAACAGAGGTAAATCATCACCTTTAACTAAATTAATTGGTTTGTAATATGCCATTATGCTGTCCTTTTCCAAAAGTAAACTACAATGTAAGGCTGTACAACTGAAGTGCTAGTTGTGTGCGTGTGAGTTGAACCACTACCTGCACCACCAATTTGATTTCCTGCACTACTCGAAACTGCACCATTATTCGGGCCATATGAACCTGCATACGAAGAAGTCATAAAACCACCACTATTTCCTGATACTGGCGTAGATGTACTTGTTACAGCGTATGGATGTCCGTGTGGTGGTAATTGTGCAATGCTTAATGATGTTCCGCCTACTGCGGTTGTATCTGTTTTAGCACCACCTGTTTCTTCAATTTGATTAAAATCACCATCATTAGAATCTAAACCTACTAGAGTTTTACCACTACCAAAAGCTACCCATGTTGTGCTACTCATTCCTGCTAATAAATTTGCAGGGTTTGTACTTACTACAGAAGTATATACATGACCTACTGGATATATAGAAGTCATAACAATACCAAGTGATGCTAAAGAATTTAATTGTGTTTGAATATTACTTGTAACACCATCAGTGTGATTTAGTTCTGTATGTGAAGCAGTTACATTTCCAGTAACATTTGGAAATCTACTAGCCAACATAAGACCTAAGTTTGCACTAGATAATGAACCTACTACAATCCATGCAGAATCTCCACCATTTCTTATTTTTAAATTACCACCTGTTGTAGGATGTGTGTCTGCCCATAATTGATAGGCATAGGTGGTTGTTGGTGCTGTAGTACCACTATTTGCACCTGCAATAGCAGTTAAAGCTAGATTAATATCTGACCGAACTGCGGCTCCTGTACCATTTGCTATGTTGTAATCATGCTGACTCATGCTTTCCTCCCGAATCCTGTAGCCATCCAATTAATGTTTTTTTGTATAGCTGTACCACCGCTATTATATATTACAATGCTAAAACCATTTACAGTTTCATTACTGGTAGTCCAATAATCACCTGTTGAACTGTTTTGAATTGTAACTCCTAAATATGGAACAGCTTTAAATGAATTAGTATAGGATACTGATAATCCACTTGTAGGAACTGTTACATTTGAGGCTTTTTCATTTCTATCTGGCATATCTATTGTTACACCTAAATTTGTAATAGCTATATTTCTTGATGAATCTTGTGAAGTAATAACAACTTTAAATTCAAACGCTCTTGCTTGAAAATCACCAATTACTAATGGCTGAAAAGCTGTCCATGTTGGGTTTGAAGCGGGGTCTGTTTGAGTAGTCCTTATTTGCAAAACAGCAACCACTTTATCTGAAGGTTCACCATCAAAATTTGACCAATTATCAATTAAAGCTGTTCTGGAATCTATGTAAGCATCAGTTTGTCCTACTGGTACTTGTACAAATCCTGAAGCAACAAAATTTGCTGTAACCCTTGAAGTAAACACTTGACCTAAATCTATATAATTACTAAATGTGTAAGAGCCAGATGTAGCAACTACATTATTTGTGTTAGTTAAGACTAATGTATTGCCATCTTTAACAGTATTATTTTTTTGTCCTGAAAATGCAGGTGATTGTGTGTCTGTTGCAACTACATTAAAATCAATAATGTTTGGAACTGTTGTAATAGCTAATGAGGCAGTATTAGCAAAGTTACCTGCTGAATCAACAGCTTTAATCATGTATGTACCTGCTAATAATGGCAATGTAGCATTAGTAGAAGTTCCTGCCAAAGCCTGTCCTAAAGATGAACCACCAGCCCATACTGCACCAGTTGTAATCGGGGTATGTCTTATTCTTAAAAATCCACCATGAATTACATCAATATCAGGCGACCTATCCCATTGCAAATGAGCAGAGCCATCAATAGCATTTACAGAAAAATTTGTTATAGTTAATGGAGGTGTAGTTAATCCTGCTAAGTTACTATTTGCAGTTATATAAGCTGATTTAACGCCTATTGTATTGACTGTCCTTACCCTAAAAGAAAATGCACCTGCTTTAAGATTATTAACTTCAGCAGTAGTTGCCCTTGTTTGTGTAACAAAGTGAAATATTTGTGCTATACCCGTTCCTGACCCTACGCCTGTTGCAGAAAACTGAACGCCTACTGTAGCACTTGTTGCACCAATTGCTGTCCAATTAGTATTACCAACAAAAGAAATTGTATATATTTGTCCAGTAATAAAAGAACCTGCATTTGTTGAGCCTTCAGCGTACTCTACTTCATAGTATTGAGCAAACGCATCTGTTGGTGCAGTCCAATTAAGGTTTGCTCTTACTTGAACTCCTTGACCTGTATTAGTTACAAACAATTGTTCTGCTACTAATAAGTTAATAGGTATTTTGGTTGTACTAACATCTGGCAAATTAGTATTTGGTGCTGTGTCTGACACTTGAATAGTTCCAAAAGCATATGAACCAGCCGCATATTCAACTGCTGTAACTTTGACTTCATCATTATTTTGTAAAGCCATTTTTATAATTCTAAATTTTTTACCTGCACTATTATTTAGATATTGCCACCCAACTGTTGAATGTTTAATATAAACAACATCTCCAACTTCTGCCTTTAATGCTTCTATTGTTGCTGTAAATACACAACTTATTCTTTGTCTTGATTGATTTATATTAATAGTAGTAATCATTTTTGCTCTATCAATATCAGTTGTATAGGGAAGCGTAGTAGTTTTTTCTAATAATTCACCATTATCTAATGTTCTTAATGATGTTGATTCCACTACAGCTATATCAGGTTGCCATTGTTTATTTTTATTAATAAAGTTTGCTCTGATTCTATTAAATTGACTATTTTTACTACCTAATGAAATTTGCCATTCGCCTACAATATTATCTTCATCAAATGTAAACCCAGCATTTTCAATCTTATCAATAATTAATTTATATTTTCCACCAGTAAATACTAGAAATCCTTTACATGAAGTAAGTAATTGTTTTAATATTCCAATTGAGCCTTGAGCAGTATTTACTATTCCATTGCAAGTGTATCTTTTAACTGTTGCTCCACCAATATTAACAGTAGTATCACAATGATTAGCCGCTAGGTTAAATGCAGTATCATCAATTAAAGATGTTGATATTCCTCTACCATACCTAGTGTTTGTTAAATAATCTCTAATACATAAAACTGGATTATCACTCCACACTTTAGGATTAACTTTACCTGTTCCTGCTCCACTGCTTGTTGCTACAAATACTGTTCCCACTGTAGCTATAGGAATTAATGTGCCTGTTCCTATGCCTTTAGCAGTTGCAGTGAATATAGTTCCTACTGAATTATTTGCAGAGCCTATTAATACAAAATCTGTAGTACCAACTGAACTTATTTTATATACGGTATTTAGTAAAATTTCATCTACATTGTGTGCAATTACTCCAGCATTTTCCCATTGTGTTTGAGTGGTATTTCCTAATGTTATTATTTTATATGTAGTGCCTGTAACAAATGAACCTCCAGTCTTAAAGGCTCTTGGGTCATATACTTTAGTACCTTTTAAATCAGCAGTTATTGTTGGTAATCCTCTAGGGTAAGCATCAACATCAAATTTTAATTTGACATAAAGATAAGCAGTTCCTCTAAGCCTATGAGCAAGAGTCCAGTTTGCACCAAAATTTGCTAAATTAGCTATAAGTTGAGTATCTGCTGTCTGGTTGTCTGCTCCTGTGTGTGTATACACATCTAAAAGACCATTAAACCTTGAGTCAGTTTTTATAATGTCATTTATATAAATATTTTCAAATGAATTGATTTCACCTTCTGACATGGCAATAACTACATGAAGAAATTCATTATCAGTGCCACTTACTTCCATAAAAACTCTAGTTCCACCAATTTTTCTATATCCATATACAACAGGTAACGGAGCATTATTAGAAGATTTATTTAATAAAGCACTTGCCTGTTGTGCTACTTGGTCGCCATTTTGTGCATCATCAGGAATAAGACCGCTTAATGCACCAGCTACGATTGTTCCTACAATTCCTTGAGTTAAACCTATTGCAATTGCACCTGTAGCAAATGTACCTGCATAAGTACCTGCAACGGAAGCCGCTATACCAATTGCACTAACTGCCATATCTAACTACTCCTGTAACATTAGGTACTTGTCTTATATCAACTAACTCTACACCATTCTCATTAGAAACAATAGCAATTTTTGAACCCATACATACAGCGACAGAACGCCATTGTTTAGCATGTGCTAAGTCTTGTGCCATAATAATAATATCACCAGTATGGATATATTGAATATTAACTCTTTTAAAACCCCACTTTAAGAGATGTTCGTATATATCTCCATTAATTTTTGCGTATTTCCAAGCTGATTTTTGGTCTTTCCATTTACCAAGAAAATCCTTTCTATGGTTTGTGTCAAGCATAATATCAATAGCACCAAGAGTAAATAACGGACAATCATTTACACCAAACTCAAAAGGCAATCCAATTTGAGTTTCAACATAATTGTGTAATTTAATTTCAACATCTGGATTCAACCTGATTTCCCCCAAACTATATCTTTTACTATTTCTGAAGCAAATTCAAAACCTTTATCACCAGCAAAAAATACTTGTTGTTCTTCATGGTTTGTATGCCTACCTGTTTTTCTTGAAAAATCTACCCATGAATTAGTTGCTGTAACTGACATCATAGATTTACCTCCTATTGGGTCGTCTGATATAACTGGAGAGTCCATTCTCCCTTCAAATACAAGTACAGGATTAGCAACTAACACTTGGGAGTTATCTAAAAAAGCAGTATAAATTCTTACTGGTCTATCTATATATTCTTTATTTAAAAAGCGTGAAATCATAGACTGGTCAACTCCAGATAAAGACATTGATACTTTACTGACTACAACTTCAATTGATTCTTGAATTGCTGAAAATGCCATGAAATTACCAACTGCAACATATGACTTTGAATCATAAACAATAGTTTTGTAACCATCATTCATATATACATTTTCATCATCAAATATAATTTCTGCTAGATGGACTGGTCTGTTAGCTGATTTTACAACCTCGTTTTGAAATGCTGTAGTTGAACCTCTGTTCATTAAACGACCTCAATTAATTTCATACTATAATTAACAAATCCATCTACACCTACATACATATTTTGTGAATCTGAAGCAAAAGCTACTTTAAATGATACACCGTTATAAGTTACTACTTCATTATCTGCTACAGCTAATTGCAACACTGGCTCTATAGTTAGTGAGGTTGTCGCATCTGCTGTTATTGTATACACTTTATCATGTCCTGCAAATTTAATAAAATCACCTGCTTTAAGAGTTCCTGTGAGTCCATTAACTAAGATTGTTGTAGTACCTGCTATATACCCACCAATTTTATTCACAAGCAAAGTTCCTGTAGCTGTGCCACTTGTATTAGAATAAATAGGTGGTGTAAATGAAAATGTTCCAAATTGTCCTTTTTGCTTTTGAGCAAATGCCCATACAGGTGCAAAAGCTGTTCTAGTCAAGGGAGGAAAGGTGGCATCAATACTCCAACGCTGTCCACCCCTTGTTCTTACTTGTCTTTTTAGCGAATGTGTTACACTTGTGTAAGTAGGATTTAAACTTGTTATTGATATGCTATTACATACAGGGGATGTTGGAAAACTCATATTGCAACCTCTTGTCCATTTTGATTAAATGCTTGTCTAACAACTGAAACAATTGTAGGTGCATTTTCTGCTATTACTACTTGTGCTGTTCTTGGGTCTAAAGCGTTTACTTGTGGCGAGTATGTAACATTAATTGTTTGACCACCCATTTGATTGTTAGGCACTACTGTTCCTGCACTATCGGGTACAAATAATTCTGCACCTCTTTCTCCAACTATACTAGGAACACCAACTGGCGGTCTGCCACCATTTGCAAATAATCCAAGACCTCCAAAAACATCTTGCAAAAACCCATTACTACTACCTTTATGTGGGTTTCCAGTTATGCCTTTTTTACCACCTGTTAGCATTAATTTAACTGCATCTGCCATTGGTTGGGCTATTTGGCTTCTGACTAATTCTTGAGCAACAAATGCAAAAACACTTTTGACAACATCTTTAAAAGTCATTAAGCCTTGAACCATTTTAACAATAGAATCTTCTATAGTTTGAGCCACACCGTTTGCAAATTCTTCTATTTTTATTTGCGATTCTTTAGCTATTTTAGCAAGTCTATCAAATTCTGCACCCATTATTTGAGTAGGATGTATTGATTTATCCATTGCAATAGTTGTATCTTTTATAACATTAAGCATCCCATGAAAACCATCTCTGACTATATTTATACCTCTAGCCATTATAGATGTAGGATGAAAAAAATTGTCTGCTCTCTTAGTTAGATAATCAAAACTGTCTGCGGCTATAACAATAGCATCTGATAATGCTTCAGTTTCTTCTAAGGTAACTTTTATATTACCTAGCATACTAGTGCTAATTTCGCCAACTGTACTAAAAGTACCTGCTTTAAATGCTGTATCTAAATCATCTAATGCACCTTTAATTTCGTCAATTTTGTCTTTAGCCCTTTGTAAATTTGGTGTAACTTTAATCACATAGTCCATACCTTTACGCATAGCGGCATATTGGTCGTCAGTTGCAATTCCTATTCTTTCAGCATTATGATATTCATTAATTGCTTTTTTTGCTAAATCAACTTTTGTTTTAATAGTTACAAATTTAGCTTGAGCCGCATCTAAATCTTTGTTTAAATCCATATAAGCATTTGGTACACTTTTAAATTCTTTATAAGCATCAGTAATTTTATCTAGAGCCGCCGCCATTCCAATCAATCCTGCTACTATCAACTTACCTTTTTTACCACCTAGAATTGCCATTACAATTCCAACTTCTAAAATCCATTTAGGTAAAGCTAATGTAGAATCAATAATAGCACCTAATGCTTTTCCAACTGTTACAATTGCTCCACCAAATTTTTTCATGTTTTCTACAGTTTCTTCACTGTTCATTAAAGCTGTTATTTTTTGGACAGCTTTAGCAGTTAATTCAAACACACCTGAATCTGCTACTGCTAATTTAAGGTTTCTAAAAGCATCACCCATCATAGAGGTTTGACCCACAAAACTGTCAGCTAATGCTTCTGTTGCACCTACAGCAGTTGATGTACTATTCTTCCAAATATCTTCAATTATCTGTTTTGTTTGTTCAGCATTATATTGGACACCTTCTTTAAATCCTAAAAAGGCTTTTACACCTTTTTCTCTAAACATATCTGCGGCGGCTATACCACCTGCCATTGCTCTTTGTAGTTGACCTGCTGTGGCTTCAAATGAAAGTCCTGATACAGCCGCAATATCACCTGTAATTGCTAGTAAATTATTTAATTCACTGGCATCTTTTGCAACTGTTAATAGTAAAGGAGAAGCCCTTTCAATTTCTTCAAGAGAAAAGGGTACTTTAGAAGCAAAAGTGTTCATATCTTGAAACGCTTGAGCCGCTTCTTCCGTAGTGTTTGTAAGAAATTTTAAGCGAATTTGTAAACTTTCAACGCTTGAAGCTGTAGTTATTACAGACTTTAAAAAAGCACCAGCACCAAGACCCAATAAAGCACCTTGCACAGACATAATACGATTTTTTACATTATTAGCAGTTTTGCCAATACTTTGTATAGCAGTTCTTGCTCGTTTTGCACCTGTTACTGCACCTCTAGGGTCAACTTTTACACCGAGTGTTGCTACTTGATTAACTGCCATCTTTGTCCTTTAATTTGAAGTAGGCAATCCAACCGTTAAACTCCTCAACTGTTATTGCATCAATTTCAGCTACAGTCTTGTGTAAGCGATTCGCAAGTTCATACTTTCCTTTTAACTCGGAATCGCCTATTAGTTTCCCGACATTTCTTCAATAGTATCTGCTACTGATATATCGCCCACAATTCGTACAATTACATTAGGGTCTACATGGTTCATTAATGTTATCTTATCTGACAAATCAAACATCTTCTCACCATCTTTATTTAATGCTTTTAATAACAAGGTTCTAACCATAAACTCTATATCATCTTCTTTAGCATGTTTCCAGAGTTTTTTCTTTTCACCCATAGTAAAAGGGGTAGCGTAAATAACCGTATCCCATTCTTCCACTTCAATAACTTTTGTTTCTAACTTATCAAAATGGGCTTTTGCGTTATCAAGAACACTCACTAGGTTACAGCCGCCCAAGTAACAGCACCATTTGATTCAAATGCAAAAGTTGCTTCTACCATACCATCCATAGCCGCACTTGTATCAAAACTTGTAATAATTGCAGATAAACTTGCATAATAATCTCCAGATGTAGTTCCCTCTGGATATAGATTTAATGAAATAGTAGCACCTGCTGTCATAGCCATTTGTCCAGCAGAATCGGTTTCATCCCAAAACGCACTTATTGAGCCACTAGCAGATGTTAAAGATGATAGTCTACTTCTAGCAGTTTCACCCATTATTGTATCGTCAATTGTTTCAGCAGTTTCAGAAAGACTCCAATCCTTTACCTCTGCAACTGTTGCTGTACCTACTTTTACGACTCCTTCTGAGCCTTTATGATTTGCCATGTGATTTCTCCTTTGACATAGTTTTAATTACAGGCTTTTCAACCCACCCATTATGTTTCATTTGCTCAACCTTACTAGGGTGAGGTATTACATAATTATCTCCAGCTTTTGGATGATATAATTTTAATTCTTTTTTACTCATGAATCTCTCCAATAAGGTGTATCTACATTAATCTGATACCACTTTGCATCAGAACCCACAATTGTAACTGTTGCCACATCACATGAAACTGTTTCAAAATTAACTGAATCAAATATACTACAAATA
>TARA_R110002124_G_scaffold131268_2_pt1 | contig 14417 bp, 19 predicted proteins | sample TARA_R110002124 | Tara Oceans TARA_R110002124 (sample SAMEA4397445) | marine metagenome | biome: Polar Biome; feature: [SRF] surface water layer (ENVO:00010504); material: water (ENVO:00002006), including particulate matter (ENVO:01000060) such as... | depth 5 m | reverse complement strand
CCCTTTTAAGGAGAGGGTCCTGGGTTCGAGCCCCAGACTGGTCACAAAAAGTTAAGCAATAAAAGCTTAACTTTTTTTTTTATCTTTACTTATCTAAATGCGCACGTGGCGGAATTGGTAGACGCGTCAGCTTGAGGGGTTGATGGACATTAGTCCGTGGAAGTTCGAGTCTTCTCGTGCGCACTTTCTTTTTTATTAAAAACGACATGATTTCTTTTATTAATTTTTAGTTCCATGAATGAGTTTATAAATTATATAAAGCAATATATTAACCTTTCTAAAGAGGCTGAGAAAGATATATGCAACTTAGTATTAGTTGAAGAAACCCAAAAAGGACACGTCTTATTAAGAGAAGGCAAAACTTGTGAGCGTTTATACTATTTAGTAAAAGGAACCCTTAGAACCTATCACTATCAAGATGGAAAGGATATTACGTATTGGATATATCCTGAAAACTCTATTATTTCTTCATGGCATAGTTATATTTTACGCAAACCTGCATCAGAATATATAGAGACAACTGAAGATTCTACATTAGTGTCTTTAAGCTATGATCAATGGCAAGAACTATATTTAAAACACCCAAAGCTAGAACGCTTCGGAAGACTCATTTTAGAAGAACAAATGTCAATGATTGATGATTTCTTTAAAGGTTATTATTTTTTAACTGCTAAAGAAAAATATGAACTTTTAACTACTGCTTTCCCATCCGTTACGCAACGCGCAAACTTAGGTCACATTGCTTCTATGCTTGGCATATCTCAAGAAACTTTAAGCAGAATTAGAGGAAAATAAAATTCCCGCTTTGCAGCAGGAATTTTAAACCAAATCAATCAAAAAAAATCAAATACTCAGATTTAGAATACTCTTACAATATTAAATCCAAAGAATACATCTTCAAACCATTTTCCTTCTGCATTACTAATAAAACCAGGTTCGTTAGTAGATTGTGCATTAGAAAATAATAACTGAAAAACATGTCCTCCTGTTTCAATATCTAGTCCAAAGGTTAGGGGATTATTATAAATAGAGTTTTTGTGTCTGCTAAAATTATAAACGTAATCTACATTTACAGACATACGCTTACTAACCTTCATTCGTCCACCAGCACCTAATGCAATTTGGTTGTGCTTTTGAAAAGGTTCTAGTACTAAATTTTGCCTAACAAAAGTTGGAGCTAATTCAAAAGAAAAGTTATTACTAAATCGTCTTGAAATTAATAACTGTGCTGCATAGCTCATTCTATCTCCAAACTTTAAAAAAGGATATTGTTCTTTTCGAATATCTGTTCTAATATTAGTAGTAACATAACCAGTAACATTTAGAGGAAAATCTTTAGTTTGACTTTTTAATTTAGCTTTTACATGGGCAGAATATGTTTGTCTTATAGATTCTCTTGCAAGACCAACTTGAATGTTATCAAAGACACCGTAAACCAATTGTATTTTTGTATTCGCATTATCAAAACCAAAAAAAGTTGTTAATCCATCCTTTAATGTACCAAATCTATGAGACACGTACATGTATAAATCGCCTTTAGAGGCTACTTTAGTAGATTGTAAGTTACCTATCTTCATTGCTTTAAAAGCAGGTTGCTCATAAGATTCTTCTTTTACATCCGCTTCTAATTCGCTTAATAAATCGTCCTGAGCAATTAAAGAGTTAAAACTTAAAAATATAATAGAAATGGCTAGTAAATAATTTTTCATCAATGTGTTATTTAATAATAGTTTTGTCTAATTTTATTTCTTCTAATAGATCGTCGTAACCTATCATTCTTCCTTTAATGGTAATCGTTTGCTTTTCTTTTAATGCTTCTACAGCAGTCGCTGTTTCTAATTGGCAATAAATACTACTATCTATTGTAATTCCCTTTTTATCAATAGAAGTAATTGTGCCTGTTAACTCTACAACAACATCTTGCCATAGAGAGACATCTTCCTTTACTTTATCTAAAAAAACATCTGATGTGCCAGAAAACTTTACTTCTAGCTCATTTATGCTTTTATGTGGCTTATAAGCATACTTATATGCAGAATATGCTCCAAGAATAACTAGTCCTAAAATCAATAAGGTTATTTTACTTTTTTTCAATGAGCTCATAGCAAAACTTTATATAAATTGATTCAGCAATTTTCTTTCTAACTATACTCGGAATTTCAATATCAAAATCTTTTGGTGATACACTAAATTCTGAAGACAAAACGATCTTACCATCCGTATTTTTTATTTGAACAATCGATTCTATAGATTTAGTCTTTCCTCTAACTGTTAACATACCTTTTAACGTAAACTCTTTTTCAGTAGGTGTTAGACTCTCTATAGAAAAATCTTCAATCTTTCCTTTAAACGTAGCTTTAGGAAACTTGTCAGAATCCATATAGTTTTCATTAAAATGTTCTTCCATTAAAGCAATTTCAAAATGAAAAGCTTTAACAAAAAGTAACGCTGCTATATCACCTGTTTCTGTATTTAATATAGCTGTAGTACTTTCATTTTTAGCTTCAACAGGTTCAAAAGCTTCTACAGAAGCTTTAAATTCTGTTAAACCTGTTTTAGTAAAATATTTTTGTGCTGAAGCCATACTAGTTGCAACTATGGCTATGAGTAATATTATTTTTTTCATCTTATTATTATAATTAGTTTTCTAAAAATCCATCAGTCACCCATTTATCCATTATTTGTCTTAACTCTGGTGAAACTAATCCGTTTGGTGGCATTGGGTTTGTTGCATTATTCATACGTTGAATTAAACTTCCCATTTCTGCCGAAAAACGTGTGTTTTGATATGTGCTTAAATCTAATCCGCTCTGTGGTGCTGAGCCTCCATGACATGTAATACATCTGTTAAACATAATATTTTGCACATCAGATTGATAAGTCACTGTTCTGTTAAGAGGAGGTAATTCTTCAACTGTACCTTCGTCAATAATTGCAGTTGTACAGCTTTGAGACAGAGTAATCGTTGTGATCGTTATGATTGTAATAAAAAATCTTTTTATCATTATATTAGTTTTGAACAGTTATATTATCTATAGTTATTTCTTGTTGTCCTTCAGCAGTAATAGTTATCATCTGTTGAGGATGAGTAAAATCTCCTTCAGAGATAAATCCATCTTCATTTACATCTGCTGTTACATTTACATAATATGTTCCTGGATGTAAATATGTGGCCAATAGGCTGTTTTCATTTTGAGATAATTCAGAAAACAGCAAAGTGGTATTGTATACTTCTAAATCTGAAACAAAATAACCAAACTCGTCTGTATAAGACTCTTTAGATAGATTGACGAATAGCGTCTTATTTTCAACATCAGGATTCCTAACAATATTTATTTGTAGGTATGCTAAAAATGGATGCTGGTCTATTCGCCAAGGATCACCAGATTCTTGTGCTAGTGTAAAAACATCGTTATTGTTTTCAGCTTGCGCTAAAAAAGTAGCAGAAACTGGTTCTGTATCACCAGGATTTATATATAAATAGTCTTCCATAAATCCATTAGAAAAATCCCAAGCCGGAACATTTTGAGGAAACCCAACAGCATCTGCAGCTGTTTGCGCTAGCTCAAAATCATTTAGTTTTCCTTTAAATGTCATGTGCCTCGATGGAGGTACAACCGTACCTAGTCTACTGGTATACGCATTCCAATACAAACTATCTTGCTTAAAGCGTAATTCCATGTACATCGTTCCTTTGCCACCAATAGCATCAACCAATCTATAATAATTACCATTATTATCTGATCGCACACTATCTAACACAAAATAACTTGTTCTATAAATACCATTTAATAAACCTCCATTTCGCGCCATAATGGTGCGCTTATTTTTAAAGTCGGTTACAAAAAATGAGGTTAGTAGATTTCCTAATGAACCACCTTCAAAAATACCATGTACTTGAGATGGTGAGTTGGCTCTATAATCCCAAGCAAAAAAATCAAAATCATCAGCAATTACACGATTGGTACCAACCCACTGTCCTTGCATTCGTTCGAGCAAATTAAATCCATTAACGTTTTCATTAATATCTACAGGATTGACTTCTGTTGGTCCTGTAGACTCTGGATCTATTGTTTCGTTAGGTCCTGCAATATTTCTAATATCATCAGACGAGCATCCAATAATAAATATTGATACTACTGCAAAAAAGGCTAAAAATTGAATTCTTCTATTCATAATTTAATTTGAGTTTTAAAATCTTACCCAGATTTCTTTTAATGGTTTATGCATTATATATGTAGTTATTTCTAAAGTGTCTTTGCTTAATAAGTTTAAAGTTGCCTTTTCATTTGAAGACTTTGTTTTTGTTGCTCCAGAAATAGCATCTATGTATTGACCACCTTTTTCTTTAAGATTATTAAAAAAGTAGTTTTTAGCCTCTCCTTCTTTATAGCTGTATACTGTTGTATCATCATTGTAATACAACACCAAGCCTTTTATACTATCATTTTCTTCTAAAATTTTGCATGTAGCTTTGTAAAAGGGGCTTTGCACTCTCCAAGTTCCCAATAATACATCTGCTTTTTGGGTGCAAGAAAGTGACATAATCAATAACAAAAGTGAGAGTTTCATTTTCATGTGGACAAATCTATTAGCGTTTTAATGATTCTTTTTTGACCTATATCAAAATCATCATTTAAGCCTACATTTTTGCTTTTTTGATTTAGGTCAAACCAAACTGTAAAATCAGACCTTAGATTTGTAGCCTACAAAAAACATGTACAAATGAAAAAATTAATGACACGTTGGAATATTGAAAACCCTTGGCAATTTATAGTTATCTTTTTTGTGTTTTCAATTACTGGTTCGTCTTCTGTTATGATAGGAAGGCCTTTCTTAAAACTTATAGGAATAACATTAGACAATTTTAATCCATTTATATATTACCCAACATTTATACTCTTTAGCTTTATTTTTTACCAAATATTTTTAGTCTTTTTTGGTTGGTTATTTGGTCAATTTCAATTTTTCTGGAATATGGAAAAGAAGATGCTTCGCAGGTTTGGAATAACTGTCAAAAATTAAAAGTAAAACGAATAGAGTATGAGAACTATTATTACTTTTATTGTCATTATGCTTTTCTTTTCGTGTTCAAAAGATAATGAAACTACTATTCCTGTATCAGATTCATATAGACTAGAACATGAAGGCCTACCAAACCCTAATTTACCAAACGATAATCCTCTAACTAATAATGGGATAGAATTAGGAAGAAAACTGTTTTATGAAAAAATGCTAAGTAGCGACTCCTCTATTTCTTGCGCTTCTTGCCATGTGCAAGCCAATGCATTTTCTGATATTAATCAATTTTCTATTGGTATAAATGGACAAACAGGATCAAGACAATCTATGGCTGTTTTTAATATGGCTTGGAACGACAATGAGTTCTTTTGGGATGGAAGGTCTCATACACTTAGAGACCAGGTTTTAATGCCTATTCAAGATCCTGTAGAAATGAATGAAACGCTTGAAAACGTTATCAGCAAATTACAATCTAATATATATTATGTGTCGCATTTTGAAGAGGTCTTTGGAGCTTCTGGTATTAACTCGCTAAATATCTCATTAGCCATAGAACAATTTGTACATTCTATTGTTTCTAACAAAAGTAAATATGATAGATATCTAAAAAACGAAGCTACTTTAACTCCATCTGAAGAAAGAGGTAGGCAATTATTTTTTAAAAGGTATGATCCATTAACACCAAATGTTGCTTTTGCAAATTGTGTGCAATGTCATGGAGGTCCAAATTTTGAAAATGATGATTACATGAATAATGGGCTTGATTTAGAAATTGACATTACAGATATTGGAAGAGCAAATGTTATAAATTCCTCAAGTAGTATAGGTGCTTTTAAAGTTCCTTCATTACGAAATATTGAACTAACACCACCTTATATGCATGATGGGAGGTTTCAAACATTAGAAGAAACCATAGATCATTATAGTGAAGGGATTAAATATTCTCCAACAGTAAACCCTACTCTATTGAGTATTTCAAATTTAGGACCACTACTAAATGAGCAACAAAAAGCAGATATTGTTGCCTTTTTAAAAACATTAACCGATTATGAGTTAATTACAAATTCAAAATATGCTAGTCCTTTTGAATAATATAATAAACCTCACTTATTCAGTATTTATATTTATCTTGTAGCTATGAATAACACTTTTAAATGGCGAACCATTACCGCACTTGTACTGATGTACATTGCTATGTTTATGAATTGGGAATGGGCTTGGGGAATTTTATTTTTGTTTTGGGTAATTCCTGATTTATTTTCTGGTGTCACCTATTTTATTGAGCCTATTTCAAAAAAAGAAAACACAGCACTTTATTGGGTTATTATAATCAGTTGGATTTTAATGGCTTTATATTCTTTCTCGACACTCTTTATTGACTACGAACAATTTTATTATTAAGTCATCTTTCAAACAATTCTTTTAGAAAATCCCTTTGTTTTTTTATCAAATCAATGTTCACATTATAGAGATATAATACCAAAAACAAGTAACGAAACAAAAAGGTTAGAATTGAATAACAATAAATTTAGACACTACTATAAGTACTTATTGTTTTTAATCTAAACATATTTACGACTAATTTGACATAAATCAAAAAGCTTCATTTTTCAATTCAACAACTCGTCTTTTGACCTATGTCAAAAGAAAAGATGGTACTTCATCAGACCTTTGTATCATATTAATTTCTTAAACAATTTATGATGAAAAAAATAATGATTTTCGCAACAGCTTTGATGATAAGTTTAACTGCTTTCTCACAAGACAAAAAAATTAAAATTGGTGCTTTTGGTGCAATTCCTATGGGAGACACCAAAGATGTATCTAAAACAGGATTTGGTATAGATGCCACTTATTTAATTGAAGTATCAGATAAATTTGACTTAGGGTTTACTACAGGGTTCTCTTTCTTTGCAGGTAAAAAAGTTAAAATACTAAATAACGATAACTCTGTAAGTACTTTAAAATATGCTAATGCTAAATATATTCCTATAACAGGAGCTGTAAGGTTTAACGCTACAGACAAACTTTATATAGGAACAGATATTGGATATGCTATCGGAATAGGTGATGATGTAAAAGGAGGTCTTCATTACAAACCACGAATTGGTTACCAAATTACAGATCTAATTGGAATAAACATGTCTTATACAGGATTAAAAGTAAAAGGAGGTACCTGGAAAACACTAAACTTTGGAGTAGAGTTTTCTTTATAACATTTCCCACTTCAATATAAAGCCAGAGATACACTCTGGCTTTTTGCGTCTAAAAAAACTAATGATTATGACAACACATCAATACTCAATCAAAGCCATTTTTAAACGGTTTAAATGGAAAATTTCAATTACATTTTCTATGTTGGTACTAGAAAATATTTTTAAAGTTCTACAACCTCTAGTTTTAGGTATTGCCATTAACGACCTTATCAATAAAAGCAATGATGGTTTATGGATGTTTTGTTTACTTTATGTTGCAGGCTTTTTTATTGGAGTTATAAGGCGCTATTTTGATACAAGAGCTTATACATCTATTTATACAATAATAGCTTCTGAAATGGTTGCTATTCAGAATCAAAAACAAATTTCTGTATCAACAATTGCGGCCAGAAGTGCTTTAATTAAAGAGCTTGTAGATTTTTTTGAACACGATATTACACAAGCATTTGCATCACTTATAAGTGTCATTGGAGCTTTAATAATGCTAGCACTTTTCGATTGGTGGATATTTGGTGCATGCTTAGTAACTATTCTTCTCATTTTTATCATTTATACATTAAGTAATAAAAAAATTTATAACTTTAATATTGGTTTAAATGATGAATTAGAGCATCGTGTTACTTTGCTCGAAACTAGAGCTCAAGTTGGTATTGTAGCCCACTTTAGAAATATCGCAAGATGGATGGTTAAAATGTCTGATCTCGAAACCTTAAATTTTGGAATTATTGAAATTCTTCTTTTTGTACTCGCTATTTTTACTTTATATGTCTCGGCAAGTGCTGCAGAAGCAACAGCAGGAAGCATTTTTTCTATTATAACCTATATTCTAGAATTTTCTAATGGTATTTTTATGTTACCAATAGTATTTCAACAGCTCATTAGATTAAAAGAAATAAGCCATCGCTTAAAATCAATTTAAAGTTTATGAAAAAATGGAAAACCATATTGGCTTTAATTTTAATGGCAATTGCCATCTATTTTAATTGGGATTGGTTTTGGGCAGCCTTTATTATGCTTGGATTAATTCATGTTATTAGAAGTGGTGAAATTCATTTTGTTGAAGCTATTAAAAGACAAGAAACACCAAAACTATATTGGTTTATGGTTGTGGTTTGGTCGCTTTTAGCACTATACTCAATCTTAAACTATTTAAACATTTTGACGTAGGTCAAAAGTAATCTCTGCCATAAGACTGATCTTTGTACTATAAATACTGATAAAGGTCTTTATTACCAAAAACAACACTTTAAATTTCATTTATTGTATAAATTATATCGTTATGAGCAATTCTAAATTACTTATTTATAGCTTAGCAATCATAGCAACAATTGCTGGCTCTGCACATTTAGCCGCAAACTTTTTTGATTTCAATCTAATTTATTCTGAAACAGTAAACTATTGGTTTTACATTATAAATGATTTAAGTCTTATCTACATAATTATACCTTTCTTTTTTATTGAACTTATACGTTATGGTGTAATAAAAAAATTAGGAAAAGATGTAGTTCTAGATTCTGTAGCAAATGTTATTACGTTTGGCGCTTTTTTAATTGTTGAATATGGCTTAGGCTTACTTGCTGTTACAAAACTATACTTCTGGATACACAATAACTTTAGTTTACCACATTTACCATTAAATATTGTTACTGTTTTCTGTGCTATTTTATTGGCAGATTTTGCATACTATTGGGATCACAGAATGATGCATCGTATAGGTATTGGTTGGGCTACACATACTGTTCATCACAGCTCAGAACATTTTAACATGTCTGTAGCATATCGTTTTGGTCCTTTAGATGCTGTATTTCCACTTTTATTTTCATTACCAATAGTAATGCTAGGTTTTGACCCAATATTAATATTACTATCTGAGGTATTTGTACAAGTGTTTCAAACACTACTTCATACAGAAATAATAGGAAAATTACCAAAACCTATAGAAAAAATATTTAATACACCATCTCATCATAGAGTACACCATGGATCTAATAGGCAATATTGGGACAAAAACTATGCAGGAATTTTAATTATCTGGGATCGTATGCTAGGCACCTTTGAGCCAGAAGTTGAAAAAGTAGTTTACGGTATATCCGAACCTTTAAATAGTGTAAATCCTTTTAAGGTTTTCCTTCACGGCTTATACCGTTTTTATAAGCGCTTAATAACCGTAAAAGGATTTAAAAACAAATTATTACTATTTATTAAACCACCAGATTGGAGTCCTTCTGATAAATAAGTTGTTGCTTCAATAAAATCATGAATTTCATTGAAACAATGAGAGATTTCAAATTACCTTATAATCTGCCTTTAGCAAGAGGGTAATTATACTAATAACATCTTAAATTTAATAAGTCATGAAAGTTTACTTAATTAAAGCTTCAGCAGGAAGTGTATACTCAAAGTATAAAGCAGATACAGGTGGTCCTCCACAGAATATTTTTTCTGCTGCAGGTACTACGCCTAGTCATATAGAAATTGAAATGTGTGATGAAACTATCGGAATGAAAACAGATTTTAATTCTACAGCAGATATTATTGCTATTTTTATGTCTACTCCAGATGCATTAAGAGCTTACGAAATTGCAGATAAGTTTTCATTGCAAGGCAAAACTATAGTGCTTGGTGGTCTTCATACGCATTTTATGAAAGAAGAAGCAAGTGAACATGCAGATGCTATTCTTCTTGGTGAAATAGAAGGGATTTGGGAACAATTGCTTAATGATTTTCAAAAAGGAACACTAAAAGAAAGTTACCAAAGAGATACTGTTTTCGATCTAAAGGATCTTAAACCATATCCTACTCATATAATTCATCCCAGACGCTATGACTATACATGGTCGGTAGTAGTCTCAAGAGGTTGTCCTTTTAAATGTGATTTCTGTTTGGTGCATAAATTTTTCAAAAATTATCAATTGCGCCCAATTGAAAACATTGTTAGCGAACTTAAAGCCTTAAAGATTATTGGTGTAGAATGGGTAGAATTACACTCGGATAATTTAACTCAAGATAAAGAATATGCAATCGCTCTATTTGAAGCAATAGCTCCATTAAAAATGAACTTTTTTGGAGAAACAACAATTATGATTGCTAGAGATGAACGCTTACTAGCTGCTGCACAAAAAGCAGGTGTTAAAACCTTACTATTTGGTATAGAAACACCAAGTGAAAAAGCTCTAAAGGATCAAGGTAAAGCATTTGTAAAGCCCAATAAAGTTAAAGAATACGTAAAAATTATAAAAAGTTACGGAATAGAAGTTGTTGGAGATTTCTTGTTTGGATTTGATGCGCACGACATCAATATTTTTCAAGAAACATTAAGCTTTGTTAGAGATATAAAAGCCGATAAAGTATATCCACATTTAGTAATTCCTTTTCCAGGATCAGATACTTTTAAAAAGCTTAATGATGAAGGAAGAATTTTAACAAGAGACTGGTCTAAATACGAAGGTAGTAATGCTGTGTTTCAACCAAAGCTTATGTCTCCTAAAGAATTAGAAGAAGGTCTTTGGTGGTTTTGGTATGAAAATTCAAGCCTCATTGATAAAGTAAAATATATGTTTAATTAAAAACTACAATTATGAATATTTGGTTTTATATAGGAATTGGTTTAATACTATGGGTTTTATATGATCTGTATTATGGTGTTACATGGACACATCGTCCCGTGTATAGAAAATATGAGCCTATTGGCTTGTTACTGTTATTTGGTTTACCATTGCTATAACTACAACGCTAGCTGGTCTAGGCTGGTTATAAATGACATTAGCAAATAGTTAATTGATGTTAACAACATTATAGCTTCGTAAGGTTTTTGATATATATCAAATGTTAAAAACGCATTATATTAGATATTTGTTCTATAAAACAATTTGTATGAAACGTATTAAAATTAAATCCATTATAATTTTTATTTCCTTACTTTCCTTGTCTTGTACAAAAGACACTAACCAAATTATTGGTATTTGGCAAGTAAAAAATGAATATGTAGAAGCACGTTATGAAATGATAGAATATGGTAACTATTATTTTGGAAAAATACATTATTATAATGATGGTAACGTTGAGTACAAAGGTTCAAATAAAGAAGAAGATTATTTTATCAGCGATGTTGCTTTTAAAGATAGTACTTATGTAAATGGCTATATGCAATATCCTGACGGAAAAACAAGTTCAATTAATTTTGATTTTATTGATCATAACAACATAAAAGTGACCACAAATTATGATGGACAAGCATATTCTGAAATTTGGAAACGAGAAATTAATGGAAAGGTTGCTGATTTTGAAGAAAAAAATATTGTAAATGAACAAGATAACAACTCTAATAACTCATTAACAAAACAGGCTTCTAAAGACAAAACTAGCCAAAAACCTAAAAATAAAACTAGTCAAAAATCTAAAGATAAAATCTTAGGTACTTGGGAAATAAAAAATGATTATTATCAAGCCATTTATGAAATAGAAAAGCTTCAAGGAAAATATATAGGTAAGATTCATTATTATAATGATGGAACAATAGAACATGTAGGAAAAAATAAAGAGAGTGATTATTTTTTAGCAGATGTCGAATTTAAAGACAACACATATGTTAATGGAAAAATGTACTTGCCAGATAGTAGTTTTTACAACGTAATTTTTGATTTAATAAACACAAATTCTTTAGAAGTAAAAATGACTATTGAAGGACAACCTTACGCTGAAACTTGGAAGAGAAAAACTAATTAAACACATCTATGAATAAACATAAGAACATGATGCACGAGCTTCCGGTTGAAGCATATACATCTCAAGAATGGTTTGATTTAGAACAGAAACATATATTTTCTACTACATGGCAGTTTGCTGGTTTGGTTGAAGATGTATCTAATCCTGGCGATTATATTTCTGTGCAAGCTGGCCTCAATAATATATTCATAGTTAAAGGTCGTGATAACCGTTTACGAGCCTTTCATAATATGTGTCGTCATAGAGGTACACAACTCTTGCGTGCTGTTGGTAAAAATCAAAAAGCAATTACTTGCCCTTATCACGATTGGACGTATAATTTAGAAGGTTAACTTGTAAGCGTTCCTAAAAAAGAAGAAGAAGAATTTCCAGACTTATATAATAAAGAATTACATGATTGCGGACTAAATCTTCATGAAGCTTCAGTAGATATTTTTAAAGGTATGTTATTTGTCCATCCAGATAAAAATGCACCAAATATAATAGAGTTTTTTGGTGAAGTAGAACCATTTCTTGGACCACATATTCCTGAAGAATTAATTGAATATCAAGAAAAAAAAGAAGAACCATTTTACAGTAAAGAGATTAATGCTAATTGGAAAATCATTGTAGAAAATTATATTGATCATTACCATTTAGCCCATTTACACGAAGGCACATTAAATATGTATGACCATGCTAAAGCTGAATTTGGTTGGGCTGGACCACACTATTGGTTTTACGAACCTTTAGTTGCAGAATATTTAGCGGATGTAAAAAACGCAGCACCTTATCCATTAATAGATAAAATGCCAGAAGATAAAATGGGTGCTTACGTCCCTTGGTTATTTCCAAACATTGGTATTACTGAAAGCGAAAGTGCTTGGAATACCTTTCATGCTATTCCATTAGCACCAGACAGAACCTTAGTTGTTATTCGCTCAAAAACTATGAATGTAAGCGAGTGGGAATATGCCAAGCAAGCCACAAAATCTGCAATGAGTAGTGTATGGAGAACCATAGGTAACAAAGGTAAATATGAAGGTGATGCCAGTGACCCAATGGCATCTGGCGATTTTATGAAAGAAGATATTTATGCTTGCGAACAACAACAAAAATCTTTAAGCTCACCACTATTTAGTATTGGTGCAAAAGCACAAAAAGGTGAATATGCAGTAAGCAAATTTCAGAGTGTTGTAAAAGAATGGATAGAAAAACATAGAGATGATGCCTAAATTCTACCAACTAAGAATACAAGATGTAAAAAAGGAAGCACAAGACTCTACGTCTGTTGCTTTTGATGTTCCAAATGATTTGTATGAAACATTTAATTATAAAGCAGGTCAATACTTAACATTAAGGTTTAATATAAACAGAGAAGACGTTCGTCGTTCGTATTCATTGTGTAGCTCTCCAGTTTTTGAAGAGCCATTACGAATTGGTGTAAAACGTGTTAATGGCGGGTTAGTTTCTAACCATATTAACGATAATCTTAAAGTTGGAGATTTAGTAGAAGTAATGCCACCAGATGGTCGCTTCTACGCAGATACAAAAAAAGAAAATTACAAAACCTATTATCTATTTTCAGCGGGAAGTGGTATTACTCCTATCCTATCTATATTAAAAACTGTATTATTAACTGAAAAGCGCAGTTTTGTGCACATGATATATGGCAATAGAAGTCATGATTCTATTATGTTTAGTACTGAATTAGAACAGTTACAAAACGATTATAAAGATAGATTTGTATTAGTACAAACCTTGAGTAGGCCAAAAAGTAAATGGAGCGATTTATGGACGACATCTAAAGATAATTCCTTTAGAAAAGGACGCGTAGATACTGAAGCTGTAGAATGGTTTATAAATGAATATCCTCCTTATGCTCAAAATGCTGAATATTATATCTGTGGTCCAGGAACCATGATTGAAAATACTAAAAAAGCATTAAAAAACATTGATGTACCAGATGAGCGTATTTTTATAGAAAGTTTTGGAGGCAAGGATTCAAAAGATACTACTGAAGCTTTTGAAAATGCAAAACTCACAGCAATTCTTAATGGTGAAACTATTCAAGCTTCTATTCCTAAAGGAAAAACCATTTTAAGAACTCTTATTGATGCTGGCAAAGAACCTCCATATTCTTGTGAAGGAGGTGTTTGTTCTACTTGTATGTGCAAATTAAAAACAGGAAAAATTCATATGAAAAATAATCTTGCTTTAACTGACAAAGAGGTAGAACAAGGTTATATTTTAAGTTGCCAAAGCATTCCATTAACAGAAACTATTGAGGTAGAATACAAATAAAATAAGACCTTTTTCGCTTTTTATTTTTGAGTTATGAATTAGGTTAAACTAGCTAATTATCTTGAACTCCTTTCATCATTTTTTATTTAAATTTTGTTAATTCTGCATAACATATTGAATTAAATCTTATTTTTGTTTAAACATTTTTACAAAAAAATGAACAATATTAAG
>TARA_R110002124_G_scaffold9535_5_pt1 | contig 14482 bp, 12 predicted proteins | sample TARA_R110002124 | Tara Oceans TARA_R110002124 (sample SAMEA4397445) | marine metagenome | biome: Polar Biome; feature: [SRF] surface water layer (ENVO:00010504); material: water (ENVO:00002006), including particulate matter (ENVO:01000060) such as... | depth 5 m | reverse complement strand
GGTTACCAGACAGCGCCTGCCCTGCCACTCAAACTCCTCGCCCGTCCACGCCCGCCGCAGGAATTCACAGGTCTCACCCATCACCCGCCAGCGGTCTTCCAGCTTGCGCCCGAAGGTTTCGAACTCACTGGGCCGATAGCCGGCGCCGATGCCGAGCAACAGGCGCCCATTGGAGACAATCTGGGTGACAGCAGCATCCTCGGCCAGCTTCGCCAGGTCATACAGGGGCGCCAACAGCACTGAGGTGCGCAGCTTGATAGACCGTGTGCGCGCCGCCATCGCGCTGGCAACCACCAGCGATGACGGGTTGTAACCATCGGCGGCACTGTGATGTTCGCCGAGGCCGATGACATCAAAACCCAAATCATCTGCCCATACCGCTTGCTCCAGTGCCGCGGCGTACAGCGCATTGCGATTGGCGCCAAAATCCGGCGCGCGCAGATCATAAGTGATGGTCAGTTCCATGTAATTTCCTGCAGAGAAAAAGGGCCGCCCCGATCAGGGCGTTGTGCGCACTAGGAGGTCTCCACCGGCGCCATTTTATACTGCCTGGCATCCGTGACGAAATCCGCGTGCCCGTAACTGTCCAGCAGCGCGGCGAGTTTTTTGACCAAATGCCGATCTACCAGTGAGCGCAGACCGGGAACACGCATGCCGAACGCGTATACATTTGAGCTGGTCAGCAGCACCGCTATCGCCACCGCGGTGGCCAACTTATCCTGCAGCCGGTAGTGGACGCCGAGTTTTTCGGCGCGGGCTGTTTTGCCCTCGCAAAAGTTCTGGATCAGGAAATATTTTGAAAAGCCGCGCTCCATCCAGCGGTGCAGTCGACCGCGCAGGGACGGGTCGCTGAAAAGCTCCGCATCCATAGTGCCTTTGATCAGTACGCCGCAGGTCTCATCATCAAATTCCTCTCTCAATGACAGCGTGCGCGCCATCATCAAATCGACAATTTCCTGTGGCGTCTCACCCAACAGATCCTGCGGCAAACCGAGCAGGAAGCAGCGATAGCGTGCCATCTCCACCCGCTCGCGCTCAGCGGGGGTAAACGTCAGGCGCCCTTTCGCCAGCAACTTGAATGACAGCAGGAAGATCCCGATGAGGCCAGCGGGCATCTGGTCAACCTGGGGAATCGGAATACCGTAGGTGGCGACGTCCCACTTGCCGGTGCGCATGATGTTGTATCGCACCATGGAATGCATCAGGCGCACCTTGGCCGCCGCGCGAAAGCCGCTGCCAAATCGCTGCAGTGCGCCCGGCATCGCGGTTGCGGTGAAGAAGCTCGCGGTCTCGAACACACGCTTCGCCGATTTTTCATCCGACAGTGTGCCTGTCATCGTCATTGGCAAGGCGGTGTACTTGTTCATGAATGTGGCAATAAAGGCACCGCGAATCACAAACGGGGAAATCGTCGCCAGCGGTATACGCTCCTGCTGGGCGCCTCTCTCAACCATCGCCATGTCGACCCAATCCGGCGTCGCCTCCATCGCGCGTATGAAGTTGACCAGTTCCGGTGGCGCGTCGGGTACCGCCTCGACACCCTTCTCACAGGCCTCGTCCAGCATCGAGATCAGTGCACGAAACCCTAACCGGGGTATCAGCGCGGCGTAAGCATCGGCAACCCGGTCACCGGTCATCGTGTAATTGCGAATTTTCTCGACTCGCGCAGGGTCGGACAATGCGCGGCGGGCGTAATCCTGGTAACGCCGCGGGAGGCGTTCACTGACACTCGGATCGCTGACATAGCGTTCGGGCAGGATCGAGAAATCGACATCGCCGTAAATAGCGGCAATGGCGCTTTTCTGCTGCAGCACGCTGTCGGCGTAGAGCGCTTTTTCGGACGACATTCTTCGCGGGTCCTTTTTATTAGAATACTTACAGAAACAGAAAGTAGGGTATTTGGCATTAAAGTCAACCAAAAAGGCGCTGAGATGGTGCACTGCAGTGTGACGCCGCCCCGCAGTGGCACGCAGGTTCGCCTTGCGATGCCGCACCACTGCGGGGCAAAATGGCGCTTCGATCTGGCCTGCCCCGGAGCATACTGTGAGAACTCAACTGCGCACCATACTCATTGCACTTGCCACTACTCTCGCCCTCGCCGCTTGCAGCGACGGCAACGACAACAATGGCGAAACGGGTTTCCGATTATCGGGATGCGCCGACAACAGCAGCTGTGCATCCAACCCCACCCTGACCATTGGCGGCGAGCGTCCCGCCGTGGTGCAGATACCGTCCAACTACGATATCAATACACGGTATCCACTGGTGATGGTGCTGCATGGCCGCGGCGTCGATGGCTGGATACAGTCAACCTACCTGGGCCTGTTCGACAGAGTCGACAGTCACCAGTATGTGCTGGTGTACCCGGACGGCCTGTCGATCGATGGCCGCAAGCAGTGGCGATTTACGCCGACCTGCTGTGACACACCGGAGGGGGAAGCGGCGGACATCAGCGATGTCAGTTATCTGACGGGCCTGATTGAGGAAGCGGCGGCCACCTACAGTATCGATACCAGCCGCATCGGTCTCATCGGCCACTCCAGCGGTGGCTTCATGTCCTTCACCATGGCCTGCGAAGCGTCCCACCTTGTCACATCGATGGTCAATCTGGCCGGCTCTACCTTCGTCGACCTGGATCAATGCAAACCTGCTTCCGAGCGGGTCAGCGTACTGACGATACACGGCGATCTCGACGACACCGTGTTGTTTGACGGTGTAGACGGTGCCTATCTCAGCGCACCGGCGGCTGCGGAGCGGTTCGCCATGCTCGCCGGCTGCGATACCAACAGCCCAATGGCCAGGCCGGATTTCGATCTGGTGGGCAATATCGACGGCGCTGAAACCGCTATCACGACATGGCCGGGTTGCCTGCAAGGCACCGAGGTCGAGTTCTGGAAGATGAACGGCGGCCCGCATATTCCCGGGCCGTGGGTTGAGGAGGGGCTGGACGCCTTCGTCGAATGGCTGCTGGATCATCCGCGCAGCTGACGACGAATACAGCTGCGACCGCGCCGCGATTGCTGCATGTCACGTCGGCGCGGCTGTATAACATATTGCGCCAGGCGCCTAAATCAGGATCTCGGCCCCTTGCCCCGGCGACCCGGTGCGATGCTTTTCTGGCCGGCAGTTGATAGGCTAGGGTCGTACTGGCAACCGGGATAACACAGCAATGGAAATACTCGCAGAGTGGCTGCCGCGCATCGGCGCAATGATCACGATACTGTTGGGGTTGGTCGGTTTTTTCAAGCCGCGCGCGATCACCGCCAGCCAGCAGATCGAACTGGGCAGCGCGATGGCGGTATCGGAAGCGCGGGTGGTCTTCGGCGGGCTTCACCTGGGCAGCGGGATCATGGCACTGGCCCTGCAGGAGCCACTGATCTACATGACCCTCGGTGTCGCCTGGAGCTTCGGGCTGCTGGCGCGGTTTTATTCGATGGTCGCCGACGGCACCAGCCTGAAACAATCCGCGCCGGGGATAATCGTCGACGCCGTAATGGCCTTTCTGTTTCTCAGCGGGCTCATTTTCTGACACTGCCCGGCGCCCGCCATCAGGTGCCGGACTGCCACAGTATGCCGCCGCTCAGGGCACCAGCACTGCCGCGCCATTGAAACGCCCGCAGCGCAAATCCTCCAGCGCCTCATTGGCCTGTTCCAGCGGGTAAACATGTACCGTGGTCTCCACCGGGATGGTGGCCGCCAGCGGTAGAAACTCCTCGCCGTCGACACGGGTCAGGTTCGCCACCGAGCACAGCGAGCGTTCGCCCCAGAGAATATCGTAGGGAAAAGAGGGGATGTCGGACATATGAATCCCGGCACAGACCACCCGCCCGCCTTTGCGCACTGAACGCAGCGCCTGCGGCACGAGTTCTCCGGCCGGCGCGAAGATAATGGCACCGTCCAGTGGCACAGGCGCGGGCTGCAGCGAATCGCCCGCCCAGCAGGCGCCCAGCTGTCGCGCGAAAGCCTGCGCTTCGGTATCCCCTTCCCGGGTGAAGGCATATACCGACTGCTGAAAGTGCCTCGCCACCTGAATCAGGATGTGGGCCGCCGCGCCAAAACCGTACAGGCCGATCGTTTCACAGGCGTCCAGCATACGGTAGGCGCGATACCCGATCAGCCCTGCGCACAACAGTGGCGCTGCCTGCTGATCGCTGTACTGCGCCGGGATTGGAAAACAGTAGGCCGCATCAGCGACGGTATACTCGGCGAACCCGCCGTTGATCTGGTATCCGGTATAGCGCGCCTCATCGCAGAGGTTTTCCTTGCTGTGACTACAGTACCAGCAGTGACCGCAACTGCCGCCCAGCCACGGCACGCCGACCCGCTGTCCAACACTGAACCCCTGCACCTGATCACCAATGCTGATCACTTCTGCGATAATCTGGTGGCCCGGTATCAGTGGCAGGATGGGCTGCGTCAGATCACCGTCCAGCACATGCAGATCTGTGCGGCAGATGCCGCAGGCCTTCACCCGCAACAACAGTTGGTCGGCACGCGGCACCGGCACGGCAACCTCGCGCAATTGCAATGCCGTGTTGGCAGACTCCATTACCATTGCTCTCATCAACTTCTCCAGGTTTTCACTGCGCTGCATTATGGCATTATTCACACCGCCGAGAGCACCACCAATCCCATAAGCCATTGAAATAAAAGGATTTATTATTTCCCCGCCGTGTTGCTCAGGCGTGCTTCCCGTTTAATTAGTATGTCTATTCTAGATTCAGGTGCTTCACTGTCGGCTCAAACCAAACGATAGAGGAGGTTTGATCATGCTTATTCACACATTCGTGTTTGCGATTCTTTCCATTCTTTCGGCGATTGCGATTGACGCTGTCGGCAAGCCGATCAGCAAGTCGCCCCCGGCGCCAGAGCTGCCGGGCACCGATGCAGCGGACGCTGCCGACGAGGAGGCGCACCCACCGCTGTAGGACCCCGACGTTGCTAAGCGGCTTTGTCGATCTTGCTGAGAGGATAGATCGCGTCAATGAAACAGTCCTGTCCACCTCCCGGCGGATTCGGCACCACAATGGAATCCAGATTGGCGTTGATGATAGGGCCGGTATTTGATACGCCGATGGTCTGGGTAAACATCAGGTCGGGACAGCGCTCTCGCAGCGTGAACAGGTAGGGGTGAAATGCATCGACCCAGATGATCAGCGCTGTCTGGTTGATAGCCTGCCAGTTGTAAAGGCTCCAACCCGTTACCTGCTCAACCGGTGCTCCCATCTCATAACCAAGGCTGGCCAGCGCCTGCGGCAGCGGTTCGGTTTCCAAATTCTCTCGTTCAGCCGCAGCCTGCTCCATGGAGGCACAACCGGCCAACAGCGCATAGCTCCATACCAGAGCCATCAGGTAGTAGGGTTTCATCACGTCAGTTTTAACCTCCGCCACAGTGGACCACATCACAACATCGGCCCTCGCAGCAGTGCGGGGCACGATCAACTCGCAACCATTATAGACAGCCCGCGTGACACTGCACACTTTTCATCCAGCGGACAGGCAATGCAGTACTCGGATGTGGACAGCCAGTTTTGCAGTACCTACACTGGGCAGTGCTGCACAGGAGAAAGACATGATGGATGAACCCGCGACAACCCACGGCAAAACGATCGCCCGGTCACTATTGATTGAGGCCGGTGTCGGACTGACCTTGCTGGTGCTCGCTTTCTTTGCCATCGCCTCGTCCGATGTCTCAGCCGCCGGGGCCCGAACCTACTGGACGGCACTGGTGCTGGTCTTCGCCATTACTGCGTTTGTCTCCGACAGGATTCACACCGGACACGCCCTCGGCCATTTGCCAAGTGCCGTCACCATTGCGCTGCACTGGCTCGGCATCCTGCTCGCCATCCAACTGGTCCACTATTTCGTTTTTTCAGGCCGCATGGCGAATGCCGACATCGGCCTGACCAATGGCCTGCTGCTAGCGCTGGGCACCTACCTGTTCGGGGTGTACAGCAACTGGCGCATGGCCGTTATCGGCCTGGCGCTGGCGGTCGCAACCGCAGGTATCGCCTTCATTGAGGAGTTTATCTGGTTCCTTTTCATCGTCACCGCGGTGGCACTCCTGATACTCTTCTTCGGCGCAAAATTGATCAAAAAGCGCTAGCGCCGCCGTATCCGGTGCCCGGGACAACGCGCTGTCGCCGGTGCCGCAGCGAAAACAATAAGCCCCACTTGCGCAGGCATACACTGCGGCAACAATAGGCATTTCGAACCAACAAACTGGAGAACCGCGTGGCATACGACTTAACCGGAAAAATCAAGCTCATTCAGGAGGCGAAAACGTTCGACAGTGGTTTCACCAAACGGGAAATGGTCGTCATCGTCGAGGATGGCCGCTACCCGCAGGAAATCAACCTCGAGTTCGTACAGGACAAGGTCAGCCTGCTCGACAACCTGCAGCCAGGCCAGGACGTCACCGTTACCTTCGATATTCGAGGCCGGGAATATAACGGCCGGTATTTCAATAATTTACAGGGCTGGAAAATCACCAGTCCCGGGGCAGACCGCGAGTTTACCGACGATGACCAGTCCTCCGCTCCCGTCCACCCTGTGCCATCGGATTTCGACGACAGCGACATCCCGTTCTGACAGGCAGGCGAGGGCCGGCCACCTCCGGCACCCTGATCCCTGCGGGTGAGCCGGCCTCGGCAGCGCTTGCCCCGAACTTGAAGTGTCGAATACAACAGGGTACCGTCAGCCGGATAAACCTAACAAAAATCGACACGGTCACCCGGTGTCGGAGGATGGCGCATGAACGTCGCACTGAAACCGCAACTCCCCCATAAGGCCCGCGTACTCCCAGGCTGCGAGTTAGGGGGTTACGAAACCCTGTTCGATGAACTGTCGTACTGGATCGATGCCGATAACATCACCGGGCAAATACCAGCCGACCTGGAAGGTACCCTGTTCTACAACTGCCCCGGGCGCAACCGGATCGGCGATCAGCAGTACGGCCACTGGTTCGATGGCGACGGCATGATCAGCGCGGTCACGATAACAGGCGGGCGCGTGCACTACAAAAATCGCTATGTGCGCACACCCAAGTACATCGACGAGACGGCGGCACAAAAAATCCTCTACCGTGGGGTGGGCACACAGATTCCCGGTGGCCCGCTGAAGAATATGTTTCGGGCGCCGGGAAATGCCGCCAACACCAGTGTGATACTGCACGGCGGCAAACTGCTGGCGCTGTGGGAAGGCGGTAAACCCTGGGAACTGGATCCTGCCACACTGGAGACCATCGGCGAATACACCTACGACGGCGGATTGACCACCATGCAGCCGTTCAGCGCTCATCCGCGCGTCGACCCACACTCGGGCGATCTGTACAACTTCGGTGTATTTGGCGTACCGCGGCCCAAGCTGCACCTGTACAAGATTGATCCGAGTGGCAACATGGTTGCCAATACGTCCCAGTACGTCGGGGACTACTCAATGTGTCACGATTTTGCGATTACCGACCGTCACGCCATCTTCATCCTGTGCCCAGCCTTCATGCGCTCACCGTTCAAGTTCTTGTTCGGCCTGCAAAGCGTGTTTGAGGCCATCGAGTACGACGCCAGCAAGAATACCAAGGTGATCGTGGTGGATCTGGCGAGCGCCCGTATTGTCAGGGAATTCGAGTTCGATTGTTTCTTTGGCTTTCACCTGGGCAATGCCCGGCAGCAGGGCGATGAAGTGTCGGTCGACGCGCTGTGCCTGGATACCATGGATGTAATGGGTGGCTTATCCGATGTGTTTATGGAGCGCGGCGATAACTTCAAATTTCTCGACGACGGGGCCAGGTTTTACCGTCTCAGCCTGAACCTGGCCACGGGAGCGAGCGAGAAACGCCTGGTGGAGGGCTCGCTTGCCGGTGAGTTTCCGACATGGAATCCGCACTGCACTGGCCGCGACAACCGCTACACCTGGTTGGGTACGATTGTGGAGAACGGCACACCCTACAGCTTTAACGCCTTCCAGAAGATCGATCACCAGACGGGGGAGCTGAAACTGCACGACTTTGGCGAGGGACGTTTTACCGCCGAGCCCAACTTTATCCCGATGGCGGGGAGCGCGGCTGAGGATGCGGGCTACCTGGTATCCATTGTGTACAACCAGGCGCGGGCAAAGAGTGAAATTGTGATTGTCGATGCCTGTGACATGCAGCGCGAGCTGGCGGTGATCCCCCTCACCCACCATGTCCCTTTCGGATTTCACGGTCACTTCTACGGACAGACATTTGTCCAGCCATAGCCTGTTGTACTTTTCCCGACACCCGCAGTAGCACCCGCGCGGGCGGCGGGGTAGTCTAGGCTGTGTCAGGGGATATCATCACACAGGGGATGTGAGCCCTGCACATGGATAATCTTGAAGGGGCACGTTGACTAAAACCGCGTATCAACGATTCACACCAGTGGTTAGATTGGCACATCTGCTGTGCCTGTACAGCCTGTTACTGTTACCGCTACCCGCACTCGCACAGGCGTCACTGCAGGAACTGCTGGGCCAGCTCAGCACCCAGGGCCAGATCCAGATTGCAGGCGAGACGGTGTATGACCTCTCGGTCACACAATCATTCTATGAAGACAATGCCTATACGATTGCCTGGAACAATCCTGTCGCCCTGAACGAACTGTCGGCCGCCATCTACCAGGCCGAACGCGAGGGCATGAACCCCGACGATTATCACCAGCAGCAGGTACAGGGGCTGCTGCACGGTACGCTGTCACTGGGTGCCGCGGCGCGCGACCTGCTCTTGACCGACAGCCTGGTACGCCTTACCTACCACTACGCCTTCGGCAAGGTGGACCCGAAAGATCACGTTGCCTCATGGAATTTTGACCGCAAGCTGCCGCAGATAGACCCGACCCAGTGGTTACAGGGCGTGGTCAGTCATGGCGGTATCCTCTCCGGGCTGCAGCAGCTGAAACCCTCCGTCCCACTCTATGAACAGCTGGTGACGGCGCTGGCGCAGTACCGGGCGATTGCCGCCGCAGGCGGATGGCCGACGGTGGACCCCGGCCCCACCCTGCGCCCGGGGGATGTTGGTCCGCGTGTGATCCAGTTGCGTCATCGCCTGCTGGCCGACGGTGCACTGGCGCACGACAGCGCTCCGGACCCGGCGTATTTCGATGAAAACCTGAAACAGGCCGTCCGCCGGTTCCAACAGCGCCATCACCTTGACGACGACGGCGTGGTAGGCAAGCAGACCCTGGCGGCGCTGAATGTGTCCGTGGACCAGCGCATCGGTCAGATTCGCGTCAACCTGGAGCGCGCCCGCATGATGCAGGACATACCGGACACTGCGGTGGTGGTCGATATCGCCGGCTACGAGGTCTCATTTTTCCGCGACGGCAAGCGTCTGCTGCGCAGCCGGGCGCAAGTGGGTACCCCCTACCGCAGCACGCCGACGTTTCGCGATCGCATTACCTACATTGAATTCAATCCAACCTGGACGGTGCCGCCCACCATTCTCGCCAAGGATGCGCTGCCCGCGATCAAGCGCGACCCCGGATACCTGCAAAACAGGAATATGCAGGTGCTGACCCGGGATGGCACAGAGGTGGACCCGGCGACGGTGAACTGGCAACTCTATCCGCGACAGGGCTTCCCCTACATCCTGCGGCAGCGCCCGGGGCCCAAAAATGCACTGGGCAGGCTCAAGGTCATGTTTCCCAATGAACACATGGTGTACCTGCACGACACACCCAGCAGGGAGCTGTTCCGCCGCAGCGAGCGCACATTCAGCTCCGGCTGTATACGCGTGGAAGAGATCATGGAACTGGCGGAGTTGTTACTGGATGATCCGGCCTGGGACCAGGCGGCAATAGCCCGTGTCATCGAGTCGCAAAAAACCCGGCGTGTGTCCCTGCGCCAGTCCGTGCCGATCTACCTCGTGTACTGGACAGTAGAGGTCCAGCAGGATGGCACAGTAGACTTCAAGCGCGATCCCTACCAGCGAGATGCCGCGTTGCTGCAAGCGCTGGAACAACCGCTAAGGCCTGACTCCTCGCGAGTTGATCGACACCGGGGGACGCTTTCACACAACGAGTGATCGCGCTGGCTACCGCTGCGTGTAACCACACCAAACATGCCGCCAGTCAAGGGAGTTGACGAAATACCGGGGGCTCTGCATGGCGATCACAGCAGTGCGCGCTAGCCTCTCACATAAACAAAAGTACCGACCAGCGCGGTGATCAGCACGTAGCCTGCCGGGAACAGCACACGGCAGAGCCGATCAACTCGGTCGCCCTGCACCTGGCGACTGCTATTGTCCAGCGCTGCCACCCTCAGGTTCACCAGGATGGAGGCACACATCATCAGGAAGCTGATAATCATAAAGGACATGAGCACTGTGATGTAGGAGATCTTCGGCAGGCTTTCGCTGGACATAATCTGGTAGGCGACCACGGTCAGGATGCCGATAAACGAGATGTCCATGCGATCGCCCAGTGAGGATCGCTCCATCCAGAACACCGACCACGACATCATCACAAACACCACCACCGGCAAGGCGACCAGCCGCAGCGTGTACCAGTAATCGCGTTTGATATCGATCTGGACCTTGAATGCAGTCAGCGCAGTATCGTGACCATCCTGGTAGAGTGGCGAGTATTCCACCACTGACGCCGATAACTGTGGCGCATGCCACTGCGGCACGCGGACCTGGTGTTGCGCGTCGTCCCAGATACCACTCGTTTTGGGGTCGGCCCGCAGCACAACCTGATCCTTGTTCAGTCCCAGCACTTCAAAAATGGCGACCAGTTGCTGCCGATCAAACGGGTAACGCGCCAGCTTCAGGTGGGACTTCGCCATCGCGTCAATCTCCTCGGTGTAATACACATCGCCATCCGGCGTGACTCGTAACATCACACCCTCACGGTCAAAACGCCCCGCTTCATTGGCCAGGAAAATTTGCGGCCACCAGCCATTGAACACCTCGTTGAACTGGTAGTCGCCCTGGTAGTACCGCTGGTCGTAGCCAGTCTCCGACGGGTCGAACGCCAGCCTTGCGTCTTTCCAGTGCATGCTCAGCACGCCCTCGAAGTCGTAGGTTTCATCCTCTTCGTAGATGGCGTTGATATTGCTGACCATGAAACCGATGTCGACAACCACTGGGCCATCGCCCTGGGGAGGGCCGGCCAGGTTATTGCTGGCATACGCACTGAAGCCGAGCAGGCAGAGCACTGTCAGCAGGGAGAGTTTGATAGCGCTCAACATTGGTGATGTGTTCCTGTTCCGAGGTGGCTTGATCAATCGAGACAGCGCTATTCGTACTGGCATTCGATACCCAGATAGTCGTTCACCAGCCTGTAGTCAAGCGCATCGGTTGTACCACTTTCATTCACATCGTACCAACTGCTGCCACCCGCCACAGCAAAGCCTTCGAGGTTGTCCAGGTCTTCACTGTTGATGACGCCATCCTGATTGCCGTCGATAGTGGCGAGATAGCCCTCCGGGGGACCCGGCGGGCAGGGCTGGACACTGTCCAGAATGGCGTTCAACTGGTTAACCAGGTCGGCAAAAACCGGCTGCAGTGCCGGATCTTCAGGCTGGCCCGTGGCGGGGTTGATCAGATCGCTGCCCGCTCTGTCGATGAGCGGGTCATGCTCGGCCTCGTCGATACGATAGAACTCGGTGGTATCCACCGGATCGCAATCAGGATACTCGTCGGCGGGCGGATTGGGATTGCCCACATAGTGGTTCTGCACGACCTTGTAAGAATCGTTGCGCACCGCTTCGGCAGACAGCGGCTGCAGCGTGAACATCGTCTGTTCATTGCGGTATTGATACTGGTTGACCTCACAACACTGGGTATAGCCGCCGGCTGGCACACCGGGCTGGTCCGGCTCAGCGCCCCACCACACACCCCCGTTGTCGTGGCAAACTGTCTTGGAGACAGGGATCTGGCTGCAGCTGCTACCGAGGCTGCAGGGCGGGTTGATAGCACCGCCGATCTGCTGGTTGTTGCCAACCTGGGTAAAGTTGTACTGGCGCTGGCTGTCTGCAGTCGGTGTCGCCAGATACGGCAACAACGGCTCCGAGTCCAGCGCGCGGGGCACCACATCGTGCACATTCTCGATGCCGGCGATCTCGGCAAACAACTGGTACAGATCGGCGATATTCACCATGTCCTCAACGGCACGATTGGGGCTATTTACCAGCGGCCCGGCGACGATCAACGGCACCCACACGCCCGTCTGGTACGCAGTGCCCTTGGCGCGGGTAGGGTCAAACGGTAACTTCACCGAGTAACCGAGCGTGCCGTTGTCACCGAGGATGATAATCATGGTGTTGCTGTCGGGATTGAGCGACAGGGATTGATCATCATTCAGTGTTGCCGCACCGATCGAGACCAGTAGTCGGGACAGTTCCGCATCGAGAGCCTCGATCATCAGTGTGGTCAACTCGCGCTGGTCAATAGCCACCCGCTGCAGTTCCTCCTGCGTCGCTCCCTCTGGCGCTGCACACTGCAAACGGCTGACCACGTCGGGCTGCGCGGCTGGCGCCGACAACAGGTTCTGCGGCGGCTGCATCACCGGGGTATGCGCGGAGGCGAAGCTGACGCTGGCCGTCCACGGCGTACCCGGGGGACGACTCGTTATCCAGTCAATAGCACTGTCGACATGCGCGATACCGCGAAAAGTGCGCGCGCGGATATCCGTCAGCGGCACCTGCTCCGCCTGACCGTTCTCATCGTTGATCCACAGTGGAGAGACGTAGTGACCACTGAGGCTGTCAAAGCCTGCCTGGATATTCGCCGGCACGCTCGCCTCACAGCGCTGCTCTGGCGCCAGAATACCGCCGCTGTCACGGCAGGCCCGTCCCGGTGGAATCCCGCCCTCGCCACTCATCTGCGTACACTGCCCATCACCGGAATAGCAGGCGCCTGTATCCGCGCCGTACTCCGGGTCCTGGTCTTTTCCTGGCACAAAACCGCAGAGGTACCGCCCCTGGTAGGCATCGCCGAGACCGGCCGTGGTGTCGATGGAGGATGGGTCACCGGTTTCGTCGAGCCAGCCATAGAAGTAGTCCCAGCCCAGCGCGCTCGGCATGGTGTACTCGAAGGGATTGTTCTGTTGCAGGCCGATATGGAATTTACCGAAGATGCCGCTCTCGTAACCACGCGTTTTCAGCAGTTTCGGCAGTGTGTATTCGTAGGGCGAGACCTGGTAGTTGGCGAGATCATACTGGCCCAGTGCGCCCAGCACTTTGGTGCGCAATGGATAGCGACCCGTGAAGAACACAGCGCGGCTGGTCGAACATGCTGGCATCGCCCAGGTATTGCGAAACATGATCCCCTGCTGCGCGATGCTGTCAATATTGGGCAGCTCAGGCGACCGCAGCGTCGGCCGCTGCTCATTGCTGTCCCGCACATCGAAGGGGCCGACACCGCCGTAGCCGAACACCGTCATCTGGTCGATGCCGACATCATCCATAATCACAAACAGGATATTTGGCGGCGACGGCTGCGGGCGCTGGCTGTCCGACGAGTCACAGCCCGCCAATACAGACGTCAACGCTATCAGTGGACAGGCCTTGAGCAAGACTGCGGCGGCTCTTTTTAGCATGGGTATCATTCCTGACATTACTGGGCAGGCGCTACTATAGGGTAGGCTGCGGATTGCACGCCAGCGCAATCGCAGTATTCTGGCGGGCTAATGGATCTGCCAGTCGCAAACGGAACGTGTAAAACCGATGCAGGCGCCAACTACAGGCCGAATTATTGGTCTTTGTAGCGCTGAATGCTATCGTTATGTTTTAACAATAAATCGAACATCGCTATGCGTCGCGCTTTTTTTCTTACGCTGTTGTTACCCTTATTGACCGTTTGCAGCGATACCAGTCGCAACGCCAAAGAGGAGACATCCGAACTGCCGTTTGTCTCCTATGTGTCGGAGCCCCAGCCGCGGGGCGGGCAGTGTAACGATAGCGTCGATGTGACCGCACCCGTTATTGTCAATGGCTTCGGTTTCAATCACTCCAATACGCGCAACCAGGCCTCGTTGATCGACTCCACAAACGTCGATACGCTCGCACTCAATTACCGCTATGCCCCGGCCGCGGCGAATGAAAAACGCGGTGCGCCCGCCGTCACTGCACAGGTTATCTACCTGACGTCCGGCAGGCAACTGGTCGCGCTCAACAGGCTGTCTGGCTGTGAATACTGGTCCTTCACCACGCCGGACAGTGGCAGCAATTTCCGATCCGGCTCGATACTGTTGGTAGAGGCGAATGAGAGCGCACCTGCCGTGGTGTACGCGGCGGATTTCAACGGCTATGTGTACGCGATCGACGCCGCCACCGGTAGTGCCCTGTGGCAGCAGTTTGTCGGCACCATTTCCTACCTGCATTTTGTCACCGGCGGCATGCAGTATCACGCGGGCAAACTGTTTGTTCCTGTGTCCAGTAAGGAAGTGCTGGCAACTGTGGCGATTCCCGGTGCGTGCTGCATAAGCCATGGCATGGTAGTGGCACTGGCGGCAGACTCGGGCGA